>ERZ887830.736-NODE-736-length-20054-cov-40.763488_pt1 | contig 20054 bp, 13 predicted proteins | sample MGYA00521101_ERZ887830 | MGnify/ENA primary metagenome ERZ887830 (study PRJEB32303, sample SAMEA104408592) | aquatic metagenome | biome: Marine water; feature: Pelagic; material: water | place: Baltic Sea | collected 2014-06-05T16:38:00 | depth 1,762 m ... | reverse complement strand
ACAATTCAATCATTAAAGTATTTAACTTCATAGAATTTATAAAATAGTAAATTTATATAAAAAAATATTTATTAAATGTATTGTTATGACAAAAGAATATTGTGGAAATGGTGACGACATTATTACTATAGAATTAAAACACATTACTTGTGAAAAATTGCGTCAACAACAACAACTACAATGGAAAACCATTGTTGAAAAATGGAAAAATGGAAAAAAGAAGACAAAAAGACAAAGTAATTATAAGTAATAAGACTTAATAATAAACATTTTATATATAATAAATATTAACAATGGAATATTATAAGATTCTCAATGTACCAAAAGATGCATCTATTGATGAAATTAAAAAACAATATAAAAAAATGGCGCTAAAACATCATCCTGACCGCGGGGGCGATCCTGAAATGTTTAAAACACTTTCGGAAGCATACCAAACGTTATCTGATCCGGAAAAGAGAAATATTTACGACTGTCCTAATCCATTTTTCTCAAATATCAATAAAGGAAATAACCCAAACTTTAATTCTCAACATTTTGTAGATCCAAATATTATTTTTCAACAATTTTTTGGAAATAATGATTTTTTTCAACAACAAAATCCTCATGTAAGAAATACAACTGCATTCAATATACGAACATCTTCTATGAATGGAATGGGTGGAATCGGACAAAATGTATTTCAAAAAAGTGTATCAACCCAAATACACGGAGATACAAAAATTGAAACTACGACAGAAATTAAAAATGGCGTAAAAAAACAAACCGTCAAACAGACTAATATGAAGACTGGAGCAACATTAACAAATATTAATCAAATTGGAATCTAAAATAAAAGACAAATTATTATACAATAACTTACCCCACCACATATATGTTATTGTATTGTTTCTGAATTTTAATAAGAATTGTATATTTTACCTATTATTTAAAATTGATTTAACATTATTATATATAGCGAATAATAATTATGTCGGCAGACAACACAATTTTACTTATTGGTCTTCGTTATGGTAAACGATTTATCTGGCTTGTTGTCAACGTTCAAAGTCACGAGTGCTTTGCAAACGCGCAATGGACGCGCTGGTGGATTTATCAAAACTGTCCGCAACAATATACAGCCAACAAAAAACGTGCACGTTATATAGCAGAAAAAATGAACGAAGAACAAAAACCCGAATACGGTATTATTCAGTTCAATAGCAAAGCAAATATTGATGACTTTATATTGAAAAATGGAAAACTTTCACGCGGTTGCTCGGTCGTGATAGAGCCAGACAATAATAATGCTGATTCAGAAACAGAGGATTCTGATTGGATAATAATCCCCAACGATATTTGATTCATGCATAAAAAATACACTTTCAGAAAAAAACATTTTTTAAAATTTATAGAGTTCTATAAAAGTTGCCCCTCTCTCTCTAGAGTAAATTTATTCTTTTTTGTTATCCATTTTATTCTTTTTTATAATATGGTAACAATTTTATATAAAATAGAATATCATATCCAAATCATATATCATGTTATATATTTGTTTATTCCAAAAAAAGAATAAAAAAGAATAAAAAAGAATAAAAAAAGAATAATTAAAATAATTACAAAATCAACATTTCTTATATAATTGGATTGATATAATATATATTATTAGATATTTGTTACTATAAAAAAATGTTATCCAAAGTTATCCAAAAGGTTATCCAAAGTTATCCATTTTATTTTTTTTTGCAAATTATCCATAAAATAAAAATAAACTTTTCCAAAAAAAACTTTTTTGAAAATTTATAGAGTTCTAAAAAAGTTGCCCCTCTCTCCCTAGACTAAATTTATTCTTTTTTGTTATCCATTTTATTCTTTTTTTAGAATATGGTAACAATTTTTTATAAAAAGAACAAAGATATTAATCCATAATTCATAACATATTATTGTGTTTATTAAAAAAGAATAAAAAGAATAAAAAAGAATAAAAAAAGAATAAAAGGAATATAAAAATATGTTGTCTTTATATTACAGTAAATGTCCTCTTATCATTGTAAATGCTGTGTATTTTCCACCAATTTAAAATCTAATTACACCAGACATTTGAAAACAAAAAAACATCAAAATGTTATCCAAAGTTATCCAAAAGGTTATCCAAAGTTATCCAAAAAGAATAAAAGTTTAAATAAAGAACATCAATCAGCAAAATATGTTTGTAAGTATTGTGGTAAGGAATATAAATACCGCCCGGGTCTCAGCAAACATATCAAGTATTCTTGTCAGAAAAATGAGGATGAGGATTTGAAAGAGCTTGTAAAACTAATGAACGAACAACTTAATAATATCAATAATAAGCTGAATGAGAGTACAGTAAATAATGAAAAAAAAGATAAAATGATTAAAAAATTAACAAATAAATTACAGATTAATAATTATAACACAAATAATGTTATAGTAACAAATATATTAAATTATAAAGACACAGATATATCACATTTAACTGCAAAAGATTATGAACTGGCAATTCATCAAGTGAATGATGCAATACCGTGTATAATGAAACAAATCCATTTTAATCCACAGAAACCAGAAAACATGAACATCTATATTCCAAATATAAAAGACAAATACCTATTGATTTTTAATGAAAATGAATGGCAAATAGAATCGCGCTACACCACAGTAAATAATTTGATAGATGATAAATACTTAATACTAAAAGAATGGTATGACGAAAACTTACGAGATCGTGACATAAATGAAAATATGGATCAAGAATCTTATAAATTTTTAAAACAAAACTTTGAAAAATTTGACGCAAATATTGAAAATGAAGAAATCAAAAATATTATCAAAGAAGAAATAACAATGTTTTTATACAATAAAAGAAATATGATTATCAAAAATAGTCAAAAGAAAATGGAGCATTTATTAGAATGTTAAAGACAATATAAAATATTTTTGTAATTTATATGACTTTTTATTATTGGGTGGTGTCGTGTTTTGTCTTTTTTGTTCCGACTCAATCGTTTCAATTATCAAGATCTAGTTTTATAAAAAACACCGGCGCATCCGTAATCGGAGCCAATACCAGATTGTTTAATTGGTCTAATGAAAATGACGGTTCTGAAGAACAAGCTGCATTATCTAAATCAGCTAGACAACAACCCGACGCATCTTATCCATTAACTTTAAATTTTTATAGTCCAGTTACAATTGAATCATGTATGACCCTTACAACATATCTCAAAGAACTTGACGTTAAATCTAAACAATTAGAAATTCAATACGGACAATTATTCCCTATCAATCTTCATATCCAAAGTGGAGGGGGGATGTTGATGCCTACATTTTATGTATGCGATGTAATACAAAATCTTGATACACCCGTACATGTTTATATAGATGGATTTGTTGCTTCGGCAGCATCTTTAATAGCGGTTTCAGGCAAAAAACGTTTCATGACAAAACACTCTTTTATGTTGATACACCAACTACAATCACAATCTTCTGGGAGATTGAACGAAATGAAAGATGAAATAATAAATTTAGATTTTTTTATGAAAAATGCAAAAGACATCTACTATAAAAATTCAAACATAACAACCGAAATACTTGAAAAACTTTTATTAGACGAACTTTGGATTGATGCTAAACAATGTCTTTATTACAATTTAATAGATGAAATCATTTAGTTATATCAATAAACTATATTGTTGAGATTATCTCATAATAATTAAATGTTATTATTTATTATAAGATGATTACTACGATTATTGTAGTCGACACGTTCGTCGAAGATACTTTATATAATACATTAAACATATTGAAGAACTCGTCGTGTTGTATTATTAAATTAGATTTATATTCAATTACAAAACACAATATTCATGTAAAAATTCGCGAATTTATCACAGAAGAAATGGAAACTCAAGTAATAAACATTTCAAAAATATTATTTGTAAATTTTGATATACTTGAAAACAATATTGAGACAGAGACAATAGTAGGCGAAAGCTCTAAATTATTTAATTTAGATATACATGATCCAGAATTTAAAAGTTGGACTTTTATGAATGATATGATTGTAACATTATGCAAATCATTTGAAATTGATAATGTAGACCTTTTTGATATAAATCATGCAATCTATTACAATTCTTATAAAGCACCTCTGAGTCACGTTGAAAATGCGGCTATGAATAATCGATCATTTTCAGTAAGTATGAATTGTTTGACGAAAATTCTCTCTTTAGAACAATCAGAAACATTAAAAACATCAACCAACTGGTTAAACACGCTATTTGGAAGCTTGTATACACAAAACGATGAACTAAAATATTTTCTTGATTTTTATTTTAAAATAAATAATACAAATCTTAGTTTTTTAGAAAACCAGTCATTAGAAAATCTGAATCTTTTTACAAAAGAATTTGTAGAATTATACCAAAACACTATTACAATAGATGAGAATACTTCTTCGGCCAATATATTATTATTACCATTGCATTTTTACGAAGAAAATAAAAGCAAACTTTTACATACATTGGAAGGTATAAAAAAAGACAAATGTCACGTATGTTTGATAAACGATCATGATAATATTGAAAATATTAATGACATTGTTTCAAATAATGTAAATACCGTTTTTCATTTAGTAAATGAAACACCGTTTGATCTTAATTTATCTATCCACGTAGATTCTAATCTTATTAAAAACGGACAAATTGTTCTTAGTAAAGAAATCCCAACAATTGATTTGAACGATCATTTAACCTCCAGCACTATGGCGTCCATATTAGATTCTTTAGTTAATAATCCAAAATTGGCAAATGTCAAAGTCACTATTACAAATATTTATGAGTCAGAACCAGAAAAAGCATTATCATTTTGCGAAGATTTAATGAGTAATTATAAAGACGGAAAATTGACATTTATACTTGAAAGAACTAGAAATAATTATGGCGATATTTTATACAAACCCGAAGAATTTGAACCATCGTCTTTTATTTCTCATCAAGAAATTTATTCAGAAAATAATATTACTAAGAACATTAGCGCTCCATTTTTATTGAACTTTGTGAGCGAATCGTCTTATGATGATTTTGTAACCAAAACCCCGTTGAACCAATTGATTTTGTATGACGCCGACTTATCTAATTTTTTACCAGAAATATTTGAAAGTAAAATGCCTGATACAGAAATATTGGTATATCATTCAACAGAAACATTCTCTATTTTAAAAGACAAAATTTCACAATTAAAAAATAATTATAATTCGTCCTTGAATAATGTATCTCTTTTCAAAAAAAATCTACCCTCTTACTATTTTTCATTATTTAATGAAGAGCAATCATTAAAATATGATGTAGAAGAAGACACGACCACCTGGGAACCACTTACACTAATTACAGATATAAGCGATATAAGTTATATAGATATAGACGAAGATTACGAAAACGACCCATCAGAAGAAAATCCGGTTGATTCGGCCAAAAGAGACTATTATTTAAATTATAATGGCCCAGACCCATCGTTGAACTCTTGGGAAAAAATTTCAGACTTTTTGTTATTTTTACAAGACGAAATAGAGGTTTCTAATTTTGATATATTAACATGTAAATTGATTGGAAAAGATTGGGAATATATTTTGGATAATTTACAAAGTAAAACTTCAACCATGACAATTCATTCTTCTATTGATGCTACCGGACATGTGATGTTTGAAGCCGATTGGATATTAGAAACACCCAATAATGTAAATTTAGTTGGTCTTTATTTTAATGATAAAATATATGATGCAAAAGTAGAGCTAGATTCAACGGTATTTACCAATTGGGCTTATTTACGGACTGCAATTAAAGATTTAGTCGTAATATCTTCATACCCGACAACCGTTAGCCAATATGGCGAAATATCAACTTGGATTATAGGAACCAATATAACCAATTTTGGTTCTAGCAGCCAATCATTGATATCTCAGGCCGTACTCGCGGTTAGTACTTATATTCCCAAAAAATGGAGTAATTTGGATGGAATGAATAACTGGAACGTATCACATATAACAAGTCTTCATTCTGCATTTGCAGCTTGGAATGGGGGCAATAGATATTATGATGATCACAGAAATGGATTTAATTCGCCAATTGGTTCATGGGATGTTGGTAATGTTACTACACTTGAGAGCGCGTTTAGAAATTCGCGCGCGTTTAACAAACCAATTGGTAATTGGAATATTGAAAAAGTAACTAAAATGAATTATACATTTCAAGGCGCCCACAGATTTAATCAACCAATTGATAATTGGTCTGTTTCGAATGTTACTCAAATGTATTCTACTTTTGATACCGCAAAATCTTTCAATCAAAGTCTCAGTAGTTGGGATGTTGCCAACGTATCAGCTATGAACGGAATGTTTTATTATGCTACTTCATTCGATCAGGATTTATCTAATTGGAATGTATCTAATGTTACTAATTTTTATGGTATGTTTAGACTTGCGCGCGATTTTAGTCAATCGTTGGGTGGTTCCTGGAAAAATATACCTCCGCAAAGGTCGGATTCTACCATTGTTAACGGTATTAACACAACATATATGTTCTGTACTTGGACTGACGATTTGATAAATGTTCCAACAGGACACATAGAGGTTGATTATGATCCTGCGGTTGGTTTTACTTCTTTAAATCAATTGAAACACGCTTTTTACATTGACTCTATAAATAGTTTATATGCGGAAAGCTTATTTGGTAAAATGAACGATTGGGATGTTTCTAAATTAACCTCATTAGATGAACTTTGTACGGTACATAATCGCAATTATCATACAATTGAAATGCAAGATTGGAATGTATCTAATGTAACATCTATGGAAAAAACATTTTACGGAGAAGGGTATTTTGATTGTGACCTCAGAAATTGGGACGTTGGGAATGTAACAAATATGAAACAAATGTTCTACGGCGCCGCCAGGTTTAATTCAGACATAAGTAATTGGGACACGGGAAATGTTACTGATATGACACAAATGTTTTACAATTGTCAAGGATTGAAATATGATTTAACGGGTTGGAATACATCAAACGCCGATACAACAAATATGTTTCAAAGCGCGACATATTACAATAACGAGATTATTAATTCTACATTTGTTCCGGATTATTCTGCCATAGCTTCTACATTTACAACTACAAGTACCCTGAAAAACGCGATTAATTCATGGAAAACTAATAGAGGAACCGCGCAAACGACATACGGTCATATTTCAAATTGGGATGTTGGAGCTGTTACAGATTATACATATTTATTTATGGGTATTGCCGGAACTTATTTTCACGAAGATTTAAATAATTGGGACACAAGTAACGTAACCAATATGTTCGGGATGTTTCTAAATTGTTATAATATGTCAGTCAAAATAGATAATTGGAATATATCAAATGTAACCTCTTTAAGTAATGCATTTAAGTCTTGTTATCGTTTCAACGGCGACCTCAGCGGGTGGGATGTTGCAAATGTAATCGATATGACTGAAACATTTGCCAGTACTTTATCGTTTAACGGGCACATTGAAGGTTGGAATGTAAGTAAAGTTACATCGATGGGAAGTATGTTTCACACAGCGAACTACTTCAATCGCGATTTGACTTCTTGGGATATTGATAATGTAACAAATGTTAATGCCATCTTTACGAACGCGGAAGGAATTAAACAAATACTCAAAGGAAAGTGGATGGATCTTCCGGAACGTCTAAGTATAGCAGTTAATTCATTTGGCACCCCAAATTATTCAAAAAATAGAGTTGGCATAGGTTTCAAAAATAATGGTACAAATATAAATAGTAATTACCTGTTACGTCAATCAATAAAACTATACGTAAGTCATAAAGGCGCGGCATCATTACATTACCCAGACATTTCTCAATGGAGTATTTCAGGAGTAGATAATTTTGATAATTTATTCATTGCAACTTATGCGACGAATCCAAATATAAGTGGATGGAATGTATCGCATGTAACGTCCATGAAATGGATGTTTCAATATTGCAGTGAGATTAATGTAGATTTTTCTAATTGGGATGTGGGAAATGTTAAAAGTATGCAGTATACGTTCGGGCAATGCACGTATTCTGAAATTAAAGGCGTTGAAAACTGGAACGTATCGCGCGTGACGGACATGACAGGTATGTTTACTTATTCTTCATTATTTGATAAAGATATTTCACTTTGGGATGTGAAAAATACTACATCAATTAATAGTATGTTTTCATACTGCTCCTCTTTTAACCAAGACATTTCTAAATGGAAATTGGAGTCTATAAATAAATGGGGGTGGAAGAACGGAGCTGAAGGAGGTAAAGGCGTATATAATGCATTTTATTATACACGTAATTTCAGCGTTGAATTGGGCCAAACGTGGACGATTCTTCACGATCAAATTAATGCAAATTATTCAACAACTCCAAAAACGTTCGAACAATATTTAGCATATTTATTTAATCAAGCCGCCGTTCAAAACATCGTGTACTGGCACACGGCCGGTAGTGTTTCCAGCATTCCATATAACGCGCCAAAAATTACTTTCATAAGTACCGATATTTCAAATAATACCACATATGAAAATGATGAAATTGATATGCAAATTATTCTCACACAAGATATTTCTAGTACAGATTCTATTACAAATCTAATTTCAGCTACAAATGGTACAATTAAAAATTTATATTTATCGGGTAATTTGACATATAGTTTTGTTTTTGAATCAAATGCATTCGGCCAAACATCCGAATTCAATATCACCAGTGATGCGAATAATCCTTTATCCGAATATATTGTTGAAACATTCGCGTGGACGTGGTCGCCACCAGCAACTGTTATGACATTTAATAGTTCAGATATTTCAAACAATCAGACACAAACAACATCTTCAATCGGATTAGAAATTAACCTTTCAAAAGAGTTCTTAACAAACGAACAATTAATACAAAAACAAGATGTTTCTGTTACTAATGGAGTTATTACCGGGTTTCAACGAGTAAACAATACTCAATACACATTTACATTTATTGCATCATCACCTAACAGCAACTCTGTAATTCAAATGGATAGTAGTTTTGATGCTTCAAATGTAGTATTACCATCATCGTTTACATGGACTTGGAGCGCTAATATAGAACAACCGTCACTAATATTAACTAGTAATGATGTAGCAAATAATGCAACTATAAAAAATAATGAAATCAATATGTTATTGACATATACACCAAATAGTAAATTAGCGTTTTCATCGCTTTCAGAAAATGACATTTCTTTTACAAATGGATTTGTCGTAAACAATACATTCTCTAAAATATCGTCAACGCAATATTCCTTCAAATTCAGAAGTCTTTCACGAGATACTAATTCCACTATTTTTATTCCTCAAAATCAATTTCAATATAATTTTGTAGATGGCGCAACAAATCTTACAGAAAACTACGAAGGAACAGATGTATTTACGTGGAAATACGAGGGCCTTGATATAGAAATCATCAACAATAAAACAGTTGCAGTAATAACATCAGATAAAAAAGATTCTAAATCACTTGATTTAATATTACATAATGGGGTTGCATACGATCCAATATATAATGAGTATGATTTATCACAAAATTACATATCCATATCGGGCGAAATTTTCAATGGCGCTGGAGAAGCTGCAATTACTTTTTGGTATAAAACAAAGGGGTCCACTTCTAATACATCATCTGAAACAATAATGGCATTACGAAATAGCGATAGCGATAATTTTACAATCCAAAGATATGTAAATACAGATTCTTTGCATATTAAAAGTACTGGTAGTACCGGAATAAATACTACCACTGCGTCAGGAATACCATTTTATAATACAAGTTATGTTTTTATGGCAGTTGTCTTTGCATCTAATGAAATTAAAATATATAAAAATAATGTATTAGAAAAAACAGAATCAATAACGAGCGTTATTAATGGGGGAGAAAGGACACATCAGTTAATTGGAGCATCTGTCAGTAACGCATCAGTTATTTATAAATATTTCAAGGGGTATATCAAAAATCTTCGCTTTTACAATTATGCTATTCCCAGTTCAGAAGTAAATGCGCTATATTCCATGTATAACATCGGAATGAATGATACCGCTCCACAAATACTAACTGTATCTTTGGCACCCACAACCGGGTTGACGAGTAATTCCACAACAGGCATTGATGAACATACTAAGGCCGTTATAAATATGGAAATGAATGTCACTTATGATACTATATCTAGTATTTCTTCTATTGATAGTCAATCATTTATCATAGACAAATCAAATTTTGACACGTCATTTGGATATGTTTTTGATTTTAAACAATTAAGTGATACTCGCGTATCATTCAAGTTTGGTGCAAGTACAACCACTGAAAACAGTACTGTATTAATAAAACAAGATACAATTACAAGAAATATCAATTCTAATTTAAATGTTATATCAAATCCTGTAAGTAACTTATTTACATGGAAATATAAATCTGAACCGCTTACTATTACAAGCATCAAATCTAACGCCGGTCTAACCGGAGCATCAACGAACAAAGATATTATATGGATTCAGACCATTTTTTCAGAAGAAGTTTTCAATTTTAGAAAATCATACATTACTGGAACTAATTGTAAGGTAATAAAAGTATCTGGTTCTGGAACAACATATGCCATTAAAGTTCAAACATTTCGCCCCACCGCAGCTTCTATTGTTATTGATATTCCATCATCAAATCAAATTACAACCGGAAAAGGATTAAATAAAGCACTTGCTAATGCAACAAATACCACATACAATTGGAATTATGATAATATTATTCCAACATTTGAAATACAAACAACGCAAAAAAGCGGTTTGACAAATAACGCCGACTATGTAGACGTAACAATAGTCACATCGCGAACTACCACTAATTTTGATGTAAATTCTATAAATTTAGTGGGAAGCGCCGAAATCGTCAATTTTACAGGCAGCGGACAAAATTATTCTTATAGATTACAACCATTTGCTACAAGTAACATAAGTGTAGAAATGCCTTCTAGCGCATTTAGCGACGAATATGGCAATTCAAATACATCTTCAAATACCTTCACGTGGAATTATAAAAATATTGTACCAGAGACATATATTTCTTCCCAAGATATAAACAGTGGCGACAGCGCCAATGTTGGTAGCATAGAAACGTATTTCGTATTTAGTAAACCTGTAATCGGGTTTACATTGGCTGATGTAGATACGGTAAATGGTAATTTATCTGATTTGGCGGTATCATCCACTTACCCCGAACACGTGACAACCTACACGGTTACCGTTGGTGCTAAATCGTCTTCCACTAACCCATATTTAAGCAAAGGGAGCTCAAATGCATACTTTTTGAATGGAGAAGAAGCAAAGGTTGTTTCATTTGTACCAGGAAATACATACACATTTAATAATAGTTCAAATGACTCACACCCTTTAAAATTTTATACAAATGCTGAAAAGACAAGTGGGTCAGAATATACAGCCGGCGTTACTGTTAATTCGACATCAACTGTTATTGCTGTTGATTCAATTACGCCGACTACATTATTTTACCAATGCGAACAACATGAATATATGGGTAATATTATTACTTATTCTGAAAGTTATAAAGCAAGTCTTATACCAGCAACATCTTCCGTTACAATTTCATTACAAATCGCAAGTAATAAAGTAAAAGATTCAATTGATATTTTCAATGACACTGCTTCAAACACTTTTATATGGGATTACACAGGAACTGAATATATGGTTTCTATTGAGAGCTCTGATTTGAAATCGGGCGCTTCGCATTTATATAAATCTATACAGGTGTTAGTATCATTAACCTACACAACGTTTGAAACCGTTGATACCAGTATATTCACAGTTGTCAATGGAAGCATCTCAAATATTGTAAACAACGGCGACGGGACTTATGAATTTACATTAGAAAGTGTTACTTCAAGTACAGAAACTTCTATCCTTTTTTTGGAAAATTCGGTGACAAGATCTGGTGGAACTGAAACAAATAAAGAATCCAATAAATTTGTATGGACTTACAATCCGCCTATTCCGCAACTGACTATAACAACAAATGATGTTGAGGAAAACTCCTTTACGAATAATAGCTCTATTGACTTACAATTAGATTTTACTGAAAATGTTACACTTGATATGAATATGATTAATATTTCTAATGCTGCAGGCACATTGACCGGAAGTAACAATTCATATCTTCTTAATGTTATACCAAATACAATCACCGATTCAAGTGCTGATATTTTGGTAGAATTTCCCGAAGGTTCTAACGGATTTTATAATTATTTTGATAGTGAAAATCTTTATGCGGATATTTCGTATAGTTATTCGTGGAAATATGATAGTATAATTCCAACAGGAACGATTTCATCTAGTGTAGGTTCAATCGTTCAAGATATATGTACAAATATACAAGACGTGCCATTTGATATTGAATTTAATAAAGAAATTACCTCTTTAGAAACAAATAATTTCACCGTTTCGGCAAATGGCGCATTATCTGGATTAAGTGGCTCAGGTTCTATATATTCATTTGTTATTTCATCTCTTGATAATACAATAGACAATGTAATTACATTCAAACTTGGAGATGGGGCAATTACAGATCAAGCCGGTAACACATTTTCATCAACCAATGAATTTTCATTTACTATTGCGGCTAAAGTCTCTAAAGTATTACAAACTGCGGCAATTGCAGAATTATTTACTGGTGACGCTGATATTGCCGAAGAAGATAAGTTGTCGTCTGACGAAATTAATATGGTTCTTGCAGTAGAAATTCCGGATTTAAGTGTACCCGACTTTGATGCAGTTGAGGGTGGGGAAGTTGTCGCGGATGTTAGTTATACAGTGACTATTGATACTAAAACTTCTAGTAATTCATATTACAGTCAAGGATCAAGTAGTGCATATTTCATTGACGGGACTGAAGCACCTTCACTGACATTAGATCAAGATAACGTGTATAGGTTCAATCAAGACGATACAACCAATTCAGGGCATCCACTTCTGTTTTTTGAAGATGTTGACAAAAGCGTCCAATATACAACTGATGTTAGTGTTAATGGTAGTGCTGGAGCTGCTAGTGCATATACACAAATAAGTATTACTTCTGAAACGCCGGCAACCCTCTACTATCAATGCGGAAATCATAATTATATGGGCGGCACAATTACAATTGGAGAAGTTGATAGTATTCCAGTAATAGAATTACCACCATCAGTTACAATTACAAATTCAAAGGTATTTACAAGACTTATAGACCAGATTCTAGAAAAAGCCGAAGATGTAACTGCAATTAAAATGAGTTTAGATGATGTAGCAATTAGCGAAACTGCGACTGAAAAGATCCCAGACGTGGAGCAAGTTATCATGGCAAAGTCAAATCAAATTGAACCACCCGTTGTTATTGAAAATACTGATACAGATAGTGTGTTATTTGTTCCTTTAGCAAATGCAGGCGATTTAGTAAGAGTTGAAATTAATGGTTCATTTTACTTAACAGAAGTAAATTCCGACAACACATTTAATTTAACCATTGATGGGGTTTCAGCGACCGGAAGTCCTTTCAGCAAAGATGATGTATATGAAATTGATGATACAAATAGTATTATATTTGGTTCGCAGATTATCTCATCTAGTCCTCCACCACCTGATCCGCCAACGCTTCAATTCACAAGTAATACAGTACAAGCAGGCGCAACAACGGATGCCGGCAACATTGTTATAGATCTTTCATTCAGCACAACGGTTGAAATTGATTTGAACGATATATTGACACTAACATCCGATACACAAATAACAAGCTCTAGTATACAATCGATTGATAGTAGTAATAGTATTATTTCAGTTTCAGTCGGCCCCATTTTACCCGATATAAGTGCAACACTTGGTATTCTTATTAACGACGTCACATTTTATTCTACCTACAACAGTATTTATTATTATAATGATTTATCATATTCGTTCTCTTGGAACTATGATGCTACAGAATATAATAGTGCAAATGCCGTAGAAGTTATTATAGAGGCTGAACCAGCATTTATTAATCCTGCTACCGGAGAAATACCATGTTTCTTAGAAAATACTAAAATTTTGACAACAAACGGTTATAAAAAAGTACAAGAGCTTATCCCCGGAAAAGACAAATTGATAGATCATAAAAACAATACAATAGAATGTATAGAAGTTGCGAAATATGTTAAACTAAATAACGGAACAGAATATCCGCACAAAATCCCCCGGGGATCACAGCTCTCAAAAGATTTTATTTGCAATGATGATTTATATTTGACATACAATCATTGCCTATTTTTGCCTACTAAAAATATGTTCGCACCCGTATCAATGATGAAAAATATAAAAAAATGTATTTCGGATAAATCACATTTTGTTTATTATCATGTATTTACGAATAATTACTTTTCTGACACTTTAATTGTAAATGGAATCCCCTGCGAAAGTCATTCAAAATACACATTTAATTATTTAAATACTCTGGATAAAAGCGGAAAATTGTTGAAAAAAATTATGAATAAAACAAACATGTTGACAAATTGTCAGCGTAATCGCATTTCTAGAAAAGAATACAAAAAATTAATTAAAAAATCAAAAAATAAATATAAACGCTCAAAAGGTAATATATAATAAATGAATAATTCTAATATAAAATTGTTTATATCAACGCCATGTTATGATGGTATGATGACAATGCAATACACCATGAGTATTTTAAATTTAAATATGTTGTTGTGTGAAAAAAATATTGAATATGTTATTGATTTTGTAGGAAATGAAAGTCTGATACCGCGAGCAAGAAACAATTCACTTTCTAAATTCATAGATTCTAATTTTACACATATGTTATTTATAGATTCAGATATTGAGTTTCCAGCACAGGCTGTATTAGATCTAATAATGTTTGATAAAGATGTGGGGTGCTGTGCTTACTCCAGAAAATCGTATAATTGGAATAAATTTATACATTCTATTACAAGTGAACCCAATTCAAATGAATCACTAGATTCGCGCGGATTGGATTTTACATTTAATGCTATGACAGATAAGAATAATAAAGCAATAAAAAGCAAAGACAATAATTTTTTAAAGGTGAAACACGCATCTACAGGATTTATGTTGATTAAAAGAGAAATTGTTAATAAGTTATGTAAAAAACATACTGAATTAACAATAAAAACAGACGGACTAAATAAACAAGATAAACTTATTTGTGGACTATTTTGTTGTATGATAAAAGACAAGACATATTTATCAGAAGATTATTCATTTTGCGAACGCGTAAATGATATTGGAGGAGAAGTATGGATAAATACAAAACACAATTTAAACCATATTGGAAAACACGTATTTAAAAGTGACATCAAAAATCGTAATAATTTAATTCGCTCAATGAATGAACGACAATATTATTAAATTATGAAAATACTCTATCTTCTATATATTTATGTGTGTGGTCGTATAAATAATTATTTGATATTTCTTGTTTCGTATTATTAACATACTCCTTTTTTACACCCACCTCTACCGGGTCCTTTTTGTCTGTCTTATCATTTTTTATGATAATTTCGTTATCCATTGCAAATTCATAAACCGGATCAAATGTAAAATACATTAATAAAACAGCAAGAGATAAAACAACAACATTCATTTTAGTACCTTCAAGTTGTATTTGAGGTTTAATCACAACAAAAAGAACAACATACAAAAAAATCAAATAGAGAATTTTTAATAAAAGTTTTGCTATTTCCATTTATAAAATGTAATAATATTTTTTATTATATTTTATATTCAAAACATCCTCAAAACTTATACAAAAATATTTGAACTATACGACCAAAAATATATACCGACAAAGCATTTGGAAAGTAAATCTAAAATATTGTATCCGGTGTTTTTTATTGACTCCTTTGATAAATAAAATATTCCATAGAACGCCCATAAAATAAAGAATGCGCCAAATAACATCTGATTATTCGCATTGTTTCCATTTTTTGCTTTCAACAAATATCTGTAATAAATAAATCCGTATAATAAACCAAAAAATACAAATCCAATTACATTAGCAACTAATTTATTTAATTTATCCTTTTCTCCTAAATATCCCGAGCCAAGCATACCATAATTTAATAATAATATTAACAAATAATCGCTAAATTTGACACCCTTATTATTAGAATTATATTGGAATGCTAATATCAAAACCAATAACATAATTGGAGTTGTTATCATCCAATCTACGTATCTCGTATCATTTATTTGAGATTCCAACTTTTTAATACTCGCTTCGTCTTCTTCAGTTTTTTCTTTTTTATCGTCAAGAATTATACCTTTGTAAGGTTCTAACATTGTGATAAATTTACCATAGAAATACGCAGCAACAATAGATATACACGTTTCTAAATTTAAAATATGGCGCATTGCTACTATATCGGTGCGAAGCGCTTCAATAAATGTAATTGTTCCTGTTGTCACAAGGAACGAACATGTAATAAAAAAAGAGAAATATGTTAAATGATTCATAATCACTATTTATTATTACAATATATTTAGAAAAAGAATAAAAAGACAAATATTGCTTAAATTATGTAGAAGATATTGAAGGTATGGTTAAATTAAAGATTATGAAAAGAGTAAATAAAGAATTAGAATTATTGAAACAAAATTATGGAAACGATAAAGTAGAAGTGCGGTCAATCCTAGAAAATGAAAAGGACCCGTACGTAATAAATGTATACAAAAATAAAAATCTATTATTTGATATCAAAATTATTCTGCCATACGATTACCCATTCAAAGATCCAAGATTTTTTTTTTATCATAACGAAGATTCTAACATGATAGCTACAATAGATTATTTTGATTTTTTCAAAGACTGTAGTATTTTTTATTTTTATAAGAAAAATATAATCCTAGAAGGCCATCAATGCCCTTGCTGTTATAACGCATTATGTAACAGACAATTAAACGAAAGTTTACTTGAAATCTCAAAAGATATACAAAAATTTGGAATTCAATTTACAAGATTAAGAGAAAAATATTTTCTTAAAAAATATATGACACTTTTAAACAATTTAAACGAAGATGTTATTAATAATTTATTAAGTTATATCTAATGGATTATTGTGAAAATATTCAAATTTTATTTAAAAATGCACTAATATTAAGCGAAAAAATATTATCATTTCATATTCGCTTTGGTAAAACATATATATCCGAATTAATTAATGAATTTAAAGTTTCAAGTAAGGAAAAAGTTAAAGAATAATTAAATATTTACAAATATATATTGTGATGGGAGGTAAAACAAAGAGAAAACTTACGGACTGGAATAAATTTGTTATGAAAGTTAAAGTTGAAAATCCAGAAAAGAAATTTAGCGATATTTTAAAGATGGCTGGTAAAATGAAAAGACAAGGAGTTAAAATTACCGAATACATTGGCAATAAAACAGAAAAAGTCGTGAAAAAGCTTGAAAAAACAACAAAAGCCGTTGTAAAAAGAATCAAAAAAACCGGTAAAAAACTTAATAAAAAAAATAAAGCAAAAAAAACAAAGCGTAAAACAAACAAGAAAAATTGAATCAAAAAGACTTAGACATCTAATATATAGTATTGTATAGAACCCCACATACAAAAATGGAAAAACCGCAAATAATGAGCGATAATTTTATTTCATTTGATTATCATAAAACAAATGAAATAAATACCTACAAAATTTTAGAAAACATTTTAAGAAAATTTAATTTACCCGAATGCATAATAGAAAATATTGAAGAATATTTATTCCACCATTCTTCTAAAAATATAAAAATATTTTATGAAAAAAAATGCGATGATTACAGAACTTCACGCGAAACAACTTTTAAAATATTTAAAATTCCGCTTTATGATTTTATTGTCTCATTTATAAAAACCATTATGATGAAATACTTCGCTTTAAAACAAACAACAATAATTCCATATATGCGTCAAGATATATACTATTTTACTGAATGTTATATGAATGATGATAATTATTTAATAAATAAAAGTTTCTTTTTGAAAAATAAACTTACATTTTTAGTTTTATTTTGCGAAATATATAACGACTTTAAATCATGTGATACATATTACTGTTTATATTACAACACCTACTCAAATATGAACGATAAATATATTGAATATTTTGAAAAAATAAAAGATCAAATCGTGTTTTAATTATTAAAAATATCTCATATTTTGAAGTAAATATGCAAATTTAATTTTATTTTTTTTTTTTTCGACATTTTCGACATTTTCGACATCACCTAAAATATATTTGAATAAATCTTCTTCTTCATCAAAGTCTATATAGGTGTTATTTTCAATAAGTTTTAAAACTTCATCCATGTTTACTTCTTCTCCGTTTGATAAAACATGTTTAACTACACAGTAAACAAAATATATTAACATTCTCAAATTAGGGATTTTTCTTTTTTTTTTTGAGGAATTAAAAAACTTAATTTCAGTTTCTTCACGTTCCGCACTTGTAGCCTTTTCTGTTGCTGCTTCTATTTCAACATTAATATCTTCTAATCTTTTTTCGTTTTCAATAAATTCAAGATTTTTTTTCATATATTCATTCAGCGATGATCTAATGCCTTCATCTTTACTGGCATTAATTATTTTGAAAAAATCTTCACCAATAATTCCTTCTAAATTGTCTTTAAACAAATTAATAATTTGGGTGGCAGCTTTATCTCCTCCAAGGCTATCAATTGTTTGCCTAAAATCATCAGCTTTAAAATCTGCGCTAGCAGCATAGTTAGGTAGAAATGGACTAACTAATCTAGCTCTAAATTGTATTATTTTATCAGAAACGTTTATGTTTCTTACACGTTCGGGGTTATAAACTTTGTCCAATCCTTTATATATTTCTTCAATACTTTCTATAAACTCTATGAGTGCGTTGATGTCGGTTTCATTTAATGAATTAATATCAATACTTGAAATTTTTTTTATTAATTCAGATGTCGAAACTTCATCTTTTAAATAATCTGTAATACTACCATTATTTGCATCACCACCACTACCACCAGATGTTATTGGTGAAAATCTAATCGTCTGCGTCCTATTCCTTTTATTTTTCTGTTTAGCATTTTCTAATGCTTTAAATATTAATTTATTAGATTTTTCTACGTCATCTTCAATTAACTTTATGTATTCTTGAATTTTATTTTTTTCATCTTCCAATTCTGACACAGGAACATCAGTACCATCAGTAGCAGTAGGAGCAGCACCATCAGCACCATCTTTTTTTTCAAAAATTTTCAAATTACGAATGTCTTTTATAGCCCGCGATTCTTTAAGTGCATTATCAATATCTAAAGTAGGTACATTTTCAATTTTTTCTACATGACAAAAACCACATAAAACCAATTTTAATCTTTCTTGAAAATTAAAAACTTCTGGAATTTCACCTTCTATTGTTTTAGTATAATCAATAATGTTTTTCATTAAACCATCGGTCCCAATATATTTAAATTTTTTGTGTTCTTCTTGTAAAAAATCTTGTATTTTGGTATTATCTAACATTTCATAATGTCTTTCAAATATCGGCGAAGGCTTATATTCATCTTCTGTCTCGTCGCCTTCGCCATCATCGCTTATCGTGATTATGCCTTCATTGATTATCATGCTTATGCCTGCATCTTTATCTTTATCTAATTGATCTAATTTGTATTCATCTAGTTTATATTTCGTAATTTTTAATTTTTTTAATTTTTTTTCAATTTCTTCTTTTTCTTTGTTAGAAACGTCCGAATTCTGATTTTTGAGTTTTTCGTTATATTCTTTTATTTTTTTATTGACATTTTTTTTATAAGAATAATAATCTTCATTTTTTAAAAATACTAATTGTTCAAACCAAAATTGTTTGTCTCCGATAAAATTTAAAATATTATTTAATATTTCTTTTATATGTCGTGGATTATCTGCTGCCATATTAATTATATAAA
>ERZ887830.733-NODE-733-length-20059-cov-6.100130_pt1 | contig 20059 bp, 12 predicted proteins | sample MGYA00521101_ERZ887830 | MGnify/ENA primary metagenome ERZ887830 (study PRJEB32303, sample SAMEA104408592) | aquatic metagenome | biome: Marine water; feature: Pelagic; material: water | place: Baltic Sea | collected 2014-06-05T16:38:00 | depth 1,762 m ... | reverse complement strand
CATCGGAATTATTAAAGATATTCTGCCTAATATAAAATTTCGAAATGAAAAACAATCTTCTCAAAATATAGCAAAAACACCTTTAGCAACACTGAGTAGTCACTATAATACCTCTGGTTATTCACCCGCTATAAAGCAGCTTGCCCCAATTGCTGGCACCTTATTTTTTGTACTATTATGCGCCCTTCCCATAGCAACCATCATATATGGGACTGACTTACTGAAAATGATGAATATATTTTTCCAGTCAGGTGCCTTGGTGTTTGGAGGAGGTCATGTTGTTTTGCCTCTACTTCAATCTCACCTAGTACCTACTGGTCTTATAAGCCACACTGATTTTATGGCAGGATATGGCATTGCACAGGCTATACCTGGACCATTATTCACCTTTGCTGCCTATCTGGGTGTGTTTGTGCCAACTGCGATGCCTGCGTGGATCACAGGCATTCTATGCCTTATTATTATTTTTCTGCCTGCTATTCTTCTTGTACTTGCAGTAATACCAATCTGGGAAAACATAAAAGATAATCGATATTGTAGATCGGGCTTATATGGTGTTAATGCAGTTGTTGTTGGATTATTACTTGCCGCATTTATAAACCCCATTCTCTTTCTTACAGTAAAGAGCTGGGTTGAAATTGCGCTTATAATGGTTTTGTATATTATCCTTCATTTTGGAAAATTACCTATATGGCTAGTAATTATGTGCACTATCTTATCTGGGTATTTGTGGTCTCTCATTTAGCGTGAATTTGAACTTGGAATAGAACCAAAATTACGCGCTACAGAACCGGAATTTTATTCTGCAAAATTAAAGCTAATGTCATATGGCAAATCAAAATAAAAAAGTTTAAGGTTAATTTTGTGTTAAAATAAAAGAGTTTAAAATTATGGTTCGTTTTGAAGATTACAGGCTAATAACTGGCAAAGGAAACTTTACCGCAAATATCAAACCATCTGAAACATTAGTAGGCAAATTTTTGCGTACATCTATCGCACGCGGTTTTATTCGCTCTATTGATACAAGTGACGCTGAGGCTCTGCCAGGGGTGGTATCTATTTTCACCGCAGAGGATATGGCACAAGATGGCTTAAGCCATATGCTAGATACAGCAAACCCAGTGCGAGATGATGGCGGTAAGATCATTAAGCCAAGACGACCTATACTAACTAACTATGATATCAAACATCTAGGTGAGCCTATTGCACTTGTAATTGCTGAAACTGACGAACAGGCAGATAATGCGGTAGAAGCGATTATTGTTGATTATGATAGCGCTGATAATGCAAAACTAGCAAAGAGCAATAATGATATTCCTCCTGTTTGGTCTGAGGCTGGCGATAATTATGCATCTGTTCATCATGTTGGAAATTTACTTGACGTGCGCAAAGCAGAGGAAAATTCTGCCCATCTAATTACCTTGCCTATAGATATTTCGCGAATTACAGCAGTGGCAATGGAACCCCGGATTGCCTTATGTAATTTGGATTCAGATGGAAAGCTCATTTTTACCACAAGTACACAAAATCCGTTTGCGCTGCGAGCAGAGATAATGCAAACTTTTGCTCTTCAAACCAGTGATATTCAAGTGCTGGCCCCAGATGTCGGTGGCTCATTTGGCATGAAAGGAACATTATATCGCGAGGATGCTGCAATTATATGGGCCTGTCGTAAAGTCGGGCGAGCGGTATGTTGGTCGGCAAGCAGAAGTGAAGCATTTTTGAGTGATGAGCATGCAAGGTCAATGTATGGTGAAGCCCGTCTTGGATTAGATAATGATGGCAAATTCACAAGCTTCTCAGTTACATTAGATATTGATATTGGCGCCTATATATCCAAGCGTTCATTTAGTATGCTAAATAATTTAGGCGGCATTGCAGGACAATATGTTATCCCCGTAATGGGTGCTGAATTGCGCTTTGCCTATTCTAATACGATGCCTATTTCTCCTTATCGTGGCGCTGGCAGACCAGAAGCAACCTTCATGATAGAGAGCGCAATCGATGCCGCTGCAAAAATCATTGGCATAGACACAGCAGAATTGCGCGCCAGAAATTTTATTAATTCTGAGATGATGCCCTATCAAACTGCGTTGATGTTTAAGTATGATAGTGGTGATTTTCCAGCTATTTTTGCTGAAGCGTTAGAGCTCTCTGATTATCACAATTTTGAAAAAAGGCGTCTTGAATCTGAAAAAAATGGTAGAATAAGAGGCATTGGAATTGCCACGCATATTGAAGTTGCAGGGGGTCCATTTGGAATGTCAGTAAAAGAAGTTGCAAGGTTACGTGTTAGTAAACAAGGTATCATTACTATTGCCGCTGGCAGTATGTCTGTTGGCCAAGGTCTAGAAACTGCCTTCCCAGATATTGTTGCAAACCAGCTAAATATCGATCCTAAACAAATTTGCTATGTGCAAGGCGATACAGATTATTTACCAAGTGGTAGAGGCAGTGGCGGCTCGTCTGCGACTATCACTGGTGGCTCTGCAACTATCAAGACAACTGAATTACTAATTGAAACAGGCAGTCAAATAGCAGCAGATGTGCTTAAATGCGATATTTCTGAGATAGGCTATGAGAAAGGCGTCTTTTATCAGAAAAGCAATCCTGATATATCCCTTGATTGGTCTGAAATCGCACAATATAGCAACCAGCCTGATGGGTTGGATGTAATAGGAGAATTCACTCCATCTGCGCCAACCTATCCAAATGGATGCCATATTTGCGAGATCGAAATAGATAAAGAAACAGGTAAATGTTACCTACAAGATTATGTTGCCATTGAAGATGTAGGCACTGCTTTATACCCTGTGTTAATTGAAGGGCAAATTCTTGGCGGAATTGTACAAGGGATTAGTCAGGCACTAGGTGAATCGATGGTTTATGATGAAACAGGTCAGATAGCAACTGGATCCTTCATGGATTATCAAATGCCTGTCGCTTCTGACTTCCCAAAATTCAGAATTAAAACACATCCTGTTAAAACCAAAATCAATCCCCTTGGAGCAAAGGGCGTAGGTGAATCTGGAACTGTTGGCGCTATGGCTGCTAGTTTAAGTGCTATCCAACACGCACTCGCATCCGTTGGCGCAGATGCTGTACAAATGCCAGCAACACCTCACAGGATTTGGCAGAAATTAATAGACGCAAAAAAATAGCCTAATCAATGCACAAGCAAGGGCAAATAAAACCAGTGCCTAATCCTACCTCGCTAAGCTTTGGTCAAGAAGCTGTGCGACATGCATAGCCTTGCGGGAAGTGCCATGCTCTATTTGACATCTACAAGATGTTCCATCTGCAACAATCAGATCTGACGGTTCTGTTTCTCTGATTTTAGGAAGTAAATTTTCCTCCGCCATTCGCATTGACACATCATACGTAGAAGCATCATATCCAAACGCACCTGCCATACCGCAACAGCTGGTTTCTATTTTTTCAACTTCAAGCCCCTCTACCATTGCCAAAACATCTTCTATTGGTTGCACAACATCAAATGCTTTTTGATGACAATGCCCATGCAAATAGGCTTTGGCCTTTTTAACCAACGGCAAAGCTGGCTTATCTTTTGCCAATAATTCTTCAAAAGTAACTGCCATTTTAGCAACCTGCTCAGCCTGCTTTGATGATAAAAGTGATACCACTTCATCACGAAGTGCAAGCAGACATGATGGCTCTAAGCCCACAATAGGAATTTGTTGTTCAGCGAAAGGAGCTAGAGTTGATACCAGCATTTCTGCTTTCTTCTTTGCTTGATCTATCATACCAGCGGAAAGAAATGTGCGCCCACAGCATACAGGTTTATCATTAGACGCTCTTGGAATAAACACATGATAGCCTGCTGCATCTAAAACACGTGAAGCAGCACGGATAATTTCAGGTTCAAAATACCGATTAAACGTATCAACAAACAAAATAACCGGCATTTTTTTATCTGTATCTTTTTTATCATCACGCTTTTGAGATACCTCATTATCTCTGAAATAATCTGCTCTCCAAACCGGCAAATCCCGCTTCGCTGTAAAACCCGTTATTTTCTCCGTGATATATGCAATTGGGTACCAATTATTCCTTAGATTCATGATAAATGATAATTTTGATGCTATCGGGGCGTAATCTGGCAAATAGGCAATTAATTTATCTTTAAATGAAACGCCCTTTGCCGCAGCACGTAATGATGTTACTTCCAATTTCATCTTTGCCATGTCAACACCTGTTGGGCATTCCCTTTTGCAGGCTTTACACGAAACGCAATATTTTAGCGTTTCTTGCATTTCATCACTAATAAGTGCGTCTTCTCCAAGCTGACCTGACAAAGCAAGACGCAGGCTATTTGCCCGCCCCCTTGTTGAATCTTTTTCTTCTCTCGTAACCCGGTAAGACGGGCACATAACACCGCCCTGCAACTTTCTGCACGCACCGTTATTATTACACATTTCGATTGCCCCTTGCAGACCGCCTGATTTACCTGGCCAAGCTGACCAGTCAAACGCCATAGGAAAATCATTTGCTTCATATCCTGGTGCAAAGCGGAAAAGCGACCTATCATCCATTTTAGGGGCATCAATGATTTTACCAGGATTAAAAATAGCTGCTGGATCAAATAGACGCTTTACCTCAGAAAACAGAGCCACCATTTCAGACCCAAACATCGTCTCATTGAATTCTGAACGCAAAATACCATCACCATGTTCACCTGAATGCGACCCTCCATATTGTCTTACAAGCGCGAATGCTTCTTCGGCTATGGCACGCATTGCCTCAATATCATTGGTTTTTTTCATGCTTAACACAGGCCGAACGTGAAGGCATCCGACCGATGCATGAGCGTACCATGTGCCAACTGTGTTATATTTTTCAAAAATTTTAGTAAGTTTATCCGTATATTCGGCTAGATGCTCAAGATCAACAGCACAATCTTCTACAAATGAAACAGGCTTTGCTTCTTGTTTCATCGACATCATAATATTCAAACCTGACTTACGCATTTCTGATACGCGGGCTTGTTGATGCAGGTCTTCTGAGCGCACCACGCCGCCTTGCCATTCACCTGCCTTGTCCCATCCAAATCCAAGCTCTTCCATCATTTTTTCAAGCTTATCAAGGCGTCTAAGATTCTCGTCACTATCATCTTCTGCAAATTCGACAATAAGCAAGGCTTTGGGTTCACCAACAACCACTTCTTTTATGATTGGCTGAAACATAGAAATAGAACTTGCCAATGACAGCATTGTATCATCAATAAGTTCAACAGCAACTGGATCCAATTTAACTAAATGCTGAGTTGCATCCATTGCTTTGTAAAAGCTTGGGAAATGACATATCCCCATAAGTTTTTGCGCTGGAAGAGGCATCAGCTTTAACGTGATAGAAGTAAAATAACACAGCGTTCCCTCTGAACCGAGCAATAAATGCGCGAAATTTATGCCATCTCCAGATTTGCCCCCAGGGCGCTCAGACATAGCATCAGGTACTAATGCATCTAGATTATACCCGCCAACTCGTCTAAGAACTTTTGGGAATCGCTCATCTATCAGGTTACTATTATTATGCCCCATAGCCAACAATTGCGTGCGCATAGCTTCTGGCATCATACTGTTTTCTTCTGCTCCAAATGTAACTTTGGTACCATCTAGTAATATCGCGTCGATTGATAATACATTATCTCGCATAATGCCATATCGAATAGAACGCCCCCCGCAGCTATTATTTGCTGTCATGCCGCCAATTGTGGCACGGCTAGAAGTGGATACATCTACAGCAAACCACAACCCATATGGTTTAAGTTGCCTATTTAAATCGTCAAGAACAATTCCAGGCTCAACGACACAGCTATTAGTATCCAAATCTACTGAAATAAGCTGGTTCAAATATTTTGTATTATCTACCACTATTGCATGATTGACCGTTTGTCCGCACTGAGAAGTGCCGCCGCCACGCGGCAATATTGCGGTTCCTGTCTTACGACAAAATGAAATAATATTTTCTATATCTAGTTCTGATTTTGGCAGCACCACAGCATGTGGCATCATTTGATAAATAGAAGCGTCTGTTGCGTATCTGCCCCTATCAAACTGATTATCAAGGAAATCACCCTCAATCATATTTTTTAAATCATCCAATTGAAATGGAATACTGCCATCTGCCATAAAAAAAACCTGTGTTAGAGATATACAAACTATTAATCTACACTTAAGATACTCCTCATGATGATTTTTTCAATGCTGAATTAATCTATCAAATAAGATAGTTGAAAATGTCTAACAAGTAAGTCGTAGATAAAGGAGCATTTTGTGCCAAAAAAACCATTCCAACCAGGACGTCATTTCCTTCAAATTCCAGGACCAACTAATGTTCCTGATAGAATATTAAGAGCCATGGATAAGCCTACTATCGACCATCGCGGTCCTGAATTTTTAGAGCTCGCCCGAAAATGTCTTGATGGCATAAAAACTATTTTTAAGACCACATCAGATGTCGTTATTTTTCCTGCTTCTGGAACCGGAGCATGGGAGGCTGCACTTGTTAATACTCTGCAGACAGGAGACCATGTGTTAATGGTCGAAACAGGTCACTTTGCAAGCTTATGGCACAAAATGGCTAACAAGCTTGGCATCGTCACAGAATTTTTAGACACAGATTGGCGTACCGGAGCTGACCCTCTTAAACTTGAGGAACGTTTGGCTGCAGACACCTCGCATCAGATAAAAGCGGTTTGTGTTGTGCATAATGAGACCTCAACTGGATGTACATCACCAATTGCAAAAATTCGTGCTGTTATGGATAAATTAAACCACCCAGCCCTGCTAATGGTAGATACGATTTCTTCTCTTGCTTCGATTGATTATCGCCATGATGAATGGGGCGTTGATATCACTGTAGCTGGGTCGCAAAAAGGCTTATTATTACCGCCAGGCCTTTCCTTTAACGCAATATCTCAAAAAGCGTTGGATGTTGCTAAAAAAGGCGGCATGCCTCGTTCATATTGGGATTGGGAGGAACAAATTGAAGCAAATAAAAATGGCGCTTTTCCGTATACACCTGCAACAAACCTGCTTTATGGTCTTGATGCTGCTATTGAGATGTTGCACGAAGAAGGTCTAGATGCCGTATTTGCACGTCACGACCGCCATGCAAAAGCAACCAGAAATGCAGTGCAAGCATGGGGACTTGAAGTTTTGTGCCAAAATCCTGAAAACTATTCCAGCTCATTAACAGCTGTATTATTGCCAGATGGACATGATGCAGATGCTTTTAGAAAAATTGTCCTAACTAATTTCAATATGTCATTAGGGAATGGTCTTTCTAAATTAGCTGGAAAGGTTTTTAGAATTGGTCATTTAGGAGATTTTAACGACTTAATGTTACTTGGCACATTAAGCGGTGTGGAAATGGGATTATCCCTTGCAGGAATTCCGTTTCAAAGAGGCGGTGTTGAAACTGCGATGCAAACATTATCAAAATCTTAATAAACAAATTATATTTATAAGAGGGAATTCTATTTTATGACTGATGGATTATTACTAAATTATATAGATGGTGATTGGGTTGACGGGACGTCCGAAATTGCAAATATTAACCCTTCTGATCTAAGTGAAGTTGTTGCACATCATGCACTTGCAGACATTAATCAGGCAAATCAAGCAATCGAAGCAGCTGCAGCAGCTCTGCCAAATTGGAAAAACAGCAATCCACAAACGCGCTTTGATATTCTAGACAAAATTGGTCGTATCATCATTTCAAGGCAAGATGAACTTGGTCAAATTCTGGCTCGTGAAGAAGGCAAAACACTTGCTGAAGCCAAAGGGGAGGCTTTTCGGGCAGGTCAATTCTTTCAGTTTTACGCAGCAGAAGCCCTTAGACGAACAGGGGAAGTGAATGAATCAACACGTCCAAACATTGATGTTGAGGTTCTTCGAGAGCCAATAGGGGTTACTGTTCTTATAACACCGTGGAATTTTCCAATTGCTATTCCAGCATGGAAAATTGCACCTGCACTTGCACATGGCAACACGGTTGTGCTGAAACCATCTGAAATCACGCCAGCTAGTGCCTATTACTTGACTAAAATAATGGAAGAGGCTGGTCTGCCAGCTGGTGTATTTAATTTGCTTGTTGCAAAAGGGGAAGATGTTGGAAGTGCCCTTGTTTCACATCCTGCAGTTGCTGGTATTTCATTTACTGGCTCAGTTCCAACAGGGCGGAAAATTGCTCAAGGTGCTATCCAGAATATGAAAAAGATTCAATTGGAAATGGGCGGAAAAAATCCAATGGTTATTATGGATGACGCTAATTTGGATATTGCAATTCCTGTTACCATTAATGGCGCTTTTTATCAAACAGGTCAAAGATGCACTGCATCTTCCAGAGTGATTGTGCATGAAAAAATTTATGATGCTTTTGTGGAACGCTTTATTGCTGAAATGGAGAGCTTATCAGTTGGACCTGCACTTGATGCAGCTACGCAGATTGGTCCAGTTGTGTCTGAAACACAGCTAAAATCAAATCTATCTTATGTGGAAATAGCCCGTGATGAGGGGTGCGAAGTTATATCTGGTCAGCATTTAGCAGAAAGCAATACAGGCTATTTCCAAAGACCTGGCGTGTTTCTAAATGCTACTAATAATATGCGTAGTTCACGTGAGGAAATTTTTGGACCATTAGCATCTATTATAAAAGTTGGCGATTTTGAAGAAGCCATTGCTACTGCGAATGATACAGATTTCGGACTTTCATCAGCGATTTGTACTAGCAGTCTATATAATGCAAGAGAATTCAAACGCCGATCAGAAGCAGGCATGGCAATGGTTAATCTGCCAACAGCTGGTGTAGATTACCATGTTCCTTTTGGTGGTCGCAAAAATTCATCATATGGCTCACGTGAACAAGGAAGAGCAGCTATTGATTTTTACACAACAACTAAAACAACCTACAGCTTCTCAGGCTAATACATCCTAAAATACTGTTCAGGGGCAGCCAGTTCAGGTTGCCCTTTTTTATGTGTTAGCTCTTAAAAAAACTCTCCTTTTATTTACCTCCGCAAGCAGAGGCTGCATTATCACCAACCCCGCGCATGATAACCTGTGATGTAATTCCCCACTTACGCACCAGATTTTGGCGCAAAACCCCGGCAGGCTCTGAGCCCTCACATAAATAAGTCATCTGCCTTATATCTAATTCGCAATATACGCGTAATCTCTAGCTATATTCTCTTTTTTCTAAATCCAGCCATAAAGTTCCCCTTGCATCTGACATATCTGATGTTTTTTCCCTAGTAAGCCAAAATCTTACATAGTCTTTTGAGAGTGCAATTGGCTTTATTTTGCGGAATATGTCAGTCTCATTCTGTACCACCCATAGCGACTTAGGTGCTGTAAACCAAGCCATAACTGCATTTCTACCAATTTCTTGAAAATCAGAATATTTACTATTAAGGCTGCTTACCTGCAAGGCTGCTTGCCTGCGCATCATACCTCGCATCATTCCACAAAATTACAGGTGTTACCCCTTCATCAAAGTCGTCTAGTAGAACCAGACCAGGCATTTGACTAGATAAACCAATTGCTAAAACCTTGCTAAGTTCAATCGCTGCTATGGCTCTAAGAGCTGAAATAAAAAGGGCCGTTAATTTAATCTAATCTTTCGGATTATGCTCAGAATAGCCGTCTTTTAGTCTATTTACGGATAATTGGGATGAATCACTTGCGGTTATTTTTTATATCAAAATCTTGCAGCAAACCTGTGAAAGAAGATGTGCCAATATCACGCCCTATATACATCACTTCTGCTTAGTAACTAATATTTCAAACAATAACTCAGCTTGAATTGGGCAGATATATTAGAAAATATCTGTGTTTTGTGTTTGAAGTGTTTTTAACAGTTAAATAAGCTACAAATAAGATGTCTTGATTGCTTGCGCGCAAATAGAAATATGTAAACACCACCTAATTAACGACCAGTGAATTTTGGAACCGATGGAAAAAAATACACCCTTACCTAATTTACCTGACGCTAACATAATTCTTCGCAAATTATTTGACCAAGCAATATCAACAGCAGACCCTATGCACACGCTCCCCAAATTCCTACCTGCACGACCCTCTGGGCGGGTTATTGTGATTGGCGCAGGAAAAGCAAGTGCGCGCATGGCAGAAGCCGTAGAAAGAGAATGGGGAACCTGCGAGGGGATCATTATTACCCAATATGGCTATGGCAGAGCACTTAAGGATATTGAGGTTATTGAGGCATCACATCCAATTCCAGACCATGCAGGAATGCAAGCAACACATAAAATTTTAGCTGTTTTAGAAAACCTTGGAGAAGATGATTTTGTGCTTTGCTTATTATCTGGGGGTGCATCAGCGCTTTTATGTGCGCCTGCAGGCGATATTACATTGAGTGAGAAACAGATTATTAATCAGCACCTGCTTGCAAGCGGCGCTCCTATTGATAAAATTAATACGGTACGAAAACATTTAAGTGCTGTTAAAGGGGGGCAATTAGTAGCAGCAGCACATCCGGCAAAAATACTAAGCCTAATACTTTCTGATGTACCAGGAGATGATATCAGATTTATTGGCTCTGGTCCTACTGCTAGTGATAAGACAACTCCGCAGCAAGCATTACAAATTCTAACTGATTACGCTATCTCTATTCCTGCTTCTGCCAATAAAGTTCTTTGCTCGCCATCAAGGGTAATATCACCTCACGACCCAATAATGGAAAATGTTGAAAATGTTGTTTTCGCAGCCGCTTCGCAATCCTTGCAAGCAGCAGAAAATCTAGCCTCCTTTCACTATGGGTTAAAAGTTATAAACCTTGGAGATAATATTCAAGGAGAAGCGCGCGATATAGCTAATATACAAGCAAAGCAAGCAATTGAGATTCAAACCTGTTTAACACTCTCCGATAGGCCTGTTTTATTACTGTCTGGTGGAGAGCTTACCGTAACCAAAAAAGGCAATGGCATTGGCGGGGCAAATGCTGAATTTTGTCTTGCACTTGCAATCGCCCTAAACCAGCAAAAAGGCATCTATGGATTAGCTGGAGATACAGATGGTATTGACGGAGCAGCAGAAATAGCAGGCGCCTATATTTCACCAGACACATTATCAAATGCGGTTGCAAATGGAACCTCTGCAGAAAAATCACTTATAAGCAATAACTCCCATGGGTTTTTTAAATCCATTGATAGTAACATTATCACTGGTCCGACCTTAACCAATGTAAATGACTTCAGAGCTATTTTGATTTTTCCAATCTAACTATTCAATAGTTAATAAATTACCCTGTCTCTTGGATTAATTTTACACCCATATATATAAGATTTTATAATATCACTTTGATATTGTGAGTGAATCGTTAATTTGAGATTTCCGACTAGAAGCAAGTATTTGGGTGCGAGCAAGAGATAACAAACCTGGTACTATAAATAAGGTAGCAACAGTTGATAAGGCAAGTCCCCCAAATACTACCGTTCCGATACCACGATAAAGCTCAGAGCCAGCGCCTGGAAAAATAACTAACGGGACAAGACCAAAAAGAGACGTAAGAGTAGACATGAAAATTGGTCTTATCCTATTTCTAGTAGCCTCAATGATAGATTCTTCAACTTCCATACCCTCTTCGCGAATTTGCAGGCAGGTCTGTTCAACCATTAAAATAGCATTATTTACAACAATTCCAGTCAAAATTACAAAGCCAAGCATTGTCAGCATATCAAGTGGCTGGCGTATATAAAGATTTATAATAAACAAACTTAATATACCACCAGCTGCTGCGATTGGCACTGCCAATATTATGATACCAGGTAGTATAAATGACCTTAGCAATATCACTAATAATAAAAAGATTACCCCAAGTGCAATTAATACATTTGCTTGCATCGCTTGCCATGTTTCTTGCAATGCGCTTGCTGCCCCGCTAACAGCAATAGATACATTATTATCATCTGCAATTTGCACTAGATTTGGAAGTACCTGCGCATTGATAATTTTTATTGCAGATTCAAGTGCAATAGCCTCTTGTGGTCGTACTTGAATAGTTAATGCTTGGTTTCCATTTAGACGACGAATTGTCTGTGGCGCGCTGATCATTGCTACATCTGCTACTTGATCCAGTCTTACAATAAGTCCTTGTTGATTAATAATAGGCAGTGCAGAAAGGTCATCCATACCCATATCGCCTGCATTACTTCCAGTTAAAATTAATTCTACTAATTCTCCATTGATAGGCACATCTGCTATTACCAGACCGTCATTCAAAATATCTACCAATGTACTGAATTCACGCGCAGAAATACCAATCTTTGCTAATTTTTCAGAACGCGGCGTAATCCTAATTTGAGGTGCCCCTGAATCAAGACTTGGGATAATACGCACCTGATTACCGTCTGCTACTGGGAAAGCTGTATCAAGGATATCTGTTAATTGCCTTGCTACAGAAACAAGATTAGCCAATGACGGTCCAGTTAAGTCTACATTAATAGAACGAGAGCCGCCTACAGAGCGCCCAAATAAGGATGCCTGAAACACAAAGGCGCGCGCGCCAGGTTCAGAGAATACAGGCTTCATCAAAAAAGGTCTTAATTCAGTTACTCTTTTTGGGTCTGTGGCAGTGGCACCTGCAAATCCGCCACCATTAAATGCAACAAAGAAAAAACGCTCAATACCAGGGGCATCTCCCATCGCCTCAGATTTTTCCCATAATGGTCTGGCTGATGCTTCCATCTTATCTGCTATTTTTTTAGTTTCTTCGATTGAATAACCAGGAGGTACAAAGATTCTACCTAACAGAAAATTTGCATTACCATCTGGAAGATAATCTAATTTTGGCATTAAAAGAAGGATTACAGATATACTAGCTGTAACAATAGTAGTGACTGTTAAAAGTGCTATTCTTCGATTTTTTATTGTATAGCTTGCAAATTTGACTATCTGTGAGCTTATAAATCCTGCAAACTTATCAATACCCCATAATGGTCTAGTTTTCTGAAACTTGTCAGCTTCTCCTGCGAGCAGTTTTGATGCTAGGGTTGGAATCACTGTTACTGATACTAAAACAGATATCAAAACAGATACTGATATTGCTATTCCAATATCCCGAAAAAGCTGACCAACTGGCAGATCTAATAAAATAATGGGCACAAAAACCAGCACGGTTGTTAGAGCAGACCCCAAAATAGGCGCCCAGACCTGACGCGCTCCTAGATAGGCAGCTGTTGGCGCATCAAACCCTTTTTGACGTAATCTAAAAATATTTTCAAGTGATACAATTGATGCATCAACCACCATACCAATTGCAAATGCCATTCCTGCTAGAGATATAACATTAATAGATAATCCAAATCCTGAAATCGCAACAAACGTGCCAATCACAGACACTGGAATAGCGATAAATATTACAAATGTTGGAAGCAAAGAGCGCAAAAATAAAAGCAATATACTAAATGCTAAAACACCACCAATCCAAATATTTTGCTGAACAAGATCAATCGCAGAACTTATATAAGCGGTTTCATCATAAATAATATCTAACTGTAATCCACTAGGATTAAGGGTTGATTGATTCACTTCGTCAAGCGTTTTTGCCAAAGCATCCATAGTAGATACTACATTTATACCAGGTTCTCTTAGTGCATTAATTATAATCGCATCCTGACCATTTAGCCGTCTAAAACTACTTCTTGGTTCGACTGCAAATTCAACTTCTGCCACGTCTGACAATAAGACTGGCACAATCTGACCATTTTCATAAAAATCAGCTCTTAAAATTGTATTTAATGCCGTCTCAGGTGTGTAAGCGATAGCCTCTGTTCTGACTGTATAAACACGCTTTCCTTGCTGCACGGTGCCTACTGATTGCAGCGTTGTTGCAGAGCGCAATGCTTCTAAAATAGCTGCAGTTGATAATTTATATGAAGCTAGCTTTTCAGGATCAATAATGACTCTTAGCTGTTTTTTGCCTCCCCCATTAAATGTAATTTCTGCAATCCCTGGCGTTCTTGCCAGCACATCAACGACATTAGTGCTGACAAAACTGCCAAGCTTTTCCAAATCAACATCCTGTCCCGGCATTGCAACCAAAGCTAATCTTGCAATAGGGCTATCATCAGAATTAGATGTTTGAACTTGCGGTGCTGATGCTTCACCTGGCAATCCTGTTATACTGGCAATTTTTGATAATAAGACAGTCAATGCCTTATCCATATCAGTTGATAGCGAATAGGTAAGAGTAACCCTAGCAGAACCATTGGAAGCGTTTGAGGATATTTCTTCAACCCCCGTTAAGCTAGAAAGCTCGGTTTCGAGTCGGCTGACAATTTCTCTATCAACATCTTCAGGGGCAGCCCCAGGCCAAGATACTCTGACTTGATAAATTGGTTTTTCAATATCAGGAGACAATTGAATAGGAATTGAGCGTAAGGCAACTATACCGAATAATATTACCAGCAACATCATTGCCATAATAGAAACAGGACGCTCAATCGCGATGCGAATAATAGCATTCATTAAACTTACTTCTTTCTTAACGCCTATTGAGATGATCCTGACACGTCTATTTCAACTTCTCTGCCATTAGGAAGACCACTTAGAATAACGGTACCATTCAAACTATCTGGCGCTGGACTGAGCGCAAAAGACAAGGTGATTATGCCAAATGGTAGGACAAGATCAGTATCAAAATAAATTTTCTCGTTCTTTTTTGTTACTAATACAGGCTCGTCATTATATAAGCTTGCTTTGCTTGATAAAACAAAAATGCCTGATTGCTCGCCTCGATTTGTCTGCCATTTTAATAGCCAGGATCTGGCATCTTCAGCAAGCTCAGTTGGGACAGCCATATTTGCAGCTGACCCGCCAAAATCACTCCCTGCTCGATCCTCAGCTGACGGCACTTTTCTTGTAGGTATTTTCCCCTGTTTAACAGCCGCACCATCATTCAGCCCTTCGTTACCGCGGGTAATGACTAATTCCCCTGGCTGCAATCCAGAGGTTATAATCATTGCGCCATCTATTGCACTGCCAAGTTTTACAGCCTGCCTTCTGGCAACTCCCTCATCAAATACAAATACAATATGCCCTCCTGAAACTGGCACGATAGCATCTTGCGGTATGACTAATAACTCTTCAATTGTTGAGCTAGGTACTAAAACATCTATTTGCGCGCCATTTGAGCGAGCAACCTCTGGGACTTCATCTAAAAAGTGCAATCTTGTTATTCTAGATGCTGTTCTTCTATTCTCTTCTGGCAATATCACTCTGAGTGATAATTTTATACTCTCACCATTTTGCGTACGGGCAAAAATAGGCTCGTTAGGGCGCAAAAAAGACGCATATTTAACAGGCAGGTCAATCTCAACTTCGTAGCCTTGCTCAGTTCGGATTTTGGCTATCATATCCCCTTCTCTGGCAAACCCAGACTGTTCAGCAAATAAAGATATAATTTGTCCATTAACAGGTGAGGTTAGCGTAGCATTTTTAAGATCCTGTTTTAGTTTATCAATCGTAAAACTTAATTGCGCTTCTGTTAGTTCTAGCTGTCTTATTGTAGAGCCTATTTCAGTGAGGGTTTTATTACGCATAATTAATTGCTGGCGAACGGTATTAAGAGAAATTTGAGCGTTTTCCGCATCCTCTAGCGAAATCGCATTACTTTGTGCTAATTTTTTCGCATATTCTGCTCTTTTTCTTACTAATGTTATCTGTTCTTCAACCAGCAATATTAAAGATGTCTCAAAGTCCAAATTCACCCTAAGTGAGGCAATTTCATTTTGTGTTGTCTCTAGCTCAGACTGATGGACCAACAGTTGATGTTCAAGCTCACTCGTGTCTTGTTGGGCTATTACATCGCCTGCGCTAACCATATCCCCTATCTGCAGGTCTAACATCTTAATTTTTGCGGTCAGGCTGGCGGTGACTGCAACTGGATTAGCCGCAATAACAGCCCCCCCCAATAGTGATAAGATTGGGCAGAGTCATGAGTTGCACACGCTCTGTTTGTACAATAACACCCCTATTTTGTTGGGCAAAAACATATTTACTGAACAAAGGAAATACCAGCCCTAACATCACAACAATATATAAAAAGCGTGATAAACCTATTTTAATTTGAGGATACATTCTGAGTAATCCTTGCAGTTACATCATTCATTATTTTACTATAATTTAACTATATTAATGCATATTTGATAAAAAGCTATTTTATCCTTTATTATATAATGAATTTAGTTAATCAGGTTATATAGGGTCGGCTATATTTCAATTTCTCAGAATAATGCCCCCTTTATTGTTTGCCAGAGCTGGCAATCTCTATATAAATATCCAGGCGACATATGCATTTTTTTTGAATCCAAAATATAGCGTTAGGTTCAAATACTACCCTTGTGATTAGCGGAGAAAATAATGAATAGCTTAATAATTTTGATTAAAAAAACTTCTACATTCCTAAACCTTACATACCTCTCCTGTATGTTAACTATTGCTATAAATGTTGCGCCGCTGCAATCTGCATCAGCAGCAGAATATCAGTTTAAATTACATCATTTTCTTGGTGCGACATCATTATGGCAAACCCAAATATTGGAGCCATGGGCAACACAAGTTGCACAAAATAGTGATGGGCGTATATCGATTGAAATATTCCCCTCAATGACCCTTGGTGGTCGACCAGCTGAACTTGTTCAGCAAGCCCGCGATGGCGTTGTTGATATAATTTGGACAGTAAATGGATATACTCCTGGCATATTCCCACGCTCAGAAGTTTTTGAGCTGCCTACTATTTTTACAAATGACCCTGTACCTGTAAACCTTGCTTTATATGATCTTTTTGAAAGTGACTTAAAAGAAGATTATGCTGGCTTAGAAGTCCTATTTTTAAGTGTGCATGCAGGTAACGCAATACATATGGCTAATCAAGAAGTGCACTCACCTTCAGACTTAAAAGGAAAAAAAATAAGAACACCATCTCGCACTGGTGCCTGGAGCATAGAAGCATTAGGAGCGATACCAGTGGCAATGCCAGTACCTGATTTACCTCAATCCTTGCAAAAAGGTGTGGTTGATGGCGCCTTTGTTCCAATGGAAATCATTCCTTTGTTGCAATTGCAACATCAGACAAAATATCAAATAGAAGGATATAATAACGAGAGAATTGGCGCTCTGACATTTCAAACATCTATGAATAAAGCTAGGTGGGAGAGTCTCCCAACTGATATCCAGCAAGCCTTCAAACTAGCATCTGGTCCTGAATGGTGGGCAGAGATTGGCAGAAGACTAAAAATAGGGGAAATAGAAGGTCTTAAGAGTGCTACTGATGTTGGTAATGTACATATTATTTTAGATAAGGATGAAACACGTGTTTTTAATACTATATTATCAACTGTAGTTGACCGTTGGATAAAGGATGTAAATTCTAAAAATATCGATGGTGAAAATTTAGTAAATAAGGCACGCGCTGCTATTGCCTCACATATAACTGACAGTTAAATAAAAAATATGACTTATTATCGTTCATTTACCCATTTTTGGGTAAGTGTAATTACTGGCTGGGCACTAGTAGGGGGAATGCTACTTTTATTAATTGTGGGTTTAAATATTGCCTCCATCATTGGCAGTATTTTTCTAGCGCCTATTCCAGGTGATTTTGAGCTAACCCAGGTTGGAATTGCGGTTGCCGTTTTTTGTTTTCTTCCCTACTGCCAGCTCTTCAGGCACAATGTTACCGCTGATGTTTTTACAGCTAAAGCAAATAAAAAAATTATTATGTTTTTACGAATAGCCTCCTCAATAATTGCATTGTTATTTGCAACATTACTAGTCTGGCGAATGGGTGACGGTATGCTTGACCAAAAAGCATATAATTATACAACGACAATATTACAATTTCCAATTTGGGTTGCCTTTGTTCCAATACTGATTTCTCTGTGTTTTTTGATAATTGCTAGTCTTCTTACAATCGGGGATGATTTTAATTTAACGCCAATCTCAACACCTCTTGCAAATGAGCAAGCGTTAAAGGACGGCAAATGATAGATGCTGTTTTATTGGGGTTTGGCTCTCTTGGTGTGCTTATAACTCTGATTATTCTGCGCATGCCAATTGCCTATGCAATGATATTGGTAGGCGCCATTGGGATTATGAGTGTTAATGGCGTTGGACCTGTATTTAATCAGCTCAAAACGCTCGCCTACGGACAATTTTCCATTTATGATTTATCGGTTGTTCCCCTATTTATTTTGATGGGCGCATTAGCTTCCAAAACAGGTCTAAGCAGTTCTCTTTTTAGATTTGCTAATGCTTGGCTTGGCTGGCTTCGAGGGGGCACAGCAATGGCAGCCATTTCTGCGTGCGCTGGGTTTGGTGCTATTTGCGGATCATCCATTGCAACTGCCTCTACAATGGGCCGTGTAGCATTACCAGAATTACGAAAATATAATTACTCTGCCCCTCTTTCAACTGGTGTTTTAGCAGCTGGCGGTGTTCTTGGCATCTTAATTCCGCCTTCGGTAGTGCTTATTATCTATGCCCTTATCGTTGAGGTAAATATTGTTTCTATGTTTGCCGCCGCCCTTATCCCTGGTCTATTGGCAATATGCTTATTTTTAGCTGCTATCGGATTATTTGTCGCCATATATCCTGAATCTGCACCGCAAACCCATAGCTCTGATAGCATAGAAAGAAGAAAGGCAACGATACAGATTCTTCCTATTATTTTTGTATTTATAGTGGTGCTAGGTGGTTTATATGCAGGATTTTACAATCCCACCCCTGCTGCTTCTGTGGGTGTAGGTCTTGTAATGCTACTTGGCTTTATACAAAAAAAATTGAGCCTAGCTGATATTAAAGAAGCTATTTTGGAGACAGCTGGTACTGCGGGAATGATTTATCTGATTCTACTTGGCGCAGAATTAATGAAAATTTACATGAGCAGAATTGGTCTTCCGCAGGCAACAGCTGAATGGATATTAGCCGCAGGGTTTGAGCCTATGACTGTATTAATTCTGCTCCTAATTGGTATGATATTGCTGGGGTGCTTATTAGATAGCCTATCCATGATTCTTTTAGTAATTCCGTTTTTCTGGCCTGTGTTGGTAGAATTAAATGGTGGTCTTTATATTCCAGCAGAATTAGCTGGCTTTGGCATGAGCACTGATGATTTGAAAATTTGGTTTGGCATTCTTGCTTTAATTGTTGTTGAAGTCGGGCTTATCACCCCGCCAGTTGGTATGAATGTTTTTGTAATTGCCTCCCTTGCAAAAGATATTGAGATGTCTGAAATATTCAGAGGTGTGCTCCCCTTCTTTTTTGCTGAATTAATTCGAATATTCATTCTAATTTCATTTCCTGTTCTGGTTTTATGGCTGCCAGCTCTTTTGTCTGGTTAGACTCATGTCTTTCGCTTATTGTCTATATACAGTTTTATAGATAAGCTAATGGTATGATTAAAACAAAAAAGTACTTATTTACCGCTACTATAAGTGGGTTTTTGGCATGTATGTCGTCTCTTCTTCATGCCTCAGAAAACACTATAACGAGTGCTTATTTATGCACAGATAGCAATGATATTTTGCTATCTGCCACACTTGAAAATTCAATAACTACTGCGCGGCAAATTCTGCAAAATTCAACTCTGCTCGTCACTAATGGTAATCAGCTTTTTTTTAATCGTTACTATGAAAATAAGGGGATTTATTATAGCCCTGTCTTTGAAAAAACAGATGAATTTGAACTACTCACATTTGAAAATGAGGTGGTTGCAATTAGTCAGAAAATAAATGGGGAAATCCGTAATCAGCGTTATCTGTGTGCACAGCATGCAGCATTTTCAGAGCTGATAGGTCTTCTTGAGGATAGGTGGTCAGATTATGTCTTAACCATGGCTATCAAGAAAAAGGATTAGATAGATAATTCTGTGTCTTTGCACTTTTCATATCATCTAATATTCTAAGTCAAATTTCGATTTTGGGAACTAAACTGAGATAATATTTAATGGGAAATAAATTTGATAGAATATCTAAGTCACGCCCTTTAATTGTTGATTTTATAGGTGGCGCCCTTAA
>ERZ887830.732-NODE-732-length-20070-cov-9.762828_pt1 | contig 20070 bp, 7 predicted proteins | sample MGYA00521101_ERZ887830 | MGnify/ENA primary metagenome ERZ887830 (study PRJEB32303, sample SAMEA104408592) | aquatic metagenome | biome: Marine water; feature: Pelagic; material: water | place: Baltic Sea | collected 2014-06-05T16:38:00 | depth 1,762 m ... | reverse complement strand
TCCATCACCCGTGAAATAGGCTGCAGTTATACCACCGGTGGCCGAGACTGAGGCTCCAGATACAACACCAGTGGCCGAGACTGAGGCTCCAGATACAACACCAGTGGCCGAGACTGAGGCTGCGGTCACAGCGCCACTAGCCGCGAGTGATGTTCCCGTATTTGTAAATTGAATCGCCTGCGAAGTAGTGGCACCGTTCGTGGTCACGACTTGAAGACCGGAGGTTGTCGCACCACTTATCCCTGTAAGTTGACTACCATCACCTATGAATTTAGAGGCTTCCACGTTCCCCGAAGCGACGACCCGACCCGAAACGATGAGTTCTGCGGTCGGTGAGATACTTATCGTAGCCCCCATACCCGAGTGTGCTGTGCAGTAATAGTATAAGGTCGTAGGGGCACCCGCCGGGACTACAAACGTTCTCTTTTCGGTACTTCCATACACACCCGTACTTGTTATACCCGTGGTGTGATTAGTTCCATTGGTTGTTCCGTCATTTGAATTTGTAGTTTGAAATACGAAGGGGTGTGTCAAAAGAGTTGGACTAGAAAGATCAAATATATACGTCTGATTTTGGTGCAGTTCAATAGTAGCCTGTAGCTCACCGTCTATATAGTATTTATTAGCACCACTGGCACTCGATACTGTAACAACGAACGTCTTGGTCGTACCGATCGTTGCAACATTACTCAACGAAAATGTATTGGATACGGTGAGTGGACCCACGTTCGCGCTACCCCCTACTTCTATGTTAGATGTGGTTATAAAGCCAGTCGTCGCATTCGAAAATTGAATCGTATTAGACGTCACGTTTCCGTTATCAGACACAGCTTGAAGAGTCGTCGCTATACCAGTTAAATTACTTCCATCACCAACGAAATATCCCGCAGTCACATTCCCGGTCACGACAACATTTGAAGCCGCTGTTAAAGAGGTAATCGCATTAGAAAATTGAATGGTATTAGATGTGACGTTTCCATTATTCGCAATCTGTTCTAAATTAGACGAAATACCCGTAAGTTCTGAGCCATCACCATGGAATTTTAACGCGTGCACATTACCATCCGCCACTAAACCTGTAGTGGCGTTAATAAGTTTAATAACATTCGCAGTGGCGTTTGACCTATTAACGATTCCATCGAGTCCTAGAGTAGAAAATGTGGGGTACCCCAACTCAGTTTCGATCGTATTTATACGATACGCATTTGAAGTCATATCTGCGGAAAGAGCGACACCCGTGAGTGCCGTGCCGTCCCCCAAAAAGGATGTAGCTGTTACGACATTTTGAACATAAAGATTACCGAGTATATTCACATTAATCACGTTCGCGGTATCATTCGTTATATCAGTCGCTTCGAGGTCATCTAGCGTGTACCCGATAGTAAACTTATCCGTTCCTCCGTGGTGTATGAGCGCCACATTCGATGTAGGACGTTGCATGAGAATACCCACATCCGTCGTCGTCACGGTGTTATTATTCGCTATACCTATGATAGCATCGTTGATCACTTTCGTTTCGGATTCAACAATAAACTTTTTACCGCGCATAAAGATATTTCCAGTGACGTCAAGGTTAGATGCGATGAGCGTCGTATCCGCCGTTGTCGTGATGAACGAATCCTTTAAAAATTGATCCGCCGCCACGTACGGAATTTTACCCGCGGTTAATCCAGAAATCTTAACATCACCCCCAACTTCTATGTTCGCCGTGGTTATGAGACCCGTCGTGACATTTGAAAATTGTACGACATTAGTAGTAGCGTTCCCGAGATCGGTTATACCCTGTAAAGTTAGGGTACTACCACCCGTAGACGATTCGAGTGATGTGATCCGACCATCATTTGAAGAGAGATCATTCGTAAGATTGGTAATTAGGGTTGCCTGTACACCGTTCGCTGTTTCTAAATCCGCTATTCTACCTGTATTCGAGGTGACATCCGTTCGGAGATCTGTTATGAGACCCCCCTGGACCGTATTCGCAGATTGGAGTGAACTAATGTCAGAAGCGTGTGTGACATCCGCACTTTCTAGGTTAGTTATACGAATTACATTATCCGTGAGATCTGTTTCCAAAGAAGAAATTCTACCTGTATTCGAGGTGACATCCGTTCGAAGATTGGTAATCAGGGTCTCTTGAACGGTATTAGCCGATTCAAGGACGGAAATGCGTAAGGTATTTGACGTTCTATCTGTTTCGAGACTGGAAACGCGCACTACATTTGAATCCAGATCTGTTCGGAGATCGGTAATCAGAGTCTCTTGAACACCGTTCGCTGTTTCTAAATCCGCTATTCTACCTGTATTCGAGGTGACATCCGTTCGAAGATCCGTGAGGAGATCTCCTTGAATGATATTAGCTGATTCAAGGAGAGAAATGCGTAAGGTATTTGACGTTCTATCTGTTTCGAGACTGGAAACGCGCACTGCATTCGAATCCAGATCTGTTCGAAGATTGGTAATAAGGGTCTCTTGAACCACATTTGCAGCCTCCAAATTAGTCACGCGTGTAACATTCGAAGTTAAGTCTGTTTCCAAAGCCGCTACGCGTGCAGCATTAGATGTCATATCGGGATCTAAAGCGACCTTTACACACGTTTTTCCAGTCGCTACTAGATCATACACACTTAATTTGTGCGGTTGTGCGTTATCGGTTACGACGGAACCGTCGTTTGATATTTTCACACGGGCACCGATCCCAGTGTTATTCGAACCAGTGAACGTGTTAAGAGTGGACCACGCTCCGGACACGTAATTTAAAGTGATAATTTCACCCGCACCCCCCGAACCGTTTGCGTACTGTCTCCCGTAAACGACGTTGATTACACCGTTTATCAGGAATATATCGAACGCACATGAAGATCCTAAACCCAATTCGGGACTCGACGCTTGAGATATTTGTGTAATAACAGGGAGTGCTGTCCACGTGCCATTCGCACCGCGCTGTAAAACGTGAATTTTCGTTTCGGCGGGTGACGTTGTTATAGATGCGTACGCAACATAGTTTCCGTCACGCGTGATACGAACGGGGGAGAAGATATCCTCTCTTTCGTACGTTCCATTGGCTAAGGTGATCTGATGTTCGTTCGTCACGGTGAAAGATCCATTCGAGAATACATATTCTTCGATACGGAAAATGAAATCGGAACTACCGTAATAAGCATTAAAGCCACCAGCCGTAAATCTCGACGCGACCTTAAACGTATTCGTTTGGTATTCCGTAAGCGCGAGCGCCTTCGTTTCTGTATAATAACCTATGTTATACTTCGTCCACGTTCCGTTAGAACTATTGTAATTGTACATGTCTCGTTCCTGTCCCTGACCACTACCATCTCCTCCCCCACCTCTAATAACCCAGTCACCGGTAGCATTTATCGCAAAAACAGTTGGGTACCCCAGGTAAGAAAGAAATGGGACGCCACTGACAGGGGAATACCCGTACGGAGAGCCACCATTAGCTACTAACGTAGCCGAGGCGAAGGTCGATCCAAAGAATTTATACACAGCGACCCGTGCGGCATCAAAAAGCATAAACGTATCACCATTTCCCGAACCGGTGATAGTTATGGGGCTGCTCGAGTACGACGATAAAAGCCCCGTGGCCGTATTCGTCGTACAAACCAGGGAATACAATTGTGTATTATTGTTCCTTAAAAACGTTTTTATCGTGGCTATACCATTTACATATTGTGCGATAGCATGAATGATTGAACCATCATCCGATACGAATGTCGCGTCTTGGTGTATTGTCTGCGATAGGGTTACATTGCGTGGTTCGACTAACGTCATACTCGACGAGACTTCGGTCTGGAAAAGGGTATCCTGTACTTCTGTTAGTCCCGCCGTACCATTTCCCGTACATATATTTACGGTTCCCTCTACTTCGATATTACCACTGGCCGTGAGTGAAGTTCCAGTATTAGTGAATTGAACGGTATTAGACGTCACGTTACCATTATCCGTAATCGCTTGAAGATCGGTAGCTATACCCGTGAGTTGGCTACCATCGCCGACGAACGTTGAAGCCGTAACATTTCCAGTGACAACAACATTTCCTGAAGCGACGAGTGATGTATCGGCGTTTGTAAACTGGACCGTTGTACTCGTTGTATTGCCTTCTTGTGTAGCATTCTCTAAAGATGTGAGTACACCGACCAAATTACTTCCATCACCTCGAAACTCTGTAGCCGTGATTATACCTGTATCTCCGTCGAGTTCAATAGTAGAACCGACACCCACGTTTGATTCCACATACGCGTTTCCGCTTACGTGTAGACTCGCATCAGGGTCAGCCGTTGTGATACCTACACGGTTATTAGTGGTATCGACGAACAGGTGGGAAGAGCCTACCAAGAGATTACTCTCGATATCGACCTTCCCTGAAAATATATGGCTCGTCGTCTGTACCATTTATATTAGCTTAGATAAAATGTACTGCATTTTATGTAAGGTAATGATTAAATTATGAGATTAAGATGACCGCTGGTGGACATATCTATTATTTGGGGAGGTTTTTTTAAACTGGGGGAAACTCGAAGGGTTTCGTCTGTTTGATACGGCAAACTTTAGAAACTCTGAGACAGTTTGTAAAGTTTGTGTACGAGTGACTGCGTCAATCGGGATATTTAACCACAATGGTAGGTACACCCAACATACGCCGCTATGTGGGCAGCGTTTGATTGGTCTGTTTGTGACCCCGAGACATCGAGATACCTGACTTTGTACGCCTTTTGTGTTTCTTCGGAATCGACCCACTGGAACCGACCGTACGGGTCAAGGTCGTTGTCGCCATTTTCCTTCTTCTTGATTATCTGAACGGGAAGGTCCTCCGGACTGAAATCACAGTCCATAGTGATTTTGGCGACTGTAGAGTTTCTAAGGGAATCTGAATCCTGTTTCTGTGCGTACCCGGGTAAACTGGAGGTGGTCAGGTAATCCCCCGAAACGAGGTTTCCGTTCGTGTTGGCGACCCACAAAGCCCCTTCGCCTATGGAGTTTACTATGACCCTGTTGTCCCCAAACTCTTTGGCGGAGGAAACCCGCCCGATACCGATTGTCTGGGTCCGTTCGACCCCACCCCCTTCAAACCTGTCCACGACCCCAAAAACGCTTCGGTCATTGACGACGTTCGATAGGGAAACCACTGGAAGGGATTCACTCGATTTAATGGCACCGAGACCCATCGTCACAGGACCGTTGAGACTCATGTATTTGTTCTGGTTAGCCGAAACCACCAGTCCCTGGCTCATTCGACCTTCGGGGAAACAAATATGTTGGCCCGTGAACGAGAGTACCGTCCCGTCAGCCCTTATGCCTGAGGAAACTACGAGTGTTGGTGGTGCGAAGTATACTTGGGCCGAGCCGGTGTAGCCGTCATCACCGGACGCCCCAACGAAGGTGTAGCTCCCGTCCCCTGACATGGAGAGCGCGATACCAAAATTGTCGCTCGCCCCCGGGTTCGGGTGGTTGAGCTCCTTCAGGTGGGTCCACGAGGTCCCGTTTCGGACGTATACTTGGGCCGTGCCGGCGTAGTCTGCCCCGGTGTCATCACCGGTGGAGGCGGCGACGGCGTATTTCCCGTCCCCTGAGATGGAGACTGTGTAACCAAAATAGTCGTTCTGCGCCGGGTCCGGGTGGATGAGCCGCTGCTGGTAGGTCCACGAGGTCCCGTCCCGGAACCATACGTGGACCGTGCCGGCGCTGGTTCCCCCGGTGTTATCGTAGAGGGCCCCAATGATGGCGTAGTTCCCGTCCGCTGAGATGGAGACCGAGTAACCAAACAAGGCTCTCCCCCCGAGCGGGTTGACGAACTGCGCCTGGTGGGTCCACAAGGTCCCGTTTCGGACGTATACATGGACCGTACCGGAGTCCCAGCCGTTTCCTTCCGACCCGGTTTCATCCCTGGGGCACCCAATGAGGGCGTATTTCCCGTCCCTTGAGAGGGAGACCGACCAGCCAAAATGGTCCTGATTCACCGATGCCGTCGGGTGGATGAGCTCCCTCTGCCAGTTCCACTGGGTCCCGTTTCGGACGTATATTTGGACCGAACCGGCGTTGACATCTGGTCCGGGGTCATCGTAGGGGACCCCAATGATGGCGTAGTTCCCGTCCGCTGAGATGGAGACCGAGTGACCAAAACTTTCGTACTGCGCCGGCGTTTGGTGGATGATCTCCTGCTGGTGGGTCCACCCGGACACGTCTCGGGCGTATGCTTGGACCGAGCCGGCGCGGGTCACGCCACCCGCGGTATCGTAAGTGCACCCAACGAGGGCGTAGTTCCCGTCCCCTGAGATGGCGCACGACCAGCCAAATCGGTCGCCAGCCGTCGGTTCCGGGTGGATGAGCGCCTCATCAAGGTCCCATCGATAGACATTTTGCCCTTGTACGAAAGTCCGCTTGAATACTTGGACATCGCCGGACCCCCCGAGCGCGTAGTTCGTCTGGGGCGCGCCAACGAGCGCCCAGTTCGCGTCCGCTGAGATGGAGACCGATATGCCAAATCCGTCGTACGCCGCCCGCGGTGCCGGGTGGAGGAGCTCCTGCTGCCAGGTGTAGTTACCGAATATGGGATCCGCCACTACGCTTAAATCCACAACATTACTGAGTCCATCCCCCAGACGCATAGGTCCAGTAATATCGAGGGTCGCCCCGGGAGTCGTCGTCCCGATCCCCACCCTATTATTCACCGAATCAACGAAGAGTGTATTCGTATCTACAACCACATTCCCAGTGACGGTCAAATTAGAAGAAACCGTCGCATTCCCAGTTACGGTTAGCTCCTTCGCCACCTCCACATTCCCACTGACGGTCAATTCAACACCTACCCCGACATTGCCGGCTGAATAACTAATATTATTATTCGATGCATCAAGATCCCAATAACCACCTACAACAGCTGTGACTCCACTGAGAGTTGATCCGTCTCCGTACAAATACCCGGTGACGTTAAGATTTCCATCTATATGAGTATGCCCCGTGACGTTTAGCTTATTCCTATCAGCATCATCCGACGACCATAAAGGTCTAGCGGTGGGTGCTTTATTACCTATACCTACACGTCCGTCTGAATGTAAGAAGAAACCAGGGTTTTCACCCCCTACGGTACTTCTGAAAACGCCCGGAAATAACTGAAGGTTTGTCTCCGACGACATCTATAATTTACGAATATATTTAATATCCAAAATTGGTGCTATTAATACTCGTTATCGCGCCTGCGGTTTCGGGTGAAATGTATTCGATGAAAATGGAATAACTTCCTTCACCAGTAAAGTTGGTACTGGGAGTAAGTACCACAGTAGTCTCTGTCACCGTGACTGTAGAACTCCACGGATTCGTACTGGCGTTACCAAAAATAGAAATAGGTCCGAGTGCTATATTATGAGGAGTACCGTCTCCACCACGTTCACCACCCGCTAAATCTATGAGCATGGTACTCACTTCATTATCGTCATTATCTATAAGTTGTGCTACAATCTTTGCGTAAAACGGGTGACTCGTAAACGTAAGTGTGAGCGCTGCAGCCGCGGCGTCGAGACCACTCGCAATCGTATCTTTATGACTGTATGTCTTTTTAGTGACACCACCCGTGTTCGTGATGATAGCACCTTCAATCGTCGTATTACCACGAACATCAAGTACATTAGGATGATTTCCGTCTGCCTCGATGAAACACTTTTCGCCCACAGAAAGAGAGTGTATCGGGGCAGTGTTGGCCACTCCTACGTTAGAATTTGTGAAAAGTTTACCGTATACGTGGACGTTCATTGTTTCAGAAAGCTTGGGAACCGCTTGATTTGTATTATCCATAGGACTACTATCCGTATACGCGATCATGAGTTCCCTAGTGTCAGCATCGTAACACACGGCGACGTTTGAGCTTCCTACGGGTCGATTGTATATATGTCCTAAATCAAATGTTGTGAGGTCTGTGTTATTCGTACCAATTTCAATGAGACCATCCTTAAATTGAGAGTTGGTAACATGAATATTAGCGACAGTTCCTATGGACGTGACATTACCGGTCACATAGAGATTACCGTTTACGTTTAAATCACCTTGCGCACCACTACCCGCATTTGAAATACCCGTGATACTCACGGGAACTTGTGTTCTGAATAATTGTTTGGTACTTTGATTATACGCTACGAACGTATTAGTCGTCGTATCCGTACCATCACTTGCGAATACTGTTGAAATTTCGAGAGGTGTGAGGTAAAAACCACCAGCTTTCGTTGCATCGATTTTATCATTACTCGCGTTGATGACGACGGAGTTATCGTGCTGATCTTCTCTACAATTCTTACCGAAGCGAAGCTCCGTGGCAGCACCAACGGTACTCAAGTTCTTCGGCATTTAATATTACTACTGATTTTAATTTGCATACATGAGACCCGCGCACCCATTATTCACTCTGAGTATGTTATAATTTACTGCATAAATCGGGTCTATGATTTCCCGGGATTCGCTATGAATCTTTACCGACTCGACACGCGAAAAATTCAGCGAACCGGAAGGTTGTAAGGAACTTGTGTTTAAACAAAACGAATGTAAGAAACAATCTGGAGATGTGACGAAGTTTGTGTGGTAATAATGTTGAACATCCACGAAATGCGGTTTCGCCCACTTCCATGAGCTTATATCCGTACCGTTGATGCTAATTTTTAGTTTATTATCTATGGAAGTCAATGTACTTTCCATATTCGTATTGGCACAAGCCATATATTTAACCGGGTGATTGAACGTCAGTTCTTGGACCAGTTCACCGGATGGTATACTTTTTTGTACTTGTGTTATGAGAATGTTATGTTCACGGGAAGCCATTATTCCGCGTTCTTCGTTATCTAAGTAGTAATAATTGGCGTACGCATCAACGTTATAATTACCAGCTTCGGGACCCCAGTAAATGCGTAATTCCACGGTACTGTACTGCAACGCCACGAGAGGAATGGCGGATTGAGGTCCTTCACAATAAAAGAAACGCAAAGGGTAAAAGTATGAGCGAGCAGATGCACCGGGATGCACACCGTTAGAACTTTTACTCACATTTTGTGCGAACATATCTACAGCTATATTCTCACTAAAATCATAATCTTGAACATCGATAACCTGCCCGGCCACTAAAAGTTCTACCTTATTTATCACATCTCCCCAATCCTGGAGATCTACCGCCTGTGTGTTATTATCTATCGCGAAATAGGTATATCCTAGAAGATCACCGTTTCTTTCGAATTTGATAGATGACATGGAATTACCTTTCACAGCTCCTTGTATCGTCTGCTTTTCGACGGACTGTGAAAAGTTAGAATGCCTTTTGAATGTGGAAGTGAAAAACGATATTTCAGGCTCCCCAATTATATGCTCGTCTTGTGCACCAATTGCCACTAACTGTACGATTCCAGAAGACATACTTACTATAGTAAAAGTATTTTTAAATTACAAATATGTAACGCCCTGAAATCTATGCGAGGTTCTTCTTTTTGCATGTGAACTTAAATATGAATACACAGTTGAGCACCAGGGCCGCTGTACCATCTTGTTTATCTATGTTAAATGTTAACCTGTCAAGTTTACGGATGGGATTATGATACGATTGTACGATGGGATACTCGTTTTTAAACAATACAACCTTAGTACCTGAACCACCTCCGGCTAATAAAACGTGACTTCCTATAATTGTTCCAAATACACCGTTTAAATGATTATCAGTCGAATCTTCCAGATCCTGCTTACCGCGTTGAGAAAAATAACTTTTAAGTTCCTCTATACCAACATGAAAAGCTGTTTGTGTACTTCCATTTGTTGTTATAGTAGCCGCTGTTAACTGTGCCTGAACAACATTTTCGAGAGGAGTTGGTAAAAAAGATGTAAAATCGGTTTTACTCGGAGTATGATCGATAGTATCGACGATCACGGTATGAATCTCATGATCGTAATCGGGGATATCGGGCTGAGATGTGGCGATGAGAAGCGCCATTTATAATACACTTAGAATTTTTCTACTTAAATACGTTGTAACGATTTAACTGGAAACGAGAATGATTTAAAAAAATATTTATCCAACGATCTTGTAATTGGCGTGATCGCGAACGAGCTGCTGGTCGCCACAGACACCGCCGGTACTCGTGGAGTACACACTGTCGCTGAGGCAGTCGACGCTGCTCTTGAGAGACATCAGGGACTCCTGGGAGACGGTCTCGATATCAATATTCTTAGGCTGGTACCTAGACTTACGATCGCTGAAAAGAAGAGCAATTACGAAAAGTAATCCGACGGTGATAGCGATGGCTTTGAGTGTCGCACGATTGGTAGAGTCGAGCTTCATTTTACTATGTGCTGATATTTTTTTATAAAGTGCGTTAAAGAGAATAGATTAGTTTCATTATAGAGAGTAATGGACGGTGAAATTGTCCTCGACAGGGGAAATGATTCGGTCATGAAACTCGATGAGAGGGAACAAGCCATGATGGATGAGATTCAACTCGATTTTGGTAGACCCCATGCTCACACGGGTAGTGCCCCTACTATTCAGCGAATGCATCGTTCAGATGCCCCGCCTGCCGAAATGTTTCAAGACGACGTAGATGCTTTTGCGAACCCTTCAAAACAGGCGGCTCCCCCACCCCCGCAAATGGACGAGCCTATTGATCACGGTGAGTATGATAACGGTAACGCATATAACGCCGCCCCCGCGGCGTTCGATTATGGTCCTGAGCAACACGAAGAACAACCGTCACCTGGATACAAGACGATTGATGAAGAAAAGTCCGATCTTTTGAATAAACTTGGGCGACTCGAGAAGCGTGGATTTAATATCAATAAGTCACTCAACGCGTACTCGGCTGTGGATGATTTACGCACGGAGGTTAAGCGTATTACGTATAGTATAGATGTAGACAAGTCTATCAAGTTTTCAAGGCGTATGCTCATAGCGTGTGTGACTGGTATCGAGTTCTTGAATAAAAAGTACAATCCATTTGAAATTCAATTAGACGGTTGGTCTGAGAATCTCATGGAGAACCAGGATGATTACGATGAAGTGTTCGAGGAATTGTATGTTAAATATCGAACGAAGATGAACGTTGCCCCAGAGATTAAGTTAATTATGATGTTGGGTGGTTCTGCCATGATGTTCCATCTTACCAATTCTATGTTCAAACAGGTAATGCCCAACGTGAACGATGTGATGAAGCAGAACCCCGACCTCATGCAAAACATGATGAGCGCGGTTCAGAATACGATGGTTAACCCTGGTCAAACATCCGCCACTCCCCCGGGTGAGCGCCACGAGATGCGCGGTCCGGGACTCGACATTTCGAGTTTGATGGGTAATATCATGATGCCCCCGGGCCCTCCCATGAACACAATGCCTATGGTTTCCGCCCAACGGGAATATGTACCCGAGGTAGAGGAAGACGATGACGACATTTCGGATATTGTTTCCGAAAGAGCTGCAGAAGATGGGAATGACGATGTGAAGGAAGTTAAATTACCTGCAGCAAAGGCCAGGAAAGGAGGGCGAAAGAAGAAGGTTGAAATTAATTTGTAAACCTATATAAATGATAGGCTACAGCCCGATTGATTTCGACGACCCTATCGAGGTACCGATTCCCAGAAAGAAGGAAATCGTGGTCGATAAACCTCGCATCATAGAAAGAGTTCCAATAAAACCGGAGCCCGAAGAGCCGATCGCTGATGAAGATACCGAGTGTAATTTCCTCGTGTTCTTCTTTATCGTGGGTGTCATTGCGCTAGCCGCAATGGATTCTGCGAAAAGGTAAGTATCATAAATGTACCACACGAGTCATCTTGTGTGTTAGATTTATAATTATTTATGATCGACGTAATATCCTTTAATTATTTTCCAAATCGGAAACGCGTTCCAGTAGGGCATGGTACGCTTGTTCCATGACTAATATTCGTTCTTGTAAATTTGTTGTTTTTAATTTTTCACGATCGAGATCGGTTTCTAGTACAGCGATCTTATCCTTTTCTGTTTGAAATTCTGTATTAATAGCCTTAGTTTGTAATTCCTCTTTTACAATACGCACGTCTTCTTTTGTAGTTTGAAGGTCGGTTTTTGTGATTTGTAATTGAGCATCCACCTTTTGAAGACCTGCCGTGGTCAGTACAGATAATCCGGTGTAGTCGAGTGATAATGGAGATTGTGTTTCTACCGGCGTCGTGTATCTTAAAGTATATGTTTTCCGAACTTCAGGGTTTAAATTTGTGTATACTTCGGAATTAATCCTGGTTTCATCTTGTTCCTCGTTATTAGGTTCGTCGCGTATATAAAATGGTACACATTTATCTTGGTCGATCGAATCTAATTGATCATATTCGTCGGATGAGATATCGGTTTCTACTATTTTTGTTTCTTCACCACTTACGAGAAATGCGAGTTCTGGTATTTTACGAACATCTTGCGCGATAAAACCAAATTCTAATGAATATTTATGTTTATCTTTTACATTTTCCCATTCTTCGTCGGTAGGAATCCATATACCTACCACATCGGGTATCTCGGTAATTTTTTCATATCTTTGTGGTTTGAGTTGATTAATTAACGCGAGAGAGTCTGTGATATCAGATTCGTTATACTTAATTCTATCGTCAGATGTGTTAATATAAGCACCCGCGCCGGCTACCGGCCCATTTACTGCTAACCTAACACCGGGCCCGATGCTGCTATATCCAATTCCAACCCTACCATCACCACCTTGGATCGCCATAAGCGAAGAATATTGCTGTGAGCCGCTCCCGGTATATGTCGTCAGACTGGAAGTGAAATGAATTATACGGTCGGGTCCGGTATTTACACGCAAACCGTTGTACAAGGTTGAAATTGCTTCGTTCCATTGCCTTTTATGCGTAACCGGATCTAAATCACCGTTTCGAAGTACTATACTCCCGGTCTTCACTCCTGTAAAGTCCCCGAATCCTTTACAAATTATTCTGTCGTTTGGCGACCCCTCCAGATATAATTCTCTCGCATTTGGTACCTGGGTCTGAACGCCCCATGAAATGTATAATCTAAAATTAGCCAGGAACGCATATGTCAATCCATAGTGTTCGGCAAAAAGTCTCACTCTAGTTCCATGATCCCAATATATATTTTTATCAGTGCCAGTCAAAGAAGTGGTATCTAACGCATGAGGACCAGTTCCATCCAAGTACATGGCCGTGTTGGTGGCATCGCATTGGATTGGACTACTAGTTGATGATCCACCCGGGAATTCAAACACGATATGATGCCAGTTCTCATCTATTTCCCAATCAGTATAGGTTCCATAGGTTCCATCGTATTTATGTGGTGCGAATGCAAACCCTCTAGGTGGTACAACGTTTAAAAGGCCAAGACCCTCACCGAGCACATAATCTCTCCAATCTATCCATATCCAAAATCCAGGATGACTTGATGCGGTACCACCGTATTTCGCCGCGCCCCAAGAACTCTCGCCCCAAGTACATAAAACTCGTTCCGTAGCCCACACGATACCGGAGGTACCACTTATCCACTGACCATTTGTTCCATTCCCATAGATGTTATCATAAATTCTATATATACCCTGTGTATTACTCGACGACGACGCTCTCGAGACGGTGGGGAACTGCACCCACATCGATATAGCTGTTTTCTGCGTACTATTATTACTTCCCTGTGCGAGTATACACTCTAGATATCCTGATCGAGCGTCCATCGCCGCCTGCTGCGCCGCCGACTGACCGTAATACTGATCACTTACATAGAACGCGCCGCGCTCCTCACTAAAAAGCAATCGATTATGAAGTGTACCATAATCAGTTCGTAATTTTGTTTGTGAATCGTCTCTCGACGTATAAAAATCTTCCAAATAAAATTTAAATGGAACGGATGAAAAATCCACATTATCGGCGTTGGTCGTGTTTATGTATAATCCAGCGGGTTCGCGGCCCCATCCGTTCATTAAATTTGATTTATCATCACCAACAACTAAACGATCTCGTATTAAAGTATTTCCGCGAACATCCAACTTTGCATTTCCGTAAAATGTACCTGGATCTACTACTGGATCGGATCCTACCTGTCCGTTCATAAGGTTACTAAAGTCGGAAAAATCGGGCGCCGTGCTGAGTGCATAAGGCCAATCGTAACCAGGGTAATATTCATTGTAACCGCGCCATACAATAGACGGACGTCTATAAGCTGGGTTTATGATAACGTTTCCTCTTGAATCTACACCAAAACTCGACGTATCTCGGTCGTATTTATCGTATTCAAAATTTTCGTACCAATCACTTAAACCAGTCCACGACGTAGTCGGTGCATCGGTAGGCGTTGTTGACTGGCCATATGTAATACCGGAAGCGTCTAGTTCTTTTCTTTTGGTCACGGACCCTCCTATGGTAGTGGGAGCCGTTCCCACCAAAAATTCTTGAGTTACAGCTCGAATCGCATCTATACCCTGTTGTTGCGAGAGTTTACTTAATAACATTTCAGTTCGTCCGAGCAACATGGAACTTTCACTGTTATCGTATGAATCGTATACCCTATTTTCAATAGATGTGAGTTCGTATACAGCATCACCATAAAATCCACCAAATTCTATGACTTTACTTCCTTTCGTGTTTGTAGAATTAGCATCCGCTTCGTTAGCGCCCACGTAGTATTTATTCGCCGCGACGTATCCTTCGAATAAACTATTTCCTATAAAATTCTGCGTTAACGTCACGTATTGTGTGAATACATTTCCATACAATGGCGACGTAATAAAAACGTGTTTACCGTTAGTTAATGTGACGTTTACACTATCAAAAGCGTCTCGCGATAAATTTGTCCCGCTATTCGGAAATGAACTCCCGTTTAAATAGATAGTAGGTGTAGCTTCCCACCATTTATCATTGTTCCATTCCAATATAGAAACTTTACTCGTTTCTATACGATATCCGGGTGTAAAATAATGAGTACTCACCCGTTGACCTTTTGTTGATATAGCTAAACGATTCCCCGTATAATCTAAAGAAATACTATGACCGTATTCATCTCGCTGCTGATCGCCGTATAATGTTGATTGATTGACCCACGCGCCTGATAGAGTGTCGTATGAATACGTATCGACGGCACCACTTTGTGCAGAATTGTCGAGAGTTTTATTAACTCCTGGTTGACCGGGTGAAGATATAACCAACCGTAACGAATCAGTATATGAACTGGTCGCATCGGAATTACATAGGGCTACTTTCCACCCAAACCGAGACCAACCCCAACTTTGGTTTCGTGCCTCGTCAACGTGAGAGACGGTCCTCGGGGTTTGGTCCGTAAGAGCCCAAACTTCTTTTCCACGCATCACTTGTCCCAATTGCACACCGTATCCTTGCCACGTAGAATGTGTTCCACGTGTAAATACACGCGCAAACCCGGGAAGACCGTTTGGATCGTATGTTGTATTATTTGTCATACTACCCGCGTAATTACCACCGGATGGTAAATAATTAAACCCTCTATAATATACAGTATGATCAATGTAGGGGATCCAGTGCGGCTCGGACTTGGGTATAGTATTTTCCCAACTCGGTGTATTCGCGCTCCAACTCCTCACGGTTGTTCCCGCAAATACCGTTAGAGTGGTGGTAGTAGTGTCGAAGGAATACGCGGCTGCATATTCAAACACACCGATTTCACCTGTGATATAACTGGGTGCACCCGGCGGTGGGTCGGACCCGGCGGTGGGTGCACCCACCGCAAAGCGATTCCCGTCAGAGGATAAGGCGAGACTCGCCCCCCAGTCATTATTGTTAGAGGAGTACCCAGGAGTCATTTGTTGATACAAGTCCCACGAGTTTGTACTCGTATTCCAGTCATATAAATAGGCGGGATTGTCACTACTACCACCGTCCACGTGCCCTATCGCTAACCGCGTTCCGTCAGAGGATAAAGCTACCGTACTCATTTTTTTGGAATTGGTGCCATTAATGTCTTGACCTATCTTATCCCAACCAATAGGTCCATTTGCGTTCGCCACTGTTTTAGCAGCGTTGTACTGATAAACACGTACTTGACCTGTGTTGGAAATCCCGTTGTAATCTACACCTTCAGCACCGACCGCTATACGTACACCGTTCGCGTCCATAGCCACACATGAACCGAAATAGTCGTTGGTAGCTACACCGTCTATATCACCACCTAGCTGCGACCACGAGTTATTACTTTCTTCATACACGCGTACATGACCGGAGTCGGTACTACCTCCATCGTTTCTATGAGCGCCGATCGCCACGCGCCGACCATTGTCCGACATACATACCTGACGTCCAATCCAACTGTTACCACCAGAATAGTCATACGCAGCTTCACCGTCAATATCGTTACCTACCTGAACCCAATTTATTCCGTTGGTGAACACGTACGCGGACCCGCTGCCGGATCCATCATCGTCGTCCCCGTACGCCCCGACCACAATCGTGTCGCCGTCGATTGAGACGTCGTAGCCGAAGGAGTCACCCGAAGCGCCGTCGCCCGCGGTCAGCTTGGAAACCTGTGTCCAGCCGGAGGTGAGAGAGCCAGCCGTGTCGCGCGCGAACAGGTAGGTGGCGCGCTCTCCCCACGCCCCGATCACCACCGTGTCGCCGTCGATCGAGACGCTGACGCCGAATTGGTGACCCCCAGCGCCGTCGCTCGCCGTCAGCTTGGCGCGTTGCGTCCAACCGGATGTGAGAGAGCCAGCTGTGTCGCGCGTGAACACGTACGCGGACCCGCTGGCGGATCCATCATCGTCGTCATAGTACGCCCCGATCACCACCGTGTCGCCGTCGATCGACACGCTTTGGCCGAAGTAGTCATCCGCAGCGCCGTCGCCCGCGGTCAGCTTGGCAACCTGTGTCCAACCGGATGTGAGAGAGCCAGCCGTGTCGCGCGTGAACACGTACGCGGACCCGCTGCCGGATCCATCATCGTCGTCTGTCCACGCCCCGACCACAATCGTGTCGCCGTCGATCGACACGCTGTAGCCAAATCTGTCATATGCGGCGCCGTCGTCCGTGGTCAGCTTGGCAACCTGCGTCCAGCCGGATGTGAGAGAGCCGGCCGTGTTGCGTGTGAACACGTACGCGGACCCTCGACGGGTGTCGTCATAATGCGCCCCGACCACAATCGTGTCGCCGTCGATCGAGATGCCGCTGCCGAATTGGTCCATTTGGGCGCCGTCGCTCGCGGTCAGCTTGGCGCGTTGCGTCCAACCGGATGTGAGAGAGCCAGCCGTGTCGCGCGTGAACACGTACACGGCCCCTATGTCCATTGGAATGTAACCGGCGGAGGGCCCATCAGCGCCATAATCTCCCTCCCCGTGCCCATACGCCCCGATCACAACCGTGTCGCCGTCGATTGAGACGCGGTTGCCGAATCTGTCAAACTCACCGCTGTCCGCGGTCAGCTTGGCAACCTGCGTCCAGCCGGAGGTGAGGTTGCCGGCGATGTTGCGCGTGAACACGTACGCGGACCCGCTGCTGGATCCAGTATCGTTCGTGTTCCACGCCACCGGGTGGTCGCGGTCGTCCAGCTGCGCCCCGACCACCATCGTGTCGCCGTCGATTGAGACGCTCCCGCCGAAGAAGTCACCCGCAGCGCCGTCGCTCGCGGTCAGCTTTGAAAATTCCTGATAAGATATTGGATAAGCGCTGCCGGTTTTATAGATTCGCACGTGACCTGCTCCGGTACCGGATGAGGAGTTATAGGGAGCACCAATCGCAATACGCGTACCGTCCGCGGATATCGCTACATTCTCACCGAATCTATCATCTATATTCTCACCGTAAAGTGTTTGACCTACCTGTGCCCATCCCTCGTCTGTGAGAACGTCTGGGTATACGCGCCATTCGTATACCCGCGCGCCACCGGTGATGCCGCTCCGGCTAGGATCAGTTATGTATGGACCACCAGCAATCCACTTCGTACCGTCTCTGGATAAAGCCACAGAATATCCGTATTGATCATCTGTAGTACCAAAAATAGTTGATCCTTTTATGGACCATGAGGATCCATTCCAATCATATACTTCGACCAACCCCCTTTGTCCACCACTCCCATCCGGTGTTGTAGTATAGGGGGAACCACTCACTATACGATTTCCGTCTCCGGATATACTTATAGAAAATCCAAACCAGCTGTACCACGATTGTGATGCGACGATGTCTCGACCGCTTTGAGGACTACCAAAACTGGCTGGTACGTTGGTCGTAGTCGTAGTCGTCGCCCCATATTGTATCTCTGCGGTTGTTGCGTTAATGTGTGTTATTTCTTGTGACCCCGGTGCACCGACCGCAAAGTGTTCACCGTTGAGTGACATGGATACTGAATGACCGTATCGAGATAGATTATTATTCATAGTAATACTCTGAGTTGCGTCATATGGAACTAATACATCTACATCGACCGATGTATTGGAGAACGTCTGTGACCATACACAATTGATAGAATCGTATTCGTATACAAAAACTGATGTACCACCAGTTGCAGAACCTGGGGCACCTATACATATAGTATCACCAGATTCCTGTGCTATACTCACGGAACTTCCAAATTCTACACCGGATGTTGTACTACCCGTTATTACATTACTGTAATAAGACCATGAGCCCGTAGACGTATCTTTGTCATATACATAAACTTTATTATCGCCCGGTGACCCCACGACTAATCTATCACCGTCCCAATTCATACTTAAAGCATAACCAAAGTCTGATGAAGTTGTTCCTGGGTTAGATAAAACCGTAGCACTCGACCACGTATTCGATAATTTAACGTATTCGTAAACCCGTACCTCGTTTAATCTATCAGGTCGACCTATGGCGATTGTATTATCATCGAAATCGCATACTATAGGAACATCATCTTTTGGACCTACTCGTTGTCTGTTAAAATGTTCAGTATCTGTCCAATTATCTGGATTGTAAAAATATCCATATTGATCAAATTCTATAGTTGGCCTGTCTCGTTTACCTTCAAAGTGGTAATAGAACGGTCCACCAGGTAAAATGGTACTGCTCATTTAAATATATGTAGAATTAAATAACGAGATTTTGACTCTGTCGTACCGCGGTAACTTCTACCGTTTTAACGAGTAATTGTGTAGTCGTAAGACTGAATGTTTTAACTTCGTCTATAACCCGTAAATTTCTTGATACATATACATTTCCAGTTATGACGAGCTTATCATCATTTGTATCACTTATATTAACATTGGAACCAATTTGTAAGTCGGTTGTCGGTGTACTCGTATTAATACCCACATTTCCTGCACTGTAGTGTATTACATCATTGACACCTGTTTCCGTCCACATCCCAGTTGAACTTCCACTTCCCGTAAGATCGGTTCCCCACACGGGTTTAGATCCATCACTTTTTAAAACCTGACCCGAGGAACCTATGGGGAGTTTTTCTAGTGTACACCCACAACTCACTGTATTTGCGTACAAAATATCTCCTTGTGTATACGGTGTGGGTAATCCACTCGCACTTGCCATATCTACCCATTCCGGCCCAACACCATTACTTTGTAAAACGTACCCAGATTGACCTATGTTCAATTTGGTTAAAGTATCCGTATCATTCGAGTATATGATATCACCTATAGCGGATGTTTCTATATCAGAAATTCTAGATGAATTATCACTCAAATTAGTTATTATGGACGTTAAATCACTGGCAAGTGCGACGCCCGTAAGATTTACACCAGAGCCGTAAAATGTATCGGCAGTTACATTACCTGTAACTAATACATTCCCACTCGCTGTTAAAGATGTTACGGTATTTAAAAATTGCGTCGTGACAGTTGTTGTGTTAGCATTGACAGTAACCTGTTGCAGAGTACCAACCTGCCCCGAAGCTCCGGATACACCCTGCCACCCAACTTCACCTGCTGAAACTACCGTGAGTACATGACCTACCGTACTTCCTATGGATACGTTGGCGGCTTCTGTATTTTGATCAGCGTATATCATGTCACCGTGTGCCGCGAGAATAGAACTCAAATCGGCTCCACCACTTCCGGTGTATTTTTGTGTGGATCGTCCGACTGAACAACGTCCCATTCTTATAGTTGT
>ERZ887830.731-NODE-731-length-20072-cov-13.920368_pt1 | contig 20072 bp, 21 predicted proteins | sample MGYA00521101_ERZ887830 | MGnify/ENA primary metagenome ERZ887830 (study PRJEB32303, sample SAMEA104408592) | aquatic metagenome | biome: Marine water; feature: Pelagic; material: water | place: Baltic Sea | collected 2014-06-05T16:38:00 | depth 1,762 m ... | reverse complement strand
AACTTCCTTTTGAGCAAAGAGATTTTGATCCACACTAATTGATTGATTAACTTCGTTAACAAATCTCCTTGATTGAATAAGAAGTGATTTATTAAAATCAAACGCTTGCTCGGGATCAAAACCAACAGTCTTTACGATGACTGAACCACTCAAAGGTTGTGGAGAAACTTGAAGAAGCTCCCTATAAAAAGCAAGTTGCGCCGGAGCACTACTTCCTTTATTGATTCCTGTAAAAAAATCAGGAATTGACTTCTGATATTTATTTTCTAAGGATATTGGTTTTGGAAACAAACGATTCTTAACTTCTGATGAGGCCAGATAGACTTGTAAATATTGTCCGTCCACCAATGACGTAAGGACTTGAGGCGCTGCAGCTGCACCAGCCAATACCGATGCTGATGACGTATTTAGAGGAGCCGCTTGCTGGACAACAAATTCAGAAACAGAGATATAACGATCACGTCCAATAACGAAGCAGTAAAAGGCGGATGAAGCTAAGAATAGTGAGATTAAAACCCTTGGTTTTTTTAGAACAACTAGTCTTTCTGTCCAGATAGGGGAAAGGATGCCGTAACCATTGGAATCAGATACCGAATCGACATTGCCATCAATTGCAGGGGATGGCATCGCAGAACTTTTTTGTGGAATAATTTCGCGATCAGCCATAACAAATTAGGAGTTGAAGCGTCTCAAAAGGAAGGCTATGGATCAATTTACAATCAATCATCATTAACCTCCAAAAGCAGAGACTCGTTAGTCCTGTATAGGATCAATGAAAAGCCCAGCATTAGTATAGAACAGAGCATGAGATATGACAATGAAATATCAGGTATCGGATATTCATTATTGATAGAGTAGCGAAACAGCTCTACCCCGTGAAGAATTGGATTCCAGGTAATAAAGGGCCTAAGATGTGCAGGAATCTCGAAAGTGGCAAAGAAAATGCCTGAGGTAAATATAATAACTCTTTGAATAAGTCTTTTTATAATTTTAACTAACCATTTATTTAGACGACCCAGGAAAACAACCGATAGGCCAAAACCTATGGCCATCAACACCGTTAACAAATATACGCTAATTGCCAAGCCTGGACTGTCTAACTGGAAACTCCAAGTGAAATAATATACAATACCCAATATAGCAACTGAAAGTGTTGACAAAGCCCGCATATCGTTCAAGGACAATGCCAGTAAAATATCCAGAGGCTTAATCCTTGGATAATAAAGAGGCGCCTTGAGTTTTAAGCCAGAGAGGGATTTTATTGCGACATTTCTAAAAAGAAATGCGATACAAAAACCTGTCGACATAAATACAACAATATTGAAATACATATCAGTGGATCCACCTGCTGCAAATCTATTGACACCCCTTAAGAAACTGAAACCCACCCGCACACCAATGAAAAAAAGCATCATCTGCAATGGGCCTATCAAGCTTTCCCAGCTACCCAATGAACTGCCAGCGGCCTGCCGATTTCTGTCATAATCAGCAATAGCAACGATAATCATCCATTGGCGGCGTAGGCCTTTAATGATTCGATTGATAAACATCATAAGAAATTGAATTGCAAATTAGAAAACGTCACTTTGATCAGAGCTTGAATCTGAGTTTGTTAAGTTACTAGCCATATCGAATTGATTTTCCTCAGATTCAGATCCCGAATCGATCTTAACATTTTGATTCTCGTAGTCAATCGCTTCTTCTAAGTCACCATAAAAGAGCGTTTCTCCACGGGGGCCAAGCACCATTCCCCGATTACAAAATTCACGCCTAAAGCGATTATTGATCGTAACCGAGACCAGAGATTTAGAATCAGACAGCTGCTGATGCAAAAGATTACGCAATGGCCTAGCATTTTTCGTCATCAAATACTTAGACCGAGGAACAATATAAATATCAAATGCAAATAGAATTGATAACATCATATAAAAAAAATCTTTTTGCTCTTTGACTAAATCCTTAAGACGCATATTTGAATCAATAGAACGTGTCTGAAGCACTTCAAAAAAATCATCAACCGACACCAATGAAGCCTCAAGACAATCGCTATAAATACTGGATAAAAATTCCAATCCTGTACCTATTGTCAATTTACTATCCAACCCCCCCTCTCCACCAAGAGGCCAGCTCAATGAACCAAATGCTTCAAAATCTCCAGACACAGGATGCACAAAACCAGAAATGATAGCCATTAACTGATCTTTCAGGAAAGAATTTGATGACATAATACAGATTTTTTCTCCCGCACATATTGACCAATTCCAAGGAGTCGTATTTACGATATTGCTGTCAGATGCATCACAACGCAAGGTTAATCGATCGAATGTCAATTTCGGCTCAGCTGAACTTGACGAAGTCAACATAAAAGCGTTTTAGAGATGCATATGCCAATCATATCAGTACCTGAGCATAATCTTAAATTGTTTTGATTTCAATTCCCAATCAAAATCAACGAGTGTCAAGCACCCATTTTTCTGCGCCCCTCACTAAACCTGCACGACAGCGTTTTTCGAGACGTTCGGATATCAAGCCTAAAGCTTTCTCTCCCATGGCTATCAACAAGCTCCTCGGCATCAAGATCATTGAAGATTCTGATTTCAATTCAAGACTCATATCAGCCTCCGCAAATAAATGCTTGTCCTTGGCAGAAATCCTGGCACTGCAGCAAAACAACACCAATGAATCCAGTTTGCCTAACCCTCGAATGATGCAATCCTCAAATTCGATCTTCAACGCAGAGTCAGCCCAACTTGCTCGAAACACCACTTCCGGTTGAAGCCGAAACATCAGCAAGGAATAGGGCCTTGAAACGTAATGAAAACGACCACCAGCTAACTGGTTAACTTTCTTGCGATTGAGCAGTGCTTTAAGGGGACGCGCTGGGTCTGAGAGATACGCCTCCAGTTGAGCCACCGTTCCTCCGGGAAGATCAAGATCAAGGCGATGACAGCGGTGAACCTTCAACAGTCAGAAGCAGAAGGGAATGGATGAAACGACCGAAGGCCATGATCAGGCCATGGCGTAATCATGGATGATCAGGATCTCCATGAACAGCCCGGGAAGCCCCAATGACCCGATCGTTCCGCATCGAGCACGACAGCCTTGGTCCTGTCGAAGTCAGTGACGAAGCCCTTTGGGGTGCTCAGACGGAACGATCTCTCCGCAATTTTGCGATCAGCAATGAGCGCATTCCCGTTGAACTGATCCATGCGTTGGCCTTGATTAAACAGGGCTGTGCAGCCGTGAATGCTCGTCATGGGGTGCTCAACCAGGAGCTCGCTGACAAGATCATCTCCGCGGCAAATGCCATTGCTACGGGAGAACATGACGATCAATTTCCCCTCAAGGTCTGGCAGACGGGGAGTGGCACCCAAACGAACATGAACGTGAACGAGGTGATCAGCAACTTGGTGTCCCGTCGCGAAGGGAATCCTCTTGGTAGCCATCAGCCGGTTCATCCCAATGATCATGTGAATCGCTCACAATCCACCAACGATGTTTTTCCTGCCGCGATCCACATTGCAGCGACGCAGCAGCTGACCGATTCACTTCTCCCAGCTGTTCAAGCTCTGATTGACGCCTTGAATATCAAGGCCGAGGCTTGGTTTCCGATCGTGAAGATTGGCCGAACGCACCTTCAAGATGCGGTGCCCCTGCGCCTTGGAGATGAAGTTTCAGCCTGGCGCGATCAGCTCAAGCTCTGCCATTCGTGGATTGAAGACAGTCTCACCCCTTTGGCAGCACTGCCTTTGGGGGGGACAGCAGTAGGGACAGGATTGAATGCTCCCAAAGGCTTCAGCACCGATGTGGCGAAGGAGCTTTGTAGCGCCACCGGATTAACGTTCCGCCCCGCTGACAATCTGTTTGCCGTCATGTCAGGCCACGACTCCCTGGTTCATGCCATGGGGCAACTGCGTGGATTGGCGGTCGCCATGTTGCGCATCTCCAATGACATTCGACTGCTGGGCTGCGGACCACGGGCAGGACTCGGGGAATTGCAACTGCCCGCTAACGAACCAGGAAGTTCGATCATGCCGGGAAAAATCAACCCCACACAATGCGAGGCCATGGCCATGGTGTGCACTCAAGTCATCGGACTGGATGCGGCGGTTGCTGCCGCTGGCGCTGGGGGGCATCTGCAGATGAATGTGTTCAAACCGCTGATTGGATTCAACCTCCTCCAATCCATTCGCCTGCTCAGCGATGCAATCAACAGCTTTCGCCAGAATTTGGTGGACGGGCTTGAACCCAACCGGCAGCAAATCCAAGCGTTTGTTGACCGATCACTCATGCTCGTGACGGCTCTAACGCCTCATATCGGGTACGAAAAAGCCAGCGCCATCGCACAACATGCCCACGAGCAGGGATTGACGTTGAAAAATGCAGCCTTGGACCTGGGGCATATCAGCGCCTCTGATTTCGATCAATTGGTGGACCCCATCAAGATGGCCACCCCTCACCAATAAGGTCAGGACGCACGCTCTGTCGCGGGATTCAGTGCTCCAGCCACCCCCGCGCGGGGCTCCTCGAGTTCGGCCACGGGGAAACGATTAATCGCCTTGAGCGCTTGCTTGGCATGGCTCCGCAACTGCTCACTAATCGCTTCGCAGTAGGGCACCTGGGCGAGAAGATCAACCGTTCTCCGCATAATCCGCACCACATCCCCTTCATCCAAGGAGGTGTTGGCGATCAAATCGCTCCAGGATGTTCCCTTCGCCCAGGCCTCCACAAGGCCCATCAACTCGGGCTCCCACCAGGCCGGGACCACAACACTGGCCCGCTCTTGCGCGCGGAGCAACTCTCGACGCAACCCGGATAAATCCTGCAACGCTTCTTCAGCAGGACCAGAGGGTGGGAAGCCACTCCAAAGATCCGGTCGATTCACCTCGGTGCTGATCGCCTCGAACACGGCAGCCAAATTGGGCGGATCAAGCTCATCCAAATGTCCACTCATCAGGGCAAGGCCAAGCCATAGCTCGTTGTCACCACGCAAGGCCGCCACGGTGCGTCCAACTTCCGTGGGATCGAGATCATCCAGACAGCCAAATTGTTGAAGGATGTCCTTCAACGCCAAAAACATGTCCCAATGACGATTGGAACGGTGATGAAGCAGCCGCTGCCGCTCAGCGATTTCGTGCTCCAACTCCTCCATGCGACGACGGTGTTTTTTGAGTTGCTTGCGGTCACCCCATCGGTGGGCGGGATGCTGCTCTAACTCTGACTCCAGCTGCTGCACCACACGGGCTTGGGTGAGCACCTCTCCCTCCAGATCGTATTGAGGGGTGGTCATGTCATGGCGTTGGGCCATATGGGCCACAGCCAAAGCGAGCTGTCCACTGGCTTGATCCCCATGGCGGATCTCACCCGACCGCTGCAACACCGGAGGATCCACGCCATCCACCAAAAGGCAGCTCAGTTCGGCATGAAGACTGACGACGCCCTGACAAGGCAACAACACCCAAACGTTGTCATCCGTGAGACAGAGCAATCGAGGGAATTGGCCTGGGCCATTCACCTTTTCAACAATCACTGCCGGGGTGACCCGTCCGCGAAGCTGGGGTGACTTCAAACTCACCAAGGCCCCGTTGCTGGCGAATTGCAACGCCTGAGTGAGCTCATTGGCGAGGGTCTCCTCCGCTTGTTGCTGAAGAATCCTCAGCAAACGGCGCTCTTCCCGCAGACGTCCGCGCTCTTTTTCATAGTCTTCAAAATCTTCCCAGGGAACATCACCGGCAACCCCATCCAGCTGGCTGAGCTGAAGCCGCAGCTGGGAGAGCACCTCTTCGTCATCAACCAGATCTAAACCTGCGAGATAACGACCGAAGCTGCGTTGCACTAACTCCCTGGCCTTATCAAGGCTGTGCCGCTGCAGGAGATTGAGCACCATTCCGTAACTGGGGGTGAACTGACTCACCAACGGGTCGGCCGGACTGGTAGCCAACTGCCCTGCTTCCCGAACCCCCTCAAACCGGCTTTGAACCGTGACGACATATCCCTGCGAATCCAAGCCACGGCGACCGGCGCGGCCGGCCATCTGCAAAAACTCACTCCCCATCAGCGGACGATGGCCCCGTTCTGTTCGCTTCGACAACGACGCAATCACGGTGCTTCGAGCCGGCATATTGATCCCCGCAGCAAGGGTTTCAGTGGCGAACACCACCTTGATTAACCCCTGCTGAAACAGTTCCTCAATCAGCTCCTTCCAAGCGGGCAACACCCCCGCATGGTGTGCCGCAATCCCTCGCATCAGGGCATCGGCATGGATGCCATCCCGCACCGCCTCTGGGTTGGCTGCGCTGTAGGCCGCAAGCCGAGCCTGGATGCGTGCCTGTTCGTCTTGGGAGACAAGGCATTGAGCACCCAAATCCCGAACCGATTTGTCGCAATTTCGGCGGCTAAAGATGAAATAGATCGCCGGCAACATGTCGCGTTGCGCCATCTGCGCCACAACGAAACTGATCGGTGGGGCTTCTGGCTGAGGTGGCTTATTGCTGCGCCCCTTTCGCTTTTGTCCCTTCGGAGCCCGCCACACTTTGCAGTTGGGGTGCAATCCGGTGCCGGCCTCATTCAACAGAGGATGCAATCCTTTGGCACTACAAAAGCTGAATTGCAAAGGCACGGGGCGGTGGTCGCTGACGATCAGCGTTGTGGGCCCATGCACCTTTTCAATCCAATCGGTGAGTTGGCCCGCATTGGCCACGGTGGCCGACAAGGCAACAAGTTGAATGGGAGGCGGGCAATGAATGATTGATTCCTCCCAAACGGTGCCTCGCTGGGAATCATTCATGTAGTGGCATTCATCAAGCACCACAGCTTCCACATCAGCGAGTGGATCGTCATGCTCATCAGCCTCGGCATAGAGCATGTTCCGAAAGATTTCCGTGGTCATCACCACGATTGAGGCCTCACGATTCACACTCAAATCACCGGTCAACAGACCAACGTTCTCGTCGCCAAACTGTTCGCGAAAATCACGAAGTTTCTGATTGGAGAGTGCCTTAAGGGGAGTCGTATAAAAAACTTTCTGACCATGGGCGAGGGCCCGATAAATGGCGTATTCACCCACCAAGGTTTTGCCCGATCCAGTGGGGGCACTCACCACAACTGAGTGCCCTTGGTTGAGCGCATCGATGGCTTCTAACTGAAAGTCATCCAGCGGAAATGCGAAGCAGTGGCTGGGGTCAAGCCCGGACCCTGAAGCTGCAGCATCGGACGCCTGAGTTGAAGGTTCCGGCTGAGCTTTCGTCATCACTGGATCTTAGGGAGCATCGCCACCGCACCCTGAAAGAACGCGCCTCGAGAGAACGTGCTCTAAGACACCGAGCCTGTAAACCGACGGTTCGCTGAAGAACTCAAAATCCACGACCCCAACTGGACCACAACAACCCAGGCTGAGACAGCTTTGGGTTGGATGAGAAAGCCTCAAGCTTCGAAGCAAAAACAAGTGGTTTTGTGATGAGGGTGATGACAGGAGCTCCGCATCGGTGCCATGACTGAGACATTCCGGCGCAACGCTGTGGCCACCAGTCAGCTTTTACAGACCCTTCCTTCCGAGGACACCTTGATCGATGCCCTACGCGGTTGTCGGCATGCGGAGGAATTGGAGGCTCTCGAGCAACGGCTCAGAGGGGTGAACGGGGCACCACCCTTATTTGAGTGGATTTGCGACCTGCTCGTGGCGCGGCGTATTTCAAGGGGACTTGCAGCGCGATTGTTGACACAACTGCATTGCCAACGTCAACCCAGCACTTAGCTCTTGGCTTCGCGACGGCTTTGCTGTCGCCAGAGAGCGGCCAAAGCACTGCCAATCAGGCAATGAATCACCGCGGAAATAGCCCCAGGCAGCGCGGTGAGTGGACTGGAAAATCCACCGCTACGAGCTAGCACCACTGCTAAGCCCGAATTCTGCATACCCACTTCAATGCTGATGGTGCGTTGAACAAAGACCCCTTCACCCGCCAAACGGGGCGCCAGCCAACCCAGTAAAAAGCCAGCGGCATGCAACAAAACACAGGCCAGAAACAACCTTGGCCCCTGTTGTTGCAGAACCGTGGCTTGGCTGCCAACAATGCTCGCCACGATCATCACGATGGCAACCACAGCCAACGGTGCCATCACAGGCTCCACCCGACTCGCCACTCGCGGCAGACCCTGTTTCAGCAGAACACCCAATGCAACAGGTAACAGCACCACTTGCAGCACTTTGATCAACAACAAGCCCCCATCAATGGGCACGTACTGACTGGCCAATAACGATGTGAGTTGGGGTGTGAGGACCACCGCCACCAGGGTGCTCACCGTGGTCATCACCACGGACAAGGCCACATCGGCGCGACCAATCAATGCCACAACATTGCTTGCCGTCCCACCCGGACAACACCCCACCAAAATCAAGCCCACCGCCAAGGGCGGCGAGAGATGCAAAGCAAAGGCCAAAAGGGCCGCAATGGACGGCATCACGATGAACTGCGCCACAACCCCGATCACAACGGGACGGGGACGCTGTCCAACCCGAACAAAGTCTTGAGGAGTGAGTCCCAGCCCCATCCCCAACATGATCACCCCAAGGCCCAAGGTGATGAGGTCGCCTTTAAACCACGTAAATAGTGGCGGATAAAGGAGGGCTAACAACGCCCCCATCAGCGTCCAGAGAGGAAAGAGAAGGGTGAAACGCTCGGACTTCATCGCTGAACCAAACCTTGAACCATCCTTATTCAGACTGATGGCATGACCAGCGAGCCAATCAGCTCCGTTGAACCAAACCGACGCCGGTCTTTGCGCAGCTGGCAGCCGGGGGATCAGCCATGGGAACTCAAGAGCAGTACCAGGGGCCAACAGGTGCTCAGGGATCTGGCAAGCAATGATTATCTCGGCCTAGCGCGTCATCCAGCCGTGATCGAAGCCGCGGCCATCGCCCTTGATGTCGACGGTGTTGGAGCAGGCGGATCGCGCTTAGTAACAGGGACGCGTCCACGGCACTCCCGCTTGGAGGCGGAACTCGGCGAATGGCTCGGACGCGACCACGTATTGCTGTTTCCCAGTGGCTTTCAAGCCAACATCGCTGCGGTCGCAGCCCTCGCAGAACGCCACACCACGGTGTTGGCTGATCGGCTGATTCACTATTCGTTGCTCGTGGGCATCCGCGCCAGCGGTGCACGGCTGCAGCGCTTCGCCCACAACGATCTTGTGGATCTCGAGCGTCGGCTTCAACGGCTGACTCGCAACAACACGGCGCCAGTGGTGATCAGCGAAAGCTTGTTCAGCATGGAAGGGACCAGTCCTGATCTGAAGGCCATGGCAGCGCTATGCGCACGGCATGGCGCTCAACTGTTGGTGGATGAGGCCCATGGGCTTGGTGTATTGGGCCCAGGGGGCCGTGGGCTGGGTTGGGAGGTCGATGATCCGGTTCATCTGATCAGCGGCACATTCGGCAAAGCCTTCGGCAGCGGCGGTGCATTTCTGGCGGGGGATGCCGCCATGGGAGAACGGTTGCTGCAAACCAGCGGTGCATTTCGCTACACCACGGCCTTGGCTCCACCGTTGGTCGCTGGTGCCCAGGCCGCCCTCGATCTGATCAAGGCGAACCCTCAGTGGGGACCAACGTTGATCCAACGGTCCGACGCCTGGCGAACCGCCCTCGCATTGGCTGGATGGCAGCGTCCGGCCGGTGTTGGGCCCGTCTTGCCCCTGTTGCTGAACAGTGATCAGGCGGCCCTCGATTACCAGCAACAACTCGAGCAGCACGGACTGCTCAGCATCGCGATTCGACCACCCACCGTTCCGGAAGGCACCTCCCGGCTTCGCCTGGTGCTTCGCAACGACCTACCGGATGACAGCTTGGAGCTGCTGCTCAGGGCCCTCGCTGCCGGATGACACAGATCCTCGCGGTGCATGGATGGGCCGGGCATGCCAAACAGTGGACGTACTGGCAGCACCTAATGGAGCAACGGCAATGGCCGATGCAGGTCGTTGAACGGGGCTATGGAAACAGCGCACCGCTACAGCCGAGTTGGACCGATCAAGCCGGTCCCCGCGTTGTGATTGCCCATTCCCTCGGGCTGCATCTCCTGCCATCGCCTGTCCTCCAAGACGCAACAGCTGCGGTTTTGCTGGGGTGTTTCACGGCTTTCGTACCCGAAGGACGCAACGGTCGCTCGACGCAAACTGGCCTGAAAGGCATGCGTTCAGCCCTTGGCACGGAGAGCGAGGGGCCCATGCTGGAGCGTTTCTTTCAACGGGCCACTCAGCCACTCCCGCTGAGCGCTTGCCCTCCTTCGCCGCTGCTGCAGGCCATCTCTGCTGAAGGACGGAAACGGCTCGATGACGACCTGATCTTGCTGGAAACATGTCGAACCCTCCCTCGGGGATGGCCTTCCAAGGCCCGCGTTCTGGTGATTCAGGGCGAGCAAGATGCGGTCGTGCACCCCAGCTGCCACCAGCAACTGCTCGACCAGCTCGGCAGCCAAGTGGAGCGCATCCATCGAGGTCCCGATTGGGGACATGCCTTGATCACCACTGAGGTATTGACGGTGGTGGAGAGATGGATCGAAAGCCTGTGATCGCGCCAGACGACGTCCTGAAGCAATTCAGTGGCGCTGCCGATCGATACAACAGCGCAGCACGCCTGCAAGAGGGAATGGCCTGGCGACTCGCTGGCCATTGCCGCCATTTATTGATTCCCAGGGGATTGTGGGTGGATTTGGGGAGTGGAACGGGTCGACTGGCCGACGCACTAGAGGCCACCCATCCGGGACAGTCCGTTCTGCGCGTGGATGGCAGCGCAGCGATGCTGCAACAACAACCACCCAGTGCCACAACTCTGCAGTGGGACCTCAGCCGGGGGTTGCCGTCATGGCCCAAACAGCCTCAATTGCTGAGCTCCAGCTTTGCCCTGCACTGGTTGCCAAATCCCGTTCAATCGCTGCAAACCTGGATTCAGTCCTTGCAACCCGGCAGCTGGCTCGTGCTGGCTGTGCCCGTCGAGGGCAGCTTTCCCCAGTGGTACGCCGCCGCCGCCTCGGCCGGCGAACACTGCACGGCGTTGTCTTTACCTGTGGGCGAAGAACTGACGGCAACGATTCCGCTTGACATGGTCCAACGGCAACAACTGCTCCAGTTCAGCCAAACCGCGAGCTCGCCCTTGTCCTTACTGAAACCAATGATCGAAATCGGTGCCGGGGCAACAACCTCAGAACGACTTCCACCGGGGGCCTGGCGTCGAATTTTCAAAGCATGGCCAGAGTCCAACATCCCGAACCGGTATGCGTTGTCCTGGAGAATTCAGCTTCTGATCTTGAACCGATGACGTCCCCATCGCGTCGCATCGTGGTTTGTGGCACCGACACCGATGTCGGCAAGACCGTGGTGAGCGCATGGCTCGTGCAAGGCCTTGAGGCCACCTATTGGAAACCCGTCCAGAGCGGTTTAGACGGCGGTGGAGATCGCGAACGGGTCCGCAATTTGCTTGACCTTCCCCCGCACCGACTCCTCCCTGAGGCCTTTGCCTTCAGCCAGCCGGTGTCGCCGCATTGGGCCGCCGAGCTCGATCAATGTCCACTGGTACCCGAGCAATTGGAACTCCCAGCCTGTGATGGTGCATTGGTGGTGGAAACGGCAGGGGGCTTGATGGTGCCGCTCACCCGGCAGCTCCTACAAATCGACCAGTTGCAACGTTGGGGTTTACCGATCGTTCTTGTGGCTCGCAGCGGTCTCGGAACGCTGAACCACACCTTGCTGAGCCTGGAAGCCCTCCGAACCCGCAATCTTCCGGTCCTAGGGCTGATTCTGAATGGACCCCACCACAGCGATAACCCCACCACCCTGGAAACATTTGGCGGCATTCCCGTGCTGGCCCAACTCCCCCCACTCAAACCACTGAATCGCGCAACGCTTCAACAGCACTGGCAGGACCAAGGGCTCAGCCCTAAGTTTCAAGAATTGTTGGATGGGACATCCCGTTGAATTCACGTCAAACGCTGGCAACCGTTGCTGTCTCGGCGCTATGCGTCGGAATCCTTGTGTTGTTCACGGATATCGAAGTTCAACTCGTCCGCTGGGTGAATTGCGGACCGATCGCCACAGAGGGTGAGCGTTCGAGTGAGGTTTGTCGCTAAGGGGTTCGCGGAGCAAGTGTTCTGGGAGCAACGGCTCTGGAACCAACGGATCAAGACGAAGGATTCAATAAGCCAGAGGGAACCAGGCGACAACAACAATTGAGACAGACCAAGCATCGAGGGGAGGTCTTGGCAGAGATAGCTCCTGCTTGAAGTTCCAAAATGGCTGTATTGCTGTAGGTGGCCATGACGCTTCAACGTCACCCCAATCTTTGGCCTCCATTTACTCAAATGGCCAGTGCCGCTGCAGCGCAGCGAGTAACAGCCGGTGATGGCGCTCTGCTGTTGCGGGAAGAGGGTCCCCCGTTAATTGACGCCATCAGTAGCTGGTGGGTGACCTTGCATGGCCATGCCAATCCAGTAATGGCCGAGGCGATCGCCGATCAAGCACGACGGCTCGAACAGGTGATCTTTGCGGATTTCACCCACGAACCCGCCGAGCAATTGGCTGTTCGACTGAGTGGAATCACGGGCCTCCAACGGCTGTTTTTCTCAGACAACGGTTCAACGGCGGTGGAAGTGGCGATCAAAATCGCCTGCCAATGGTGGGCGAACCGAGGCCAGCCACGCCATCAAATCGTTGCCTTCGACGGTGCATATCACGGGGACACCTTCGGGGCCATGGCCGTTGGCGAGCGCAATTTGTTCAGTGCTCCTTTCGAAGACAAATTATTTCCCGTCGCCCGAGTCCCCTGGCCCAGCACCTGGTGGAACGATGACGACATCGACACCAAGGAATCAGCCGCACTTCAAATCCTCGAAGACACCCTTCAAACCCCAACGGCGGCGGTAATCCTCGAGCCTCTGCTCCAAGGGGCAGGGGGAATGACCATGGTGCGTCCGGAATTTCTTCGGGAGGTTGAAAGCCGGACAAAAGCCGCCGGAGCCCTGCTCATTGCCGATGAAGTCCTCACTGGCTTCGGACGCTGCGGCGACTGGTTTGCTTGCCGGCGTGCGGGGATTCGTCCCGATCTGATGGCGTTATCCAAAGGGCTCACTGGTGGCTGCTTACCGATGGGAGTGACCATGGCCAGTGAAGCGGTGTTCGAAGCCTTCATCGGAGACGACCCCAACCTCACGCTTTGGCATGGCCACAGCTTCACGGCCAATCCCCTGGGCTGTGCAGCCGCCAACGCCAGCTTGACGTTGCTCGAACGCAACCCAACGGCATTCCAAAACTTCGAGGCACGGCACCGGCCGCAGCTCGAAGCTCTCGCCGAGCACCCGCGCGTCGAACGACCACGACTACTGGGAACGGTCGCTGCATTCGACCTGGTCGTCGGCGGAACCGCTGGTTACCTCAACCCGGCAGGTCCCACGGTTAAACGCATCGCCATGGAGCATGGCGTTTTTCTTCGTCCGCTAGGCCAGGTGGTGTACCTCTTACCGCCGCTCTGCATCAGTGATGCACAGCTTGAGCAGTGCTACGCAGCCATCCAGATCGCTCTCGATCAACTCTGATCCAGCAACCCCAGCCGCAGAAGGGCAACCCTTAAGGACCAGCCTGAATCGCCGCCTCCACGTCAGCCCGAGACAGCCCGTAGGGCAAAGAGCATTGCGTCTCTCCAGTGGTGCCAGACGCTTGCCAGATCACCTTGAGGTCTTCTCGAGCCAAGAGCAGAACGGCGCTCCAATCAGGTCGTTCCAACTGCCATCGGCACGGATCGTTATCGATCCGGATGGCGCCCAATTGCAGCAGCCATTGCTCAAGCGCTCGGAGGGAGTGCTGATTGAGCGGTGAGCTCTCCGGTGGAAGGGAGGACGACATCGGATCGCACGTTGGAGGTTTTCAAAGTCTGCTCATCCGTGAGCCAAGACGGCGACACTTGCCAATCCCTGCCTTGAACAACCGCCACTCCCAATCCCAGCACCAAGCTCAGCAGGAGCGCCAAGCTCAGCAGAACCAAGGAAAACCATTCACCGCCTGAGAGCGGACGCCGTTCACCAATCCCGTTCCAGGGATCAGGCGTTGCCTGCTTGATGATCTGAGGCTTCGCAGTGTTGGCGCGAAGCATGGCGTCGTAAGCATCGCGACGCCCAGGGTCCGCCAGTAGGGCGTAAGACTCCTTGAGTTGCTGAAACGCCAGGCTGGCCTGAGCTTCCGGTAGCGCCGTAGTGTCGGGATGCAAGGCTTTGCTCTTGCGCCGGAATGCCTGGCGCAATGCTTCCGGATCGACTCCTGGGGCCACACCGAGCCGTTGGTAGTGGCTGATGGAGACGTCCAGCACAGACTTGATCAGGCCCTTCATCCTAAGAAAAGTTGCCAACGCAGCCCATGGTCGACGCCAAACCGGGAGCTGAATATTGGACGGCACTCGGTTGGCAACCGTCGACTGAGCAATTGGATCAGCTCGCAACGCTGCAAGTCCTGCTGCGGGAATGGAACGAAAAAGTCAACCTCACCCGACTCGTGGACGGAGATGACTACTGGATCAATCAAGTGTTTGACAGCTTGTGGCCCTTGGCTGCTGAGTTGAAAACACCCCATCAACCCCGAACATGCATTGATGTCGGCACAGGCGGTGGGTTCCCAGGATTAGCGATCGCTATTGCCTTACCTGGTTCACAGATGACACTGCTGGACTCCGTGGGTCGCAAAACTGCGGCAGTGGAGGCGATGGCCAGCAGGCTTGGCCTCGCCGACCGCGTGGCCGTTCGCACCGAACGCATCGAAACAACGGGGCATGATCGTGCCTGCCGTGGTCGATTCGATCTGGCCATGGCTCGAGCCGTAGCGGCAGCCCCCGTGGTGGCGGAATACCTCGTCCCCCTCTTGAAACCCCGAGGGGAAGCACTGCTGTTTCGAGGGCAGTGGTCAGAGGACGACACCGCACAATTCAGCACCGTGCTCACGCCGCTCAAGGCTCAATTAACTGGAGTGCAATCGTGTCAGCTTCCAGCGGAACGGGGCATCCGTCACCTGTTGCGCGTGCAGCCTATTGGCTCGTGTCCATCCTCCTATCCGCGGGCAGTGGGCATTCCTAGCCGGACGCCTCTGGGCTCCTAATTGGGCTTCAAATGCTGGTCAGCCGCTTCTGAGATTTACCCGCCAATCGCTGTTTGAGCTCCGCCAGGATTATTGGAATCCTGGCCCTCCAAGGACTAGCCCCAAGCACGGCTTGAAGATCCGACACACTGACTTGATCGTCAAAGGAATCGGCATTGGATCCGGCAAACCAATGACCGCCTTGACCGAGCAGTCGATACCGCGCTGTTGCAAAGCTTTCGAGGTCCCAGGCCTCCAACAAATTGTGGAGCCACAGCAAAACCGGCAAGTTGATCTCTCCAGGAGTGTCTTGCCACGAAGGAAGTCCCACATGCCATGTGGCCATCCATTCGCGTCCAAGCGCATCCACAGCAGCTGCCTCCAGGCGTTGATGCACCGGTTCAATCAGCTCAACGGCATTAGGCAAGAGCTCAATGGCCTTCAGATGGCGATCGAAGTCCGTCGGTGACGCAGCACCCACGCTGATGGTGTGAACACGTTCGTCCTGAAGACAGAACAGATCGTTGAACTCAATCGGGTGGAGCGGCGCACAAAGGTCGAGCATTTTCTGCGATGGGCTGTGGAGGTGCCCGCCTTTGTCTGTGGGACTAATGATGAAAACCCCCATGTCTTGGCGACGGGCCGCGTCCAAAGCGGGGCCATTGTCCTGACGGATGTAATACCAATGCACATTGAGATAGTCGAAAGCACCGGTATTGCACGCAGCCTCAATTAACTCGGTTGGACCATGGGTTGAAAAACCCACCGAACCAATGCGGCCCTGTGACTGCCAGCGACGGACCACCTCCATGCAGCCGCCGGGACGAAGCGTCTGCTCAAGATGTTCCGGCAGGTTGATTCCATGAATGGCCAGTAGGTCCAAACGATCACAGTCCAAGCGTTCAAAGCTCAGCTCCAGCTCTGCTTCAAAAGCAACGACGTCGTCGCGGGGAGGAACTTTGCTTTGCAACAAACGCTTGGCATCGGGTGCCTTGGGCAAGGCCCAACCCAACTGCCGTTCAGAGGTGCCGTAGTGCCGAGCTGTCTCCACATGATGAAATCCCTCAGCGACAGCGCGGTCCAACGTGGCTTGCAGCTGCAGTTGGGACGTGTCTGAGATCTCCTCAGCTGGAAGATCACTCCAACTCTGCTGACAACGCATGGTGCCAAGCGACAACAGGGGGATCTCCAGCCCTGTCCGTCCAAAACGTCGTGTTGGGAGCGAACCCATCAACCCTGGGGACGTGCTTGAAGGTTTTGACGAACCAAATCCTGCTTCAACGCTTCGAGGGATTCGAATGGGACCCAATGGATGCAGTCAACGGGACAGGTATCGATGGCTTCTTGAATTCGCTCGGTGCTATCGCCATCTTGGCGAATGGCTCGGGAGCGACCGAGATTGGGCTCCACCACAAAGGTATTGGTGGCGACATGGGCGCAATATCGGCAACCGATACAAATTGCTTCATCAACCCATACAGCTTGATCTCTTAGATCACCACCCAAAACGGGTTCCCGTCCATTGGATTGGACCGGATGGGTTGCTGGAGCGGAAAAGGCGAGAGATGGATCAGCCAGGGTCAGGCATCCCAGCGAGTAACCACTAATTCGATCGAGCCATCTTGAGTTTGGATTTGTTCAGCAACCTGGAAGCCTTCATTCTCAGTAGCAGCCAAAACAGTATTGAAGGCATAGCGCTGGGTGAGCTTTGCCAGAAACCGTTCGATTGGAATCTGTTGTTTCCACAGATCCAAATCTGTGACCAATTCATAGGCACCGGATTTGGAATTCAAACGAAAACCAAGATCACCACCGACTTGCATCGTGACTGCCAAATCAGCCGTCACGGTCTGGCCTTGATAGCCACGCACAGGACGCTCTCCCTGCTCAGGGGAATAGCCCATATCTTTGAGAGCCTGAACCAGAGGGTCGAGCTGGCGCAATTCTGTTTTAACGGTGCTGAAATGCGACATCAGTTCAATTGCGCAGAAAGGGACTGGGATTGGGTATTCGTCTGCTGAAACGCTTCAGCAGTGGGCTCTTGGCGTTCAACGGTTCCAAGGGCAGCTTCCAACCGTTCGGTGAGCTGCTGACACGCAGGACCGGCCACCCCTTCGACTCTTTCTTCCACGCGACCGTCAGGTCGGATGGTGAAACGAACCGTGCGTTGGGGCATTCGACCTGCGTGAGATGCCGAGCAATCTAATGGTGGTATTGAGATGTCGTTGGATCCAATCGTCAGATCAGAAACCCGTCGTTAATTAAGGCCTGTAGACGCTCTAAAACCACGGGGTCCTCTAACTGCTCAAGAGCCGTACGAGCCTCGTCCTGAACAGAACGTTCACCGTCGTACAGCAGGGACTCCACCAGCAGTTCAACGATCTCCTGTTGACGAGACTCAACCAATTGATCCATCAAGCGGCCCAGCGCCCATATGCAGTTACTACGAACCACAGGTTCACTATCGATCTGAAGACTCGCCGTTAATTGACTGGCCGCCGGATCCGCTTTTGCAGGCGAGCAGCTACCCGACTCAGCCAAGGAGCCAGGGCACCACAACCGAACCGCAGCAACATCGCTTTGCAACGCATGAATTAGGGGGTTCAGGATCGGCGCGTCGGGATAATTCCCCAAACTCCAAGCAGCTGCTTTGCGGACATAAGCATTGCTATCCGCCTGCAACAGTTGAAGCAATGGCTCCACCGCTGGCGGCGAAGGATTGCGACCCAGCGCATAAACCGCACTCATGCGCTCCACTGGACAAGGGCGTTGCAAAAGGGGAAGCAATAAAGGCAGAGCCCTGGGATCACGATGTTCACAAAACACCTGCAGACCTTGCAAGCGCTCGTCATGGTTGCCACGCAGGGCGATCAGTCCCTGATCGCAGGCCAAAGCAATCGATGGCGCGGCAGCATCGGCTGCTTGATCGAGCTCAAAGGCATCGAGCGGATCAAGACTTTCTTGAGCGGCCAGCTCACGCGCCAGAAGATCTGGATCCAATGACAGGCTGGCGGGTCCTCGATCCCTTTGTTCGCGTCGATCTTCCGTCATAAGTTGATGCTACGGGACCCGGTCAAATCCCTTGGGTGCTCAACCGACTGGAGCCGGCGCCAGCATGTCGCCAGGCAACCAAATCCTGGCGCTGACAGCGAACAGAGCCAAGGCGAATAACAAAACAATCAGCGCTGGGAGCACTGTGGAACGAAAAAAAGACAAGGGCAAACCGATCTCGTAATTCATTCTGCTGATGGGTGGACAGCAAGCGCTGGCTGACGCAACAACAGAAATGACACCACCAGCACAGTGAGGCCACACCAGCCGGTGATGTGTTGATGCAATAGGAATCCACCGGTGCCCAACAATCCTCCAAACAACAGCCCACAAGCCCACACAAAACGCTGGAGCATCACAGGCAAGCTTTCAGTCGGAGTGACCTCAAAGCGGCGACGCAGATGGGCCCAACCCGGACCCGGTGGTCGTACCTGTCGGACAAATCGCTCAAGCACAGCCTCAGATTCCGGCGGAGTACACAACATCACGGTGAGCCATACGGCCGCGGAAACCCCCGTAATCACGGCAAGGCGCACGCCGTAGTCGTCAATACGCACCAACGGAGTGATCGAGGTGAGCACCCCAACGAGAAAGCCACAGAGCATCGCGGACAATTCAGCAGCGGCATTGACCCTCCACCAAAACCAGCGCAACACCAACACCACCCCTGGACCGGAGCCAATCGCAATCACGAGGCGGAACACCGCACCAATGCTGGTGCTTAGTAACGCCGTTATCACCCCAAGTACCAGCAGCAACACCGTGGTGGCCTGACCCACAAAGAGCAGTTCACGCGGCCCTGCTTGGGGCCGAATAAATCGTTCGTAAAGATCATGGGTGAGGTAACTGGCGCCCCAATTCACCGAGGTGCTCACTGTGCTCATAAAGGCAGCAACCAGGGACACCACCACAAGCCCAAGCGCCACCGGCGGTAAGAGATCAACCGCAAGCGTTGGGTAGCCAAGCTCTAAATCGGCCTGTCCAGGCAATAAAACGAGCGCAGCCAGAGCGACCACCACCCAAAGCCAGCTGCGAATCAAGTAGTTCACAACAAGAAAAACCCAGCCAGCTAGCCGTGCTTGCTGCTCGTCACGGGTAGCAAGCATGCGTTGAATGAACTCACCGCCTCCGTCACTACGACGAAAACTCCACCACTGCACTGCGATGTAAGCGGTGAACATCGGCACACTGATGCCAGCGCCATCGAGCCAGGTGAAGCCCCGTTCGTCCCAGGTCCATGGCACCAACGAGGTCAATTCAGGCCGATTGAGGGCTTGAAGTTGATCGAGCAGCGAAGCCATCCCGCCTGTTGCATGCAATGCAGCCACTGCAACGGCCAAGGCACCCAGCAACGCGAGCACAAGCTGGACTAGATCGGTCATCACCACCGCCCACAGCCCACCAACCACCGTGTAGCTGACCACCAACAAGGCAACAATGGCCAAAAGCCACACCGTGTCGGACAACCCTAAAAATCTTGGCTCACCTTGAACAATCCCCAAAGCTTCAACAACTTTGCGGAGGGCCAGAAACGCATAACCGATCCCGATGCAATTCACAGGTATTGCCAAAAGAAAGGCCTTAATCCCGCGAAGCCAGGCAGCAGCTGCTCCGCCGTAGCGCAATTCAGTGAAGGCAGCATCAGTCAAGACACCACTACGTCGCCAAAGCGGAGCAAAGACCACCGCCATCGCGACATGGGCCAGCCCGAAACTCCACCATTCCCAGTTTCCCGCCAATCCACGACTGCCAACGAGTCCTGCGATGTACAGCGGCGTATCAATCGAAAATGTCGTCGCTGCCATGGATGCCCCGGCCAGCCAGCCATTCAGACTCCGGCCTGCAACGAAGTAATCCTCTTGCCCACGATTCCGACGGGCCAGCCAAAGACCCAGGAGGAAAGTAAGTAGTAGGTAGAGGCC
>ERZ887830.722-NODE-722-length-20156-cov-24.470872_pt1 | contig 20156 bp, 21 predicted proteins | sample MGYA00521101_ERZ887830 | MGnify/ENA primary metagenome ERZ887830 (study PRJEB32303, sample SAMEA104408592) | aquatic metagenome | biome: Marine water; feature: Pelagic; material: water | place: Baltic Sea | collected 2014-06-05T16:38:00 | depth 1,762 m ... | reverse complement strand
CGGTAAAACTACCTGAGCAGCGTTACGAGCTCATGTGGAAAAATCGCTACGGATTCATTCGACTCGCGGCAAAGATGGGCTACACCATAGTGCCCTTCGCCGCGGTAGGGCCCGATGAATACTTCGATCAGCACCTAACCGGACCTGAGGTTCAACAGGCACAGCTCACGCAATTATTAATGCAGCTTGGCGTTTTACCGACGGACTTACGCTCAGACCTCGTCCCGCCCTTGCCATCCGGCGTGTTGGGCACCCCCATTCCCAAACCAAAAACAACTTTTTACAGTTTTTGTGCCCCCATCGATCTCAGTGGCTTTCAAGGCCGCAACCTGACCCAAAAGCAGCAGGAGCGAATTCGTGGCGACGTAGAACACGCTATCGACCTGGAAATAAAAAATTTGCTGCTTAAGCGTGAACAGAGTCGTCATAAAGACGGATTGCTGCGACGTATTCTTAGCGTTTGATAAAGGTTGAAAGTCATGCGCAGGCTGTTAAAAGTGCTCTTCACCATTACGGGTTTCACACTGAGCCTGTGGTTGCTGATCTCTGTTATCTGGGGCCCTAAACTGGCGGTTCAGATGTCTGAGAATCCCGTGAGTACCACTCCTGGCGATGTTGGGCTTGTCTATGAAGACGTACGAGTCAGTAGCAACGGCCTCGAACTTGAGGGTTGGTGGATGCCCGCCAAGAAGCCCAGGGGTGTGGTGTTATTTGCTCACGGTGCGGGTTCTAATCGGACATCTTGGTTTTTACCCTCCCTAGAGTTTTATCGGACACTGGTAGAACTCGATCTGTCAGTCATTACTATCGACATGCGTAATCACGGCAACTCTCCAATTACCGATGGCGAGCTTGGTATGGGTTCTAAAGAATGGCCCGACCTCATCGCAGTGTCTGACTGGCTAGATAGTCAAGGGTATTCAACCGTTCCTAAAATTGGCATCTCGCTGTCCATGGGGGGTGCCACCACGATCTATGCGGTCACCCAAGGGCTGGCGCTGGACGCCATGGTACTCATTGACCCCTTGTTGAACACAACCGACGCGCTCATGCAGGGAGGCTGGATTGCCTTTGGTCTTCCCTCCACGCTATTTGCTCCAATGGCCTGGGCGGCCACCAGGTTAGGCGAACTGCCCTACGGCCCTTTGGATGCTGGACAACTGGCTGAATCCCTAGAGATTCCAACACTGATCATTCAGGACCCAACAGACCCCATTACTCGACTGCCTTTTGCGCAGGCACTGGCTGAGGCCAATGCTCAGATCGGGTTAGCCGTAGCGCCTGCAATAGCGGCTGACGATGCCTGCGTTAGCAATAAAGGGCGCTGGGGCACCCACGTTGCCGCCTATAAATGTCACGAAGCTTGGACCGTCGGGCAACTCAGCGCTTTCCTTACGCAACACCTTTAGGCCCGTTAACGGCCCTGAACCAAAACCCGTGTCTAGCCCTACGACCACGACATTGCCCATATGTAAGATAATCCGCCAACAGTCTCCCCAACAGTCTTGCAAACAACATAGCCCCGATTAAGGACAGAATGCGTCTTGAGAGGGCTATTACCGGTGTTTTTAGACGCACTGCCCTTCGACCACATCCAGCCTCGACAAATCGACGTAATACTTAACCAATACTTACTAAATCCCTGTGTTACTACTGGAGTTCTACTATGAAAACATTCAGTCGAGTTACCGTACTTTTTGCCGCGGCCTTCAGCCTCGCAGCCAACGCCTGTCCGGAATACCTCAACAACGAAATGCGAAAATTAAGCTCCAAGGAAACTGTCAACTTTTGCGACGCCTACGCAGGCAAAGCCATGCTGATCGTAAACACCGCGAGTAATTGCGGCTATACCCCCCAATTTGACGGACTTGAAGCCCTCCATCGCGAGTACGAGAGCAAAGGACTCGTGGTACTTGGATTCTCGAGTGACGACTTTTTCCAAGAGGAAAATGATGAGGGCGATGTCGCCGCTGTTTGTTATGAAAAGTACGACGTCAGCTTTCCAATGATTGCCACCAGTGAGGTTCGGGGCAAGGGTGCTAACCCCGTCTTTAAGGGTCTAGGCGAAGCAAAGGGGTATCCCACCTGGAATTTCAACAAGTATGTGGTTGATACACAGGGTAATGTGGTGGAGCACTTTGGCAGTAATGTTGGACCAGACAGTCAGAAACTACGCGGCACACTTGACGCAGCCCTCGCAATCGCTGAGTGATTGTAGGCCACGGCAACGTGGTTCAGTCGAACCCTGCGCATGCTGCCAGCGCCGGGTAAAGCTCACCTTTCACCATCTCATACCCAAGAAAATGCACCGAAGGGTGCATTTTCGTCGTCACTATAAAAAGAACGAGCTCAATGCTGGCATTATGATTTGTGTGCGCTGCCACAAGGGTATTCATAAACGCTTCGACGAAATGACGTTAGCAAAGTCTTACAACACGCTAGCAAGACTTCGAGAAGACCCTGATCTGGCCAAACACTTTCAGTGGGTTAGCCGGCAGAAAGAGCAGCGTTAAAGCGCTAGGGCTTTCCACACTGCAACCGTTGTTTCGTCTACAGAGATCTCTCCGCTAACAACCCCATTAGCCCGCGCCCTAGCGCCCTGCTCCCAGCGCTGAAACTCTGGTAGTACACGGGAGTTCCAAAATTCGAGTACCGATGCCTCCGTCCTACCCCGCTCTACGCAGTCTCTTTGCAGTCGTCGCTGTAAGCAAACTGCCACAGGGGTCTCTACAAATACGGTGTAATCGACAGCCGCCGCCAAGCCGGTCCAGGCACCCAACAGCAAGCCATCTACTACGACCAGCTCTGCGGGACCCATTTGCGTGGTCTGCCCGGCAACTCGGGTGTGTTGAGAAAAATCGTACTTCGGAACTGCGACCCGCTCCCCTAAGCGCAGCCTCGCCAGATGATCGCTGAAAAGCGGCAGTTCAATAGCCTCTAATCGGTCAAAGTTAACGGCTTCACGTTCTGGGATCGACAGATGACTGAGGTCTCGGTAGTAAGCATCGAGACTCAAGAGACAGGTGCGGGGCCCATCAGCCTTAGCCTGAGCAAACTGCACCAGTGACTGCGCCAGGGTCGATTTGCCCGAGCCCGATGCACCCGTTATTGCCACCATCATGCCCTATTCACCCCCGGTTTTTTCGCGATCTCATCGGCCACAGGTTTTCAACCCTCGCACTTAGGAGTAATACCTCGCTATAGCCGGTCGAGAGCACACCGTTGTTCACATTAGGGCAAGGACGTCGACCCATAAGTTTCTATTAGCGCATTTTCAATGGTGGCCTTAGTACCGCGAACATCAAATTCAGCACATTCGCCATTATTCCATCGGGCGTAGTCGTCATAGAGTGGTTGACCAATATTGGTGACCATTTCCCACATCAACAAGCAGCGCTCGGCGCTATCGAGACTTGAGGGTGCCTCAATTTCTCGCAATAGCTGACCTAACGTGGGACTAGCCATATCAACCCTAATATCCGCTACACCGTCTAAGACCATGGTGTGAGGCGCCTCAGCTAAAAAGGGCGGCCAATCTTTACCTGCAACAGCGCCGGGCGCCCCGGTCCGGGCAAAATTACCCCACGCAGTCATCATAATATCGGTCAGTTCCTGCGCAGAGTCTGTGTCGGGGTACATATAGTCTCCTATAGGCCCAAACATGGGAGCTCCCATGACAAACGCAATCTCTCCCCCATGTGTCGCTCCCAACAGCGTAGGAAAGGAAATGAACCAACTTTCAGCTTGCTCATCCCAATCAAAGCGGTAGCTGTAAAGCTGCGCATAGCCGGCCTGACCGAGGTTTAACAGCGCTTGATCAACACCCCGAGCCTTCCAAGCTCGAGAGCGCAAATCGACCCAGTAACGGTAGGTATTTTCGTTTTTGATTGACATTCGTGGCGGCAGCAAACCAAAAAGCACCGGGTCGCCGTTGACAAAATAACGGTTCAAACCCATCCATAGGGTTACCTCATCTCGATTAGAGCCCGACAACACCGGAACCGATTTCGCGTACTGGGGATCAAGCAACGCCTGCTCTATACCCACTTTCGGTATTACGATGCCATCCGCCGTGGAAAGCGGGCTCAAATGGTCTTTATCGAGACTGTAATAGGCCTCCATAATGTCGTAAGCCTTAATCGATCTGAGAGCACCCGCTGATGTGGTTTCAGAGTTCAGCCCCAGTGACTGCACTAACTCCCAGCTGCCACGATCCAACTCTGGGAACTCGCGGTCTTCATTAAACGCCTGCCTAGGCGTAACGCTTGTCGTATAAGGCGACTGCGCAATAGCGCGGTGAAATAACCCCTCGGTCAAAGGCGACACCAACATGGCATAAACGTTGTGGCCCCCAGCACTCTCCCCGAAGATGGTGACATTATTGGGATCTCCACCGAAGCCTTGAATATTGCGCTGCGTCCATTCCAATGCGGCAATAATGTCTAGCTGACCAAAGTTAGAACTTTTGTCCAATCCCACTGCCTCATCCTGAATACTCGGATGCGTCAGCCAACCAAAAGGCCCCAGCCGGTAATTCACCGTAACCACCACAACCTGCTGATCGTGAGCGAAGGCAGAAAAATCATAGGTGTCTTTGGTGCCAGAGGTGTTACCACCACCGTGTATCCAAAACATTACTGGCAACCCCTGCTCCGCAGCAGATGTGGGCGCCACAACATCGAGGTATAAACAGTCTTCAGATCCTACAAATGTGTCTCCATCGGTCTCCGAAATTGCCCCCGCTTGCTGCACGCAAATCGTGCTTTCCCGGGGTTGAATGTCGCTGCCGGCATTGCGGTAGGGTTGTGGCGCACGCCAACGCAGGGCGCCCTCGGGGGGCAGCGCAAAGGGAATATCCTGCCAGTGGATGACGTGCTCATCGCCTGTAACACCCACTACCCGCCCGGATTCAGTGGCTACCTCAGTACCCGGGACGCGTTTCATCGGTGGCTGGGAACAGCCCAACAAAAACAACACGGGTAACATTAGCAAAACAACGAACTTCGACGTTAGATACATGGTTTACTCGATTGTAGAAGGAGTTAGCAGGAGTACGGCTGCCCGAGCCACTCAGTTCAAGTCAATCTGACTCTATTTGGTCGTTTTTCTGGGCCTGCTCGGTAGTTTTTGGTCCCAAATTGGACTTCTGCCATGAGCGCTGAAAAGCGTCGTGAACAACCGCAGTAATGGAGGCCGTGGAAACCCCTATCATCAGGACACCATTCATCGCTTGAATAGGCCCCAGTATTCGCCAACGATCGGACATGACGATATCGCCGTACCCTAGCGTGGCAAAATTGACCAACGAAAAATAATAAGCGGTATCCCAGTCGCTGAACTCGCCCAAACTCATGAACAGCAACGCCCAGATGCCACCTTGTAAGAGGTTCCCTAGGACCAGCATAAGCATTACGCGAGAGATCAACAGCATGGTCATCGCTCGAGAACTGCTTTTTACCCAGGCAATGTGCATAACGTAGTAGCGTGTTGCCAAAAATAATAGAAAGCCTTGCACGAGCAAGCAAACCATCATTGCGGCACCACCAATAGCCAATGACAGCATCATACCGGTAATTCCTGATTTGGCTTGCTAAGCCAACCCAATCGGTTCAGCAGCACCATGCTCCCCCAAGTATAAACAGCAACCAAGAAAAACATGCCGAAACGAAACAGAAAGGCCTGATAGGGATCTTTACCCGCAGCACTATCTGCAACCGCAGGGCCAATAAGAATAAACATAGTCACCGAGACATCGATCCAAAACTGCTGAGAAAAACGCGTCGAATTGGACACGTAGAGCTTACGTCCCAAGCCTATCATTACCCATAAAATAAGCAGTGCAAAAATATCCAACCGCGGTGACAGCTTTAAACCAAACCAAAGCAATACGGCCAGGACGCCACCGAGCACCGTTGCCCCCAGTAATTCCATGGCGGCCTGGCGAGCTTCAATAACAGAGGGCGACTGAGCCAACATAATGGATTTCATCATGACGGGTGTATGACCCGTTGGATTGATCAGCAGAAATAAATACGCGGGCATAATAACAACGACCGCACGCAGTGCCGAGGTATCCTCAGATACGCCTTCAGCGGAATCTTGTGCGGCGGGTAATACCTCAGGGTTAAGGTCCGATTCAGGAAAAAAGGGATAAACAATCCACTGACTGACAACGGCAATAACAACAGCCGCCACTAGCATCATTACCAGAGTTTGTGCCAGAGCAAGACTGACGACGCCTAAAGCAGAAATTAATGTCAAACCCATCGCGAGTAACGTACCAACAGCGGCTTTATCGCCGCCCAAACTCAACCGACTACTCACAAACAAACCTAAAGCCACCAAAGAAAACCCAACGGGCGCATACTGCTCCACCAGGGGTGCGACCCACAAACCGATACCCAGTATCACTGCGAGTGCCACAGCAAGGATGAGCAGTTTGCCCGCCGGCATGGGCGGCGCGGGCTTCACTGTGAGAATAAATGCCAGTAATGGTGCGAAATAAGGCACGGACATACCACTGCCATAGGCTAAAACTAACGCTACGGTAACGGTCAGAGCGAGCCGGAAAGTCCGTCGCGATTCAATAGGCATAGGAGAGAAAGCTGCGAATTCGAATACTCAGCCAAGCCAAGCTTTCCAGTATCCAAGGTGCGTCACCATAAGCCACCACTGATGCCTGCCCCCCAATGCGTAATGCAGATCTTACCTCGGCATCTGACAGATCAGCGATTTCGATCTGAACAGGAAAACGCTGCGCCTGTCGTAGCCAGTCCCGGTTGTTCTGAACCGAAGGCAATGTGCCAGGCTGGGTATTTTGTGACGCGCTAATGCCTAAGCCAATTGACCGAACATTACCTAAAAAAACCCGCCCCGGGAGTACATCGAAGAGCAGTTCCACTTCAGCGCCTTCACTGAGCGCACTTAAATTGTTTTCTGTAAACGCAGCATCAATCCATAAGTCATCGGTCGCGACCAAAGTCATCACCGGCTTGCCAACGCCTGCAAACTGGCCCACCTCTGCACGAAGATCGGTAATCACGCCCGACTTCGCCGCCTTGACAAAGGTATTACTGAGATCCAGCTGAGCTTTTGTTAAAGCACTTTGTGCTGACTTCAGATAGGCGTTGCTGGTGTCATCATCGCCGCCTTTTGCATCAATGGCCTGCTGGATGGTCGCACGAGCCGCAACGACTTGGGCTGTTGCTGCGACCAGAGAGGCCTCAGACATCTCCAATCGCCGCTGGGAGATCGTGCCCGAATCTTGCTCATAGAGACGGCTTAAACGCTCAAAATCCTTCTGGCTTTTCATTTCATTGGCTAGCGCAGCCTCCAATCCCGCCCGGGCAGCGTCAACGCCAGCGTCGCCTGCTGCCAATTGTTGTCTTGCCTTTTCCAAATCTGACTCAGCCCGTTGTACCGCAATGAGGTAATCAGACTGATCGAGGGTAAAGAGAAGCTCAGTGGCCTCTACCTGCTGATTATTACCCACACTAACCTCAGTAATGAGCCCCGCCACTTTAGGGGCGACACCCACAACAAAGCCTTGAACTCGAGCTTGAGAGGTATAGGGCGTCAGGCGATCTGCTGAGATATACCAGACCAACAGCGTTACCAAGATGATCAACACCAGTCCTGCGCCTCGGTTGATTGTCTGGGCTCCAGGCTCCGTAGTCGCATCATTCATTATTTTGACTCCACCTCGATCGGGACGGGTTGATTGGGGGATGCTTGTTCATCACCAACCTGTAGTGACTGCAGCTCGCCCCAGTTCGAACGCTCCTGCATCTCTAGGAGTACCGACGAAGGCAACATTTCGTGCATTGCATCAGGGCTCCAACCACCACCTAAAGCTTTATAAATCGCCACGAGCGCTCTCAAATGTTGGCCATCGTTTTGCAATTTTCTATCAGCCTGTGTGAAAACGACGCGCTGCGCGTCCAGTACCCTTTGGAAATCAGCGTATCCTTCTCGATAGCGTGTATTGGCAATTTCAAGAGCACGCTCCGATGCCACCACTGTCTGCGCCAGCAGCACACGCTGCTCTTCAGTCTTATCCAACGCTAAAGAAGCGTCATTAATCTCTCGAGCGGCGTTAAGAACAGTATTGCGATAAACCTCTAAAGCCTGCTGTAAACGCGCATCTTGAATACGAATATTATTGGCGATTCGCCCCCAGTCGAAGACCGTCCAACTCACCGCAGGCCCGACACCAAGCAGTCCTGAACTGTCTTGAGAGGCCAGGGAATTCCCCGACCAGCCGAGGCTCCCGCCTATTGCTATGGAGGGATAATATTCGGCTTCCGCCAAACCAATTTGTGCCGATTGCGCAGCTACCGCCCATAAACTCGCCCTGACATCGGGGCGACGCTGGATGAGTGCCGCAGGCAACGCGGTCAATTGCACCTGGTGGTTAGTGGGTAATACGGCGCGGGACGCTGTCTGACCTGACAACCGACCTTCCAGTTCACCCGGTGCACGCCCCAGCAGTGCTGACAGTGCATTAGCCAGCTGCCCTAATCCTTGTTCTAACGCCGGCAGCACCGCTAAGGTGGCTAAATATTGCGTACGCGCCTGCTGCAGATCTAACTCAGACTGTTGACCCGCCTCAAACATCTGCTTGGTGATGTCATAACTGCGGGACTGCAGCGTCGCGTTTTTATTTAAAATGACAATGCGCCCCTCGGTAACCCTGTACTGCCAATAGATATCGGCAACGGCCGCCGCTAGCAGTACCTGCGCATCGCGCTGGTTAGCCAATGACGCAAAATAGGCCGCGTCGGCTGATTCAATACCGCGCTGAAAGCGACCCCAAAAATCGAGCTCCCAACCCAAAGTAAACCCGGCATCCCAACGACTAAAGCCGCTTTCGCCAGGCCCACTACTGCGCTTGGCATAAGCGGCATTGGCACCCACCGTCTGGACCTGAGGATAAAGCGCAGAGCCTGCAGCTGCCGCCAAGGCCCGGGCCTCAAGAACCCGCAGCCCTGCAATTCTCAACCCGGGGTTTTCAATCCGCGCTTCTTCTATTAGTGCGTTCAGCACCGGATCGTTGAACTGCTGCCACCACTGTGCGCCTGCCCCGTCTGACTCAGGCACTAGTGTCACTGACTCACCGTAAACCGAAGTTTCCAGAGCCTGTAACCAGCTGTCATCGGGGGGCACATAATCGGGTCCTACGGTAGTGCAGCCCACTAACATTAGGATCGAAAGAGAAAGTACGGCGGCATTAAAACGGCTGTTAAGTGTCATCTTGATTCAGAGTTAGTCATGCGGGGAAAACCCAGCACTATCACGAATCAATAGATTCATTGGCTTCTGCTTTCAGGGTCTCACGATCAACCCAGGCCCATAAGAGCTGATAGCCAATGGCAAGAACAACCGACCCAATGAAAAGGCCAATCAACCCCATACCCACCATGCCCCCCAAGGCGCCAATCAGAACCACAGGCATAGGCACATCGACGCCGCGCCCAAGCAGGATAGGTTTAAGCACATTGTCAGCCAGTCCTGCGATAATCAGATAGCCCGTAATCACAACGTCCATGACTGCCGAGCCTTCCCCCGCTCCGCCCGATGTCCAGAGCCAAATCAGCACTGGAAGCGTTATCAGCAGCGCAGGTAACTGAATGATGCCCGTAATTAGCGCCAGCACCGCCAAAACCCCCGCAGCGGGTACCTCGGCCCACAAAAAGCCGATGCCCAACAACAGTGACTGAATAACAGCCACCCCGATAACACCTGTGGCCACTGAGCGCGTGGTGGCTACCGACAGAATTTGAAGCTCCTCACCCCGTGCATCTCCCACCAGCGTCACCGCAATACGTTTCATCGCCGCATGACCCGACTTTCCGTAGGCCATCATAATGCTGGCCACAACGATGGCGCCTAAAAATACGCCAACCGTTGCAAACATACTGGTAGTTCCACCAAGTACACGCTTGAGTAACGTGCGCACCTCTTCACCATGGGCCGTCAATAGCTCGGCGAGATTGTCAGATGCCTCCAACCAAATACCGTATACGCGCTCCCCAACCACTGGCCAACCCCTCACAGATTCATCCGGGGGAACGATCTCAAGCGTGCCTTGTTGCCACTGACCCATAATGGACGCAACGTGCTCAACGAGCGACAAACCCAATAGCACGGTAGGGACACCTAACAGCAGCAACCCTATCGAGGCGATGACGGTTGCTGTGCGCCCATCGCTCCACCCCAGGGCACCTCGAAGACGAAGATGCAGGGGATACAAGGTGATCGCAAGAATCAGCGCCCACAACATAATGGCAGCGAAAGGCGCAAATATATTCGCGCAAACCCATAGCAAAACCAGCACCAGCACCAGGCGCAGCGCCACCTGCATGAAATCATGGGTAAGACGGGTTCTCATCGCCTGATATTGCTCTTCCAAGGGAAGCTCCTTAAAGAACTGAAGGGGGCCATATTATGCATGGAAACTGCAGCAATCACGACTGCTGCTATTGGCGTGAGCCTTAAACGGGGTCGGTGTACGCAGGCCAGTTAATGTACTACCCTGCGCCCCCTTCTGAGCACCTTGGCTACATCGTCAAACAGTGGTTGATCCAAACAGGCCACTCGACACGAATAGTGCTCGCCCTCCCACCCAAATTGGTTAACACCATGATTACAACGCTCAAGGATGAATGGTTCGGCAATATCCGCGCCGACTTACTCGCCGGGCTCGTCGTTGCCCTTGCCTTGATTCCCGAAGCCATCGCTTTTTCGATCATCGCAGGGGTTGATCCGCGAGTGGGGCTTTATGCATCTTTTTGCATAGCGGTCGTTATCGCTTTTGTCGGGGGTCGTCCTGGCATGATTTCCGCTGCAACCGGGGCCATGGCCCTGGTCATGGTGACATTGGTGAAAGAGCACGGCCTAGATTACCTCCTCGCCGCCACCATGCTCACCGGCGTACTCCAACTCCTTGCAGGCTTCTTAAAGCTGGGCGAGCTCATGCGTTTTGTCTCACGATCCGTGGTGACTGGTTTCGTAAACGCGCTAGCAATCCTCATCTTTATGGCACAGCTGCCCGAGCTGACAGAGGTTACCTGGCATGTCTATGCCATGACGGCCAGTGGCCTCGGCATCATCTACCTGTTTCCCCGTCTACCGCTTATCGGTAAAGCCATACCCTCTCCGCTCGTTTGTATTATCAGCCTAACCGGCATCAGTATTTTTCTGGGTCTCGACATCAGAACCGTCGGCGACATGGGCGACTTACCCGACACCCTCCCCTTATTTTTGCTACCTGATATTCCAGTGACTCTGGACACACTGCTAATTATTTTGCCCTACTCGGTAGGACTCGCAGTTGTCGGTCTACTGGAGTCACTCATGACCGCCACCATCGTCGATGATCTCACCGACACCCCCAGCGACAGAAACAAAGAGTGTAAAGGCCAAGGCATCGCCAATGTCGTTTCGGGCTGCTTTGGTGGCATGGCTGGCTGCGCCATGATTGGACAATCGATTATTAACGTAAAGTCAGGTGGCCGAGGCCGACTCTCCACGCTAACCGCGGGTAGCGTCCTCATTATCATGGTCGTTTTTCTGGACAGTTGGCTGCAACAAATCCCAATGGCTGCTCTGGTCGCTGTGATGATTATGGTGTCTATAGGCACCTTCTCCTGGGTATCAATACGTGATCTACGAAAAAATCCGATGTCTAGCAACATTGTCATGATTAGCACGGTCGTTGTCGTCGTTGCGACCCATAACTTAGCCATTGGCGTATTCGTTGGGGTCCTTCTGGCATCGCTGTTTTTTGCGCATAAAATTGGTCGCTTTATGGTGGTCAAGGCTGATCCAGACCCCGAGCTTGGTGCTCAAACCTATCAGGTCATTGGTCAGGTATTTTTCGCGTCAAGTGAACAGTTTATTGCTGCTTTCGACTTTAAAGAGGCCGTGGAGCAGGTAGTCATCGATTTATCACTAGCGCATTTTTGGGATGTCACCTCCGTAGCCGCCCTCGATAAAGTCGTGATTAAGTTTCGTCGCGAGGGTGCAGAAGTGACGATCCATGGTATGAATGAAGCCACGGAAACCGTGGTTGATAAATTTGGCATTCACAATGACCCAGCAGAAGTTGAAAAATTAATGGGGGGACACTAAAACGTGGAACAAAAAGAAGAACAAATCATCGCGAGCGTTGACGGCTCAGTGGGATCCTTGGCGGTCTGTGAAGCAGCAGCCTGGGTGGCATCGCGTCTAGATCGCAGCTTGCTGCTACTGCACACCCTAGAGCGTCGCCAACAGCATGGAGCCGACGACTGGAGCGGTGCCATCGGGTTAGGTGCGCAATCAGAGCTCCTGGAGCGAATGGCGCAGCTTGATCAAGAGCGCGGCCGTTTGGCCATGCAATATGGCAAGACCCTGTTAACGGAAGCAGAAAGCCGCGCACTGGCCTACGGCGCCCTTAACGTCGAAACCCTACTGAGACACGGCGATTTTGTAGAGGCCTTGGTCGAACTGGAAGCGCAGGCCAGATTAATGGTGGTCGGCAAAGTCGGCACTGATCATGCCGGTGAATTTACTGCCCTGGGTTCACATATCGAGTCATTGATTCGACAAGTACATACTTCAATTCTGATTACAGGTGCTCAGTTCACTCCGCCCCAAAGTTTTATGTTGGCCTACGATGGCAGGGATACCGCAGAACGCTCCCTTGATCGCATTATTAAAGGCGGACTACTGACCGGCCTGCCCTGCCACTTGGTGATGGTCGGCCATGATGATGCTGCACACACCGACAAGTTTGAGGCGGCAACTCTGCGACTGAAGAGCGAGGGCTATGAGGTGGCCGCAAGTCTCATTGAAGGCAGCGGCAGCGTCACGGATTCACTGCTCAACTATCAGCGCGAGAATGACATAGGGCTGCTGATTATGGGTGCTTTCGCCCACTCCAAGGTTCGACATTTGTTTCTGGGCAGCAACACCATACGGATGATTCAAAGCAGCCTGTCGCCTTTGATTGTACTGCGCTAAGCCCTCTCACTTCGCCCTACGGCAGAGGTTTAAAAATTCCGTCACCTCAGGCCGGTGATGACGCTGGCGTCGCTGGCAAAAGTAAAATTTTCGCCTAAGGCGCAGTTTTTTAGGCAGTGACAAGGCCACCAGAGCCCCCTGCTCAAGATGCGGCATCAGTACCTTTTCCGACAGGCAACCCACACCTAATTCCTGTTCCACCGCTCGTAAAATCGGTTCGTTGTGCCGTAGCTCTAGACGCACCCGTAATTGCGGCACTAGCGACGCAAAGACCTGATCAAATAACGAGCGAGCACCGGAATTGGGCTCCCTCAGTATCCAATCAACGCTGAGAATATCGGTCTCTGTGAGGCGCCCAACTCGCGCTAAGGGGTGGCTCGGCGCACAAAAGGCAAACAATTCATCTTCAACCCAAGGAATCAAGTCTACGCCCTTGCTCGCTGTCTCATTTTCAATCAGCCCTAACTCACTCTCCCTACTGAGCACTCGGGCGACCACATCGGGGGTATTGCCAGGGGTAATATCGACTTTAGCCATGGGATAGCGTGATAACCATGCGGCGAGGTAGTCCACCATGAGATGGTTGGCAATGGTAAAGCTCGCGCTAATATTCAGATCCCCCGAAGGCGACACTGATAGCAATTCAGCCTGTAATTGCCGGGCCTCTTCTAGTAACACGCGCGCTCTGACCTCCAGCTGACGCCCAGTCGGGTTGAGCAGCAGCCGATTAGCAACCCGATCAAACAGTTCGGCGTTGTGGTTAGTTTCAAGCGCCTTCAACGCAGCACTCACTGCCGACTGTGACATTGCGAGGAATTGACCAGCCTCTGCGGTGGTTCCTGTGCTGGCCACCGCGGTAAAGATTTCCAGTTGGCGCAACGAAAATCGTAGAGGCTCGTTTCTTGATGCAGTCATAGGCCGCTCTCTGGGTATTTATTTAATCGATAGCTTGTATCTAAGAAAACAGTTTAACAAATACTCAGCAACACTCTACAATCCGCGGCCTCGACAATGGAGACACGCAATGACTGAACAAAAAGCGACCAACGTTCACTGGCACGATGGCGAGGTTACTCGAGCTGATCGTGACCGCATGATGAAACAGCAAGGCGCCACACTCTGGTTCACTGGCCTGTCTGGCAGCGGCAAGAGCACTATTGCGGTGGCTTTAGAAGCCAAGCTATTTGAGCGCGGTCACTTAAGTTATCGTTTAGACGGCGATAACATCCGTTTTGGTATCAATAAAAATCTGGGCTTCTCTGCCGAGGATCGCACTGAGAATATTCGCCGTATTGGTGAGATAGCCAAGCTATTTGTCGACTCCAGTGTCATCGCTCTCAGCAGCTTCATCAGCCCCTATCGCGCTGATCGTGATCAGGTTCGTGCCCTGCACGACGAATCTGGCATGGCATTTATCGAAGTGTTTGTTGACTGCGCCCTTGAAGAAGCGGAGAAGCGCGATCCTAAAGGCCTCTATAAAAAAGCACGGGCCGGAGAAATTAAAAACTTCACAGGCATTGATGACCCTTACGAGGCACCTGAGTCTCCTGAAATCCACCTACACACCGACCAGATGAGTCTAGACGCTGAGGTTGATCTACTGATCGACTATTTGGAAGAGCGCGGCATTTTGGCTGCTTAAATAGAGAGTTAATGATGATCAAACCCCATGGTTCAGATGTATTAATGCCCCTTTACGTGTCTGACGACGCAGCAAGGGAACAACTACTCAAAGAGGCTGAGGCTCTGCCTTCGCTCTTACTCAACTCAGCTGCAGCCGCCAACGCTGTAATGTTGGGTGCGGGGTATTTTAACCCTCTGCAGGGCTACATGAATTTAGCGGACGCTCTTGCGGTCGCTAAAGACATGCACACCACTGATGGGCTTTTCTGGCCTGTGCCCGTCGTTAACTTAACCCAGGAAACAGGCATAGCAGCCGGTGCTCAGATTGCACTGCGGGACCCAAACGTTGAGGGGCATCCGGTTCTCGCTGTAATGGATGTTGCCAATGTGGAGTCGGTAACCGACGCACAGATCGCCGCTATGGCCGAGCAAATCTTCGGCACTGATGATGCCAGCCACCCCGGCGTGAGCACGTTTACCCAGTTGGGAAACCAACTCTTATCAGGTTCAATTCAAGTGTTGAACTTCAGTTATTTCAGTGCCGAGTTTGCCGGTACTTTTCAGACTGCGGATGAGATTCGAGCAGACATCGGCCAGCGTGGGTGGAACAAAGTGGTCGCTTTCCAGACCCGCAACCCTATGCATCTCGCCCATGAAGAGCTCTGTCGCATGGCCATGGAGCGGCTCGAAGCCGATGGCTGCATTGTGCACATGCTTTTGGGCAAGCTAAAAGCAGGCGATATTCCTGCCGACGTGCGTGATGCCTGTATTCGTAAAATGGTGGACGTGTACTTCCCCGCCAACTCTGTGATGGTTAGCGGCTACGGCTTTGACATGCTATATGCCGGTCCCAGAGAAGCGGTGCTTCATGCTGTCTTTCGCCAAAATATGGGCGCCACTCACCTGATCGTTGGTAGAGACCATGCGGGCGTTGGCGACTATTACGGTCCCTTTGATGCACAAACTATTTTCACAGAGTCGGTGCCAGAAGGTGCTCTTGAAATTGAAATCTTTAGTGCCGATCACACCGCCTGGTCAAAGAAACTCAACAAAGTGGTGATGATGCGCGAGGCACCAGATCACGATAAGGATGACTTTGTGCTCCTTTCAGGAACCAAAGTGCGTGAGATGCTGAGTGAGGGTGTGGCACCACCTCCGGAGTTTTCTCGCCCCGAGGTCGCCGAAATTCTAATGGCACACTACCAGTCTGAGACGGCTTAAGCGTCGCACTCGAAAACTGTTTGCGGAGGGGCTTCGTCGCGAGGAGCCCTTTTCTCCTACTGCGGCTTGCCCGATAGCATCGCCCAAAGTCTTTTGGCGCGGTCACTGTCGACACTGCGCTGTACTTCATAGCTCACATGCGCATTAGCCCCCGCATTGGGGTCAAATTTAATACCCCAGAGACCTTTAATCTCGTTGGGCAGCAGCGAATACCGCATGTCGACGATCAGCAATGGGTCTTGCACATCGACGGCTAAGTAGTCGTTAGAGAACCAGCGGAAACGTTCTAAGTCTTTTCGCTGCTGTGCATCCTCGGGCAGCCAGGTCAAATGTAACGCCGGGTTGAATGCCGCAACTGCCCCCCCCGAATACACCTGCACCTCGGTGCCAACACGCACAGCGTCAACCCAGAATTGATCTTCATGCCGATAAATCACCTTCCAGAGCAACAGGTTGCCTAGGGTAGGCTTCGCCGATACCGATACCCCAACATGCCCTCTGCTTTCTGCCAAACCCTCGCCAATCATTACAGCGCGGTCATGCTGCAGTGCACCTATCCCAAGGTAGACTAGGGCCCACAGAAATGCCAAACGGGGTGCCAACACTGATTTTTTAGTCATGCCCCAGACCACGCCAAACAGCAAAGGCAGCGTAAATAAAGGATCTATAACCGCAATGGTGTTCCAGGCAATACGAGCATCTGAAAAAGGCCACAAGAGTAACGTGCCATAGGTCGTGCAGGCATCGAGTAAGCCATGGGTGAGGTAACCCAGAAAAGCCGCTAACCAGACCGTGGAGAAGTTAATACCTCGCCCAATAGTTTTCCAGAACACCAAGGCACAAAGTAAAGAGCCCAGAGGAATAAAAAGCAGCGAGTGCGTAAATTGACGGTGGTACTCTAGAAACAATAGCGGGTCGGTGTTTGAACGAATGAGTACGTCAAGGTCGGGGGCCATCCCTGCCAGCGCACCGATAAATGTCAGACGCGCCAGATTGCGGTGTCGCATCGTAGCTTGAGGCACAACTGCGCCCAGAACTGCCTGGCTCAACGGATCCAAATGGCTTCACTCCACGAATACACAATTTTTTATGGGGGGCTAAACCCAGAACTCAGGGTGAAAGATACAATGCTATCGGCGAATAACATAGTCTATGGCTATCGCCCTTTGACAACGGCCACTCGAAGGACAAAAAACCGCAATTCATCCTCAAGGCAGAGACTTCAAAAACTTTTAGACAGGCCAGCTGAATCCGGAGATATTTATGACTGACTCGCTCAAAACCCTGGGGGCCATTCTCGACGACTTGGCTGCAATAAAACCCGAGGAAACCCTGCTAACCACCGCAATGAACTCAGGGACTAGCGAGACTGTAACGCGAGAAGCGCTTAAAAATGGGTCCGATCACATAGCGGTCTCGCTGTTGGATCAAGGCGTAGGCAGAGGTGATTTAATCCCCATACACCTCCCTACCTCGAACCAGTTTCTCATTGCGGCAGTTGGCATTTTAAAAGCCGGCGGCACGCCTATGCCCGTCAGCAGTCGACTCCCGGAAGCTGAGCTGAACGGGCTGCTTGATCTAGCCAATCCAAAAATGATGATTTCCAGGCAATCTTTTGATCAAACAACCCTTAATCCAGACGACTTCACCCATCGGGGCCCAATTGCCACCGTGTTACCCGATCGGCCAAGCAATCCGATCAAAGCATTGGCCTCAGGAGGCTCAACCGGCAAACCCAAACTCATTCTTACTACCGGCGACGCTCTGTTCGACCCTGACAACCCAGTCATTCCTCAGCTGATGCGGTTCGAGCCCGGCGACCTCAAGTATTCACCGGGTCCCCTTTATCACAACGGCCCGTTCTGGTTTTCATTGAACATGCTGCTACGCGGTGGCCGGGTGCTACTCAATGAGCGATTTGATGCTCGACGTTGTCTCGAGCTCATTGAGTTGCATCAACCCACAGTGCTCAATTTGGTGCCCACCATGATGCAGCGTATGTTGCGAGAAGCCGATTGGCCACAAAGGGACCTGGGATCCGTTCGTGTTGTTTGGCACTTGGCGGCCCCCTGCCCTGCCTGGGCCAAAGAGGGCTTTATCGACAAACTTGGGGGCGAGCGTGTGTTCGAACTCTGGGCTGCTACCGAAGCCAATGGCCTGACGATTATTGACGGCAATGAATGGCTGCAGCACAAAGGTAGTGTGGGCAAGGGCATTGGCACAGAAATTCTAATTTTAGATGAAGATCGACAGCCGCTACCCAACGGCGAGGTGGGAGAAATTTTCACCCGAATCGCAGGCGCTCCTCCTCCCTGTGAATACCTGGGCTCCAAACCCCTTGAAAACCTTCGTGAGGGCTTTACCAGTGTCGGGGATCTCGGTTGGTTGGATAGCGAGGGCTATCTGTATCTGGCCGACCGACGCACGGACTTAATTATCTCGGGCGGCTCAAATATATTCCCTGCAGAGGTAGAAGCCGTGATTACACAGCATCCAAAGGTTTGTGATGCTGCCGTCATAGGCCTGCAAGATAACGACCTGGGGCGTCGGGTTCATGCCGTCGTGGAACCCCTAGCAGACGGCCACAACGAGGCCTTATCGCTAGAGGTCATGGATCTCTGTCGGGAACAATTACTCAGCTACAAGGTTCCCAGGACCATTGAACTGGTCGAAACACTACCGCGCAATGAGGCCGGTAAAATTCGCCGCACCTGGTTGCGTGATCAGCGCGATGAAAGTGCTAATACGCGTGCTTAATGCTTGAAAAGCTGGCAACACAAAATTCACAGAAACGCCTAACAGTTCGGCGTGACGCGGGCTTAGGATGACTCCTTGCTCTACAACGGGTGTGTCACCCGACGCCAAAGGCACTGAAATCGCAAGGGCAAGTGCTTTGGAACATGAACTCCGAGACGATTTCGTCGCAGGTCTACTCGCCGTTTTTAACTGCTCTAGACTCAGAACTCGTATCATAAACCTGCCTTCATTTATGCGCTCATCACCCAAGGTAACCTGACATCCAGTCAATCGCTATGCATCAAATTAATCCCAAAAAATTACTGAACAGCAAATGGACTGCAATCAGTCCCATCAACAAAGAAAAGCACTTTGTCGTGAGCCGCGTGGTGTTTGATGAGGAAGGGCTCGTCATCGAATGTGAGTTGAATGCGGTTATGTCTAATCGCTGCTTTGGCATTGAGTGGACAACGTTAAAAGACCCAGCAGTGTGGCTTCAGGGATGGCTCTAAGTCTGCAGTGGCCTTTACCCTTAAGTCTATTTCTGAGCGTTGGCGTCTCCCCGTAGTTTACCGACCCCAACCAAAACCCCTTTGCTCTCATTACCCCCAGATCGTGCGGATTCAAGAATGACTGTACGCCCGTACGTGGCAGATAATCACGTCGTGCTACTCCCAATCTTTTCATGGTATTTGATAGGAGTGGCAACTTGGGACCGAGTTCGCTTGCGGTGCCGCTCCTTGATACCACAGCGTAATCCTGAGATGTTAGGGTTTGCTGAGACCAGACCTTAGAGGATTAAACAATGGAAATGCCCAGCATGAGCCTGTTATCGATTACCCCAATGTATGTTGCTGTACTTGGAGTGCTCTTCATACCTTTCACACTGCGCGTAGGTTTATATCGCGTTAAAAACAGTATCGACATCGGTGATGGTAAAGACAACACGCTAATTAAACTGAACCGCGGGCAAGGTAACTTCATTGAGACCGTGCCTCTGGCGGTGATATTGCTAATAGTGATGGAAATTCTTGGTGCCAGCTCTACGTGGCTGCACACACTGGGTGCTTTATTAGTGGTTGGGCGCTGCCTGCACTATGTGGGCATCACCGGGGCTGGGCCAGCAATCTGTCGACCTGTTGGCATGTTTTCCACCTTAGGTGTTTACGCAGGCAGTTCATTCTGGATTCTCTCTCACACCCTCGGCTGAAGCTCTGTAACTATCCAATGGCCTATAGGGGCAACAATCCCTCACTCTGCTCCTTGAGTTCTAAATACGTTCATGGGCTTCCTGTGTCCACACAGGCAAGGTCAGCAGACGGCCTCTAAGCCCTGCCAGCTCTGCCTTGCCGGTATTTTATAAAACGTTACCGCTCTACCGCGTTCTCAACCACAGATCGCCTTGGCTACTTCAGTGCTCTGGCATTCAACAAAGGCGGCACCCTCGGCAACTTACAATAACTCCGGGTCACGGCAGTGGATATAGCTAGAGTTGTGCACCCAGTATTGGCGTATTGCTGAGCCCATTAGCGGGCATTAGTACTTCACCAGTCACCACCAACCGACGGCCA
>ERZ887830.715-NODE-715-length-20236-cov-5.879292_pt1 | contig 20236 bp, 20 predicted proteins | sample MGYA00521101_ERZ887830 | MGnify/ENA primary metagenome ERZ887830 (study PRJEB32303, sample SAMEA104408592) | aquatic metagenome | biome: Marine water; feature: Pelagic; material: water | place: Baltic Sea | collected 2014-06-05T16:38:00 | depth 1,762 m ... | reverse complement strand
TGGCGGCGTGTCCGCCTTTGCCAGTAACCTTGATCTCGAATTCATCCGCAGAGGCCAAAAGCGCGCCGGGGCAAATCGCAAACTGACCGACAGGCAGGCCGGGCGCGTTGTGCATGCCATAGACCTCTTGAATGCCAAAACGATCCATCAACCCGTCCTGACACATGGCCTGCGCGCCTGCGCCGCCCTCTTCGGCGGGCTGAAAGATGACCACGGCGGTCCCATCAAAGCTGCGCGTTTCACACAGGTATTTGGCCGCGCCCAACAGCATCGCCGTATGACCATCGTGACCACAGGCGTGCATCATACCGGGCGTTTGCGAGGCATAGTCGAGGCCCGTGATCTCGTGGATCGGCAGCGCATCCATATCGGCGCGCAACCCGATGACCCGACCGCTTTGGCTGGTCTTGCCTTTGATCACGCCCACGACACCGGTTTGCCCGATGCCCGTGATCACCTCGTCACAGCCAAACTCGCGCAGCAGATCGGCAACCGTCGCCGCAGTGCGATGGACCTCGTACAAAAGTTCTGGGTTGCGGTGGAAATCCTGCCGCCATGCCGTGATGTCCGGCAGCAGTTCTGCGTAACGGTTCTTGATGGGCATGGGGGCGTCTCCGACAGGCAAAGGGTTTGTCGCAGATTACCCCCAATTCTGGCGAATGCCAGAGGCGATGCACTCTGAACGTAGGGCCTGAACGCAGAGCCAGAGTGCATCTTTGGCGTTATTTCGAAAAAAGCACGGGGATCGTCGCGGACTCTAACAACACGCTGGTCGCGGCTCCGATCACAAGGTCATAGCCGCGTGAATGTCCAAAAGCCCCGGTGACAACCAGATCCACGCCCCGCGCAAAGGCCTCGTCCAGCAGCACTTCGGCGACTTTCTGGTCTCCGGGCAAGCGATGCACCACCTCTGCCTTTAGGCCATGCCGGTCATAGCTGGCCGCCATGTCGTTTGCCGGATGATTATTCAGGTCATCTCCGCTGGTTTTGCCGACGCAGATCAGCCCGACAGTGGCCCCATCGGCCGCAATGAGCATCAGGTCATGGGCTGCGCGCGCTGCCTCTCGCGTAGAGCTCCACCCGATCATGATGTTCTCGCCCATCACGCCGTCACCGTCGTATTCCTGCGGTATGACCAAAACCGGGCGGCCGCTGCTGCGGATCACATGGCCGACCAGATCCATTCTGGGACCGAATGTGCCCTGTTCCTGCGCCATCATCACCAGATCCGCAGCGCGCGCGCTATCGACGGTGCGATCGGCCAGCGTGGCGGAACCGGCGTTCAAAAGCCGCCATTCAGAGACGAAATCCTCGACCCGTGTGGCGTGTTCAAAGATTTCTTTGATCACCTTTGCGCTGGCTTCCTGGCTTTGGTTGTAATCCACATAGAACCCGCCGGGAATATCCATGGCCATACCGGGATAAAGCACCAGCGGCTCGATCACATGCAACCCAATGAGATGCGCGTTCAATCGGCGGGCCAACGGGACGGCCGCCTTCATCAGGGTTGCGGTGGCTTCAGCGGTGGTCAGACAGACGAGTATGGTTTTGATTGTCATGGTCACTCTCCTATGGCGCCGGATCGTCCTTGCGGGGTGCACAGGACTCAGGCCTTGCCCAAAGGTAATGCGCCAATCCGGGCTGTGCCTTGATTTCGATCAATGTTGAAAACGTCATCGTGCCAAGACCGATGCGAAAGTCGTCTACCCTTCATTTGGCTTAAAGTACCTTGAAAAGGTCTGGGGGAGGGCTTTAAAATCCCGCCAAACGCCTCTGCACAATTGCCGCATGAAGCTGCGCGCCATGGATCAACGCGGCATCGTTGAAATCAAACGCCGGGTTGTGCAGCGGGGCAGAGGTTTCACCGTTGCCGATCAGCAGAAAACACCCCGGCACATGGTCCAGAAACCGCGCAAAATCCTCTGACGCGGTGATCGCGTCTGCTGTGCCATTCACATGGGTGGATACGTTTTTCGCTGCCTGTACCGCCTCTTGTGTTAACTCGGCGTCATTCACCAGCGGCACGAATTCGCGCCGATAGGTCACGTCTGCCTCGACACCATGCGCCTGCGCAATTCCGCGTGTGATGCGGCGCATTTCCTCTTCGATCCTGGCCGATACAGCGGGCGTATAGCTGCGCGCGTCGCCCAGAATCCGCGCATGACCGGGCAGAGCGTTGCGCAGCCCATCGGTCAGCAGTTCCGTCACCGACACCGCCGCCACATCTGTCGGGCTGAGGCGGCGAGAAACGATGGTTTGCAAGTCCAGCACCAGCGCGCAGGCGGGCACCATGACCTCGCGGCCTCCCTGTGGGCGCGAGGCATGCCCCCCCAGCCCGCGCAAGGTGATCTCGAAAATATCCTCGGCGGCCATAAACCCGCCCGCGCGGGTCTCTACGTGACCCACAGGCAGGCCCGGTGCATTGTGCAGGCCGTAAATCTCGTCAAAGGGAAAGCGTTCCATGATACCGTCCTCCAGCATCCTGATCGCGCCCATGCCCCATTCTTCGGCGGGCTGAAAGACAAAGCGCACGGTGCCGTCAAACCCGCCCTCTTGCGCCAGTATCTGCGCGGCACCCAATAGCATCGTGGTGTGTCCGTCATGCCCGCAGGCATGCATCAGACCGGGCGTATGAGAGGCGTAATCGGCCCCGGTCGCCTCTGTAATCCGCAGTGCGTCCATATCGGCGCGCAGCGCAATCGCGCGGTTCGAAGTGCCCCGTTTCAGGGTGCCAACGACGCCGGTGCCGCCAATGCCCGTGGCGACCTCTAGCCCGAAACCGCGCAGGGTTTGCGCGACAAAGGCGGCGGTGCGGTGCTCTTCAAAGCCAAACTCGGGATGGGCGTGCAGATCGCGTCGCCAGGCGGTCATGGTGTCTTGCAGGGTCATGGGTGTGCTTTTTACTGTGGGCTTGCGCCGAGTTAGTCAGAAAGCAGCGTTTGCGGCAAGGGTCAGAGCCAACCGATGGCAAGGCTCTGACCTGTTTGCGTTACCGGTTAAAGCCAGAGCGATGCGCCCAGCCCGTCATGCGCATTTCGATCCATGACATCACGGCGTACATGCCGATGCCCTCGATCGCCAGTGCGATCAGGCAGGCAAAGACCAGCGGCACCTCGAAATTCGACTGCGCGGTCAGCATCATATGCCCCACGCCCGAATTCGCTGCGATGGTTTCGGACAGGACCGAGCCGATAAAGGCCAGCGTGATCGCCACCTTGAGCGAGCCAAAGAAATAGGGCATCGAGCGTGGGATCCCGACCTTGGTCATGATGTCCAGCTTTTTGGCCCCCAGCGCGCGCAGCACGTCCTCCATTTCCGGCTCAATCGTGGCAAGGCCGGTGGCGACGTTGACCACGATGGGAAAGAACGAGATCAGGAAGGCGGTCAGCACCGCAGGCACCCAGCCCGTCCCAAACCACAGGACAAGGATGGGAACCACAGCAACCTTCGGGATCGAGTTAAAGCCGATCATCAGCGGATAAAGGGCCGCGTAAATCCGGCGGTCCCAGCCGATGAACAGCCCCAGGAACAGGCCGAACACGATGGCAAGGCCAAAGCCTGTCAGCGTCGTCCACAGCGTTTGCAACGAGTTGCGCCACAAGGCAGGCCCAAATTCATAGGCCGCATAGAACACCTTGGAGGGCGCGGGCAGGATGAACCACGGGATCTGAAAGACCCAGCAGGACAGCTCCCATATGGCGAAAAGCCCGATTGTCGCCAGCCACGGCGCGGCTTTGATCCAGTCGATACGATCCAAGGCGGTCATCCGCGTGCCTCCGCGATATGAGAGCGCAGTTCCTGCACGATCTCTCCGAAATGCTGGTCATAGGTCACGGAAATGTCGCGCGGGCGGGGGATATCCACGTCCCGCTCGACAATGACGCGACCGGGGCGCGCGCTCATCACGAAAATCTTGTCGGCCAGAAAAACAGCCTCTCGCAGGTCATGCGTCACCAGAATAGTGGTGAATTTGCGCGCGGCGTGCAGATCGCGGATTACCTGCCACAGTTCTTCACGGGTAAAGGCATCCAGCGCGCCAAACGGTTCGTCCAGCATCAGCAATTCGGGCTCGTGGATCAGCGCGCGACACAGCGAGGCACGTTGCTGCATCCCGCCTGACAATTGCCACGGGAATTTGCCGCCCTGACCCTCTAGCCCGACAGAGGCCAGCAGTTTGTCCGCGCGCTCTCGATTGACGGCCTTGTCGCGCCGGAATGTCCGGCGATGCGGTTCAACCACCTCTAGAGGCAGCATGATGTTGTCGCGCGTCAGCCGCCACGGCAGCATCACCGGGTTCTGAAACGCCATACCGGCAATCGACACCGGCCCATGCACGTCATTTCCTGCCACCGTCACCTTGCCGGTTGTGGGAAAGTTCAACCCCGTCGCCAGCTTCATCAACGACGACTTGCCACAGCCGGAGGGGCCGACCACAGCCACGAAAGAGCCCCTTTCGACCGACAGGTTCAGCCCTTCGACCGCAAGCGTGCCCTCGTCGTCCCCCTGCGGTTTGTACCGCAGAGAGACGTCTTCGATTTCAACGAACGACATTCAAGGTCTACTTGACCATCCGCATCTCTGCGGCGGGCAAGAAGGACGGGTCAAAAATGTCGGTAGCGGCAGTACGGTTGGTGAACTCGTAGGTCTCTGCGATCTGGTCCATGGACGCGGTCAGACGATCCATATCGACGCCGCCCAGCCCATTGGCGCGCACTTCGTCGGTGATCATGTTCTGGCTGATCGCCATTTCCAGACGCTCCAGTTCAACCGCTTCGCGCGCCACATCGTTATATTGCAACACATACTTCACCGCAGCGGCTGGATCCTCGAAAGTTTCCATCAAACCTTTGATCGTTGCCTCGACAAAGCCCTTGACCGCATCCGGGTTCTCGGCGGCAAACGTTGGATTCACGATGATCACGTTGCCGTAAAGTTTCAGCCCATAATCGGACATCAGCATCACCGTGATATCGTCCTCTGGCACCTGATTGGATTTCAGGTTGATGAACGAGGAAAACGAAAACCCGGTGATCGCATCGACGCTGCCCTGGGCCAGCATCGGTTCGCGCACCGGAAAGCCGACGTTTTCGATGGCAACCTTACTGGCGTCAATGTCGTTGGCGCTGACAAAGGCCTTCCACTGGGCATAGGCGCCATCGGGGGCAGGGGCACCCAGCGTCTTGCCTTCCAGGTCTTTGGGTTCGTTGATCCCCAGCGACTTACGCCCGATAATGGCGAACGGTGGGGCGTTATAGATCATGAAAATCGCTGTTACGGGCAGATCCGGGTTCTGATCGCGGAACTTGATCAGCGAATTGATGTCGGCCGATCCGATCTGATAGGTGCCCGTGGCCACCTTTGGGATCGCGTCAAGAGAGCCCGATCCGGTGTCCATGCTGACCGACAGGTCCAGGTCCGAATAATAACCCTTTTCCAACGCCAGCAGCATCGGCGCAGCGGGGCCTTCCCATTTCCAGTCGTTGGCGAATTTGATCGTGGTTTCGGCAAAGGCCGTTCCGGCAGCAAAGACAGCGGCAAAGGCCAGTGAGATCGTGTGTTTCATGCGGTTTTCCCCGGTTGAACTGAATTGCGGCTCAGGCGATCACATCCGTTGGCGGGTCGCAATATTATCTGTGCGTTTCGGGGCTGTTGGCGTGGCGAAAAAAGTGGCTTTGCCTAAAATTTAGACGGCACCCCCGACGCCCAGCTCTTCCAGCCATTTCTGATAGGCGATCAAGGGCAGATCACCAGGCCTCAAAGGCATCTCTATCTGCGTCCAGAACGGCGGCAAAAGCCAGGGTCGCTGGCTTTCAATGATCGGCTTGTCCTGCAAGCGCACATGAGTCGAAAAAGCCCGGTAGACCTCGTCCCGCTCTGGCGACAGATCGTAATCGCGCGCGAAGGTCCAGAAATTGCGGCAGGTCTTGTGATCGACAGGGCAGGTCGCAAGCCAGATCACATAGCGCCCCGATGGCGTGTTTTTGCCCAGCTTGACCACATTGGGCATATGCACTTCGTTGCGGTACTCTATCGCGACGTCCTGACCATCCGTCGCCCCGGACGACAGCGAGGCGGGTTGTGTGATCTCGTAATCGACCCGCAAAACCGCCCCGTCGCGCGCGACCCTGTGATCGGGCGGTTCGGGCTTGTCGCGCTCTCCCAGAATTCCCTCATGCACCCAAGGGAAATGTGTGTCGTCCAACGTGCCCATGATCATCCGGGTCGAGCCGGTCTTGGTTTCAGCCTCTTCGTCCAGCGTCACGATACGAAAGGCAGGATCCTCTTACTCTGAAAAGTCGGGCAGCCCGAATTTCGGCGCACCGTCCAGACACACCCAAATCAGCCCCAAGGCCTCAGTCACCGCAAAAGACGGCACCGCCGCATTGGGCGGGATCTTGCGCCCCTCGGGAAACTGGGGAATGCGCACACAGGCCCCACCATGGCCATAAGCCCAGCCATGATAGGGACATTGGATCGCCTGCTTGCCGTCAACCACCGCGATCTCGCCAAGGCTCAACTGCGCCTGATAGTGGCGGCAGACGTCCAGAGCAGCAGTCAAAATCCCGTCCAGTCGCGCCAGTGCAATCGGACGACCCAGCAAACGCACCGGCAAAATCGCCCCCGCCTTCAGATCGACCGAACGCGCCACGGGCTGCCAAAACTGCGCCATGCCGCCCAGAAACGCCTCGATCGCTTGCGGATTGGGTCCGGCCAAAGGATCATGTGGTCCGACATTCTCAGCCATGAAACCCTTTTATTCCTTCTTTTGTTTGAAAATATCCCGGGGTGGTCTGGAGGGGTAGACCCCCTCCAGCGGGTTGAATTACTTCAGCAATTTGACCCAAACTAGCCACGCCGCCCGGCCTTTGGATAGGCAATCTATGGCCTGTATTGCGCAAAGCTTGACAGGGTCTGCGCGTTGCACTCTTCTTGCCAGCGCGACCCCGGCACGACGGCGGACACGCAGGGAAAGGCCGCGCGATATCCATTCGTGCGCTCATTCTCTTCGATGGCGATGGCGACCATTCCGGCGACGATGCCCTTTTGCCGCTCGACCAGACGCACAGCGCCATCCATGGTGCCGCCGGTTTCAATCCATTGATCGACCAGTAGCACGCGGTCGCCCGGCGCAAAGGCGGGCAGGCGCATTTCCATGTCCTGCGTGCGACCGGAATAATTGCCAAATTCGACCTTGTCCGTGTCGACACACAGCTTGCCCGCCTTGCGGATTGGCAAAAAACCCACGCCACGTTGGGTCGCCAAAGCCGCACCAAGGACAAAGCCCATGGCATCCAGTCCGGCCACAACGTCAAATTCCACGCACTCAAGATCAGTGCAAAGATCATCCAGCAGATCACTGAATGCAGTGGCATTTATATAGATCGACGTCGGATCCAGCCATGCAAATTTCGCACCCTTGGTGTTGGGGGCCATGATGTTGAGATACCAGCGATCGTCTCGGGGGCCTTTGTCCTGCGTCATGTGACGCCTCCTTTTCCGATATCGCGGCACAGGGCGGTCAGCGCCTTTAGCCGTGCCAGATCAATGTCATAAAAATTCCCTGCTGCGTTGATGCCGGTCGCCACCATAAAGCAATCCACATCCGCGTAGCTTTGTGCGTTTTCTGGTGTGATCCCAGAGGCCAGCGCCAGGGGGCGATCCCCGATCGCCGCGCGGAACGTTTCGATCTTGCCGAGATCCGCCTCTTGCCCGGTGGCCACGCCCGAGGTCGTGATCACATCCATATAGGGACAGGCGCTGCGCGCGGCATCGCCAAGGCGTGCGGGGTCCACATGGCGCTGTTTCTTGAAGGCGGTGCCGCCAAAATACAGCCCGTCCCATCCGCTGCGCACACGCGCCATGGCGATCTGTTCCACGTCTGAGGTGTCGCCATCCTCGTCTACGCGGGCGTCATCGGCCCAATAGGCGTCAATGTCACATCCCTCAGCCGCCAATTCGCCCAGCACCGGAAAAGCCTCGCGTCCGGTCACGGCCAAAAAATTCACCCCCATCCACAGTGACGGATAGAGGAACCGCATCTCTCGCAAGATCGGCAGCAGGGCGTCCTTGTCGAAATCGTGGTTTATCAGGAAACAGCCCTGCGCGCCGCCCTCGATCACTTTGGAAATATTGTCGGCCGTTCGCGCCGGATCGAGGACGTGGATCACGGGCAAAACAACCGGCCCCTGTGATTTAAACAATTTATGAAAGGCAGTGCGTGTCAGCATGGCGCAGTGGATAACCTTCGGGACGGCTTGTGAAAAACTTATTCTGTGAGCGGTGGGAAGAAAAGAGAATAGACGTGTCATTCAGGCTGTGTGTCGGCTGGCACCGTTGCTCTGTGCGTTGTGGAGGTGATGAATAATCAGGCGTTCTTGCCTATTTTTAAGGCGTTCGCTTGCACAATTTTATGGCGAGTTCTTGAAAATCAAGGCGTTTTGTGCCGGTGCGACTGCCTGTGAAGCAACCCGTTGCGATTTCATTGCAACGCGGCAATTGCCTTTGCAGGATTGGCAACATAGCGTTTTTTCATGGGGGCGGCAGGGGGCAGAACGTCATTTCTTTCGCCGAAATCTGTTCGGGGTCTCGCGAGGCCCGGCCACAAACAAGGAGACATCATGTCAGATAAAACCAGCAAGCGCGGTCACCTCAACCGTCGCGATATTCTGCGTGCGGGCGGCGGCGTGCTGTTGTCCACGCCTTTTGTCAGCCGCGCTTGGGCGCAGACGACAGAGATCAACATGCTGGCGTGGTACGGCCACGCAGAGCCAGATATGGTTGCCGCATTCGAGGCTGCCAATAACGTAAAATTTGTCCCCAAGTATTATGCCGGTGGCGATAATATGCTGGCGCTGATCGCACAATCGCCTCCGGGCACGTACGACCTGATCCTGTCAGACGGCGAGTTCGTGCAACAGTTGAACGCTGCTGGCTATATTCAGGAAATGGACGCCGCCGATTATCCGTTCGAGGATATGATCTATGACGATTTCACCAAGTTTCCGGGGCATTGGGACGGGGACAAGTTGTATTCGATGATCCTGCGTGGCGGGCATTTGGGGGTCTCTTATAACAAGAACGCGATGACGGCCGAAGAGGCCAGCAGCTACGAGGGCTTTTGGAAACCCGAGTTGAAAGGCAAGGTCGGGCATTTTGATTGGCATTTGCCATCGCTGGGGATGATGAGCCTCAAGAACGGCAACGGCGCGCGCCTGTTCGATCTGGATGACGCCCAGTGGCAAGCCGTGCAGGCCACCACCATGACTCTGCGTCCGCAGGTTGGTGGTTTCTTTGACTACGGCGGCACCTTCAACGGTCTCAAGAATGGCGAAATGCAGGCGATGGTCGGCATCGGTGACTGGATCACGGGCGTACTGGAACGCGATGGCGCGCCCGTGGCCTCGGTCATCCCGAAAGAGGGCGGAATTCAGTGGACGGAAAGCTATTCCATAGGTGTTGGTACGGAAAAAGAGGCCATCGTCAAAGAATTCATTCGGTATATGATGTCGCCCGTCGGTCAGGTGAAGTCGGCGCAAATGCTGGCCTACCCGGGCTTTTGCGTGACAAAGGGAGGGCGCGCCTTGCTCAACGAGGTCGATCGGGCAGAGGCCACGCGCACGGGTCAAGTGGATGGAATGCCAAACGATCCTATCACCTTGCTGGAAGAAGGCCGGATCCACTACCGCGATGTGCCCAAGCAACAGACACTGGAAGACTGGAACGATTTCTGGTCTGAATACAAAAACGCCTAAAACCGAAGAGGCCATCCAGGGGCGTGCCCGTCGCGCCCCTGGTATCTGGGGATGACATGAGCAAAACCAAACGCCGGATTGATGTCTACGCAATGACGTGGCGGCTGCCGATCATCCTCTGGCAGGCGTTGTTCTTCGTAGGTCCGATCGCTTTCATGATCGCGATGTCGTTTTTCCTCGTGAAAAACTACCGCATGACAGAAGCATTTGAATTCGTGAACTGGCAGCGTATGTTCTCGCGCGGGTTCTTTTGGGACAGCTATTGGCATACGTTGTTTATCGCCTCTCTTTCAACGGTTTGCGCCATGTGCCTTGCCTTTCCGGCCGCCTATATGCTGGCGTTTCGTGCCTCGGAAAACACCCGGCGCATGGCGATTTTTCTACTGATCCTGCCGTTCTTTTCCAGCTATCTGGTGCGCACCTTTTCGTGGTTCGTGATCTTGGCCGAAAGTGGTGTGGTCAATGCAATGCTCGGCTGGATCGGCCTCGGACCATACACAATGCTGAACACCACATTTGGGACATTGGTAGGCTATATGACTTTGACACTGCCTTTGGTGGTGATCCTTCAAACCTTGAGCATGGCGAATATCGATAAAACACTGGTCGAGGCCGCCCATAATCTTGGCTGTAAACCGTTCGAGACGATCTGGCGGGTGGTGATCCCGCTGGCCAAGACTGGCTTGATCATTGCGGCTGTTTTTTGCTTCATCCTTTCGTTTGGCGACTTTGTTGCGCCCTTCTACCTTGGCGGATCGCAAGACCCGACCCTGCCTATTCTGATTATCGACACGACGAAATCCGGCCAGCAATGGCCGCGTGCCGCTGTGGTCGCGATCGTGATGATGCTGACCCTCTTTGCAGTCGCTGCCGCGGGCATCGGGCTGGCCTATCGCAAAGGATCTTCGCGATGAAAGGCTCACGTTATTTGGATGGCGGATTGCGCGTGTATACAGCGCTGATCTTTGCCTTTATCTTTGCACCTATCCTGTTCAGTGTTGTCTTCTCCTTCAACTCACAACGATTTCCCACAATTCCTTTGGGCGAGTTTTCGACCGAATGGTACGCCAAGATCCTGAACGATCCCGACATCTGGGAGGCTGCCCTGAACAGCCTCATAGTATCAACGTGCACCGCTCTGATCGCGACATTTCTGGGCTTCTGCACAGCCTATTCTGACTATCGCTATCGCTTTCGCTTTAAGGGTCCGTATTTAGCGCTTATCCTTTTACCCCCTACAATCCCGTTGATTATCATGGCTTTGGCCATGCTAGCGTGGCTTTCCAAAATCGGCATGTCCGGCCAGCTTTATTCGATCATTATCGCCCATTCTGTCCTGACCGCCCCATTTGCAATGGCCGTCATCCGTTTGCGTCTGAACCAGATGGACGAAAACCTGGAGGCCGCTGCCTGGAATCTCGGCGGCAGTGAATGGGCGACGATGCGTCACGTGATCGTGCCATTCTGCAAGCCGGCGATCATTTCGGCTTTGTGCCTGACGGCTGCGGTCTCGTTTGATGAATTTGCGGTGTCCTGGTTCGTGTCTGGCTTAAATAAAACCCTTCCTGTTGCGATTCTTGAAATCGTACAGGGAAATATTGACCCGCAAGTTAATGCCATCGGCACATTCGTTTTTCTAATCTCGATGAGCCTGATCATTGTGGCACAGGTTTTCCTTGTGGGTCGCAAGATAAAGAGCAGTGATTGATATGTCTGACGACCTTGTTGTCTTTGAAAACGTTCAGAAATTTTTTGATGACTTCGTTGCTGTCAAGGCTATGAACTTCACCATCGGGAAAGGGGAATTCGTGGCCATCATGGGGCCATCCGGATGTGGAAAAACCACGACCCTGCGGATGCTGGCAGGGCTGGAAGCCCCGACATCGGGCGAAATTCGTCTTGACGGGCAGGTGATGAACGACGTCAAACCTCATGAGCGCGACACGCCGATGGTCTGGCAATCTCTGGCGCTATTCCCGTTTCTTACAGCTCGGGAGAACGTCGAATTTGGCCTTAAAATGCGTGGTGTGGGCAAGGCCGACCGCAAAGAACGGGCGCTGGAATGGTTAGAGAAACTGGGCATTGCCGAGTTTGCAAACCGCAACGTCGCGACGTTGTCGGGCGGGCAAAAACAGCGCGTAGCTTTGGCACGCTCTCTTGTGATGAAACCACAGATTTTACTTTTGGATGAACCGCTTAGTGCTTTGGACGCTCATTTGGTCATCCGGATGCAGGCGGTGTTGACCCAATTGCAACGCGAACTTGGGATCACTTTCGTTTACGTCACACATTCGCAATCAGAGGCCTTTGCGATGGCGGACCGCGTGGTGATCATGTCAAAGGGCGAAATCGCCCAGATCGGCACTCCCAAGGACATCTATCGCGCCCCCGCCACACGGTTTGTAGCCGAATTCGTTGGGCGGAACAACATTTTATCGGGCAAAGTCAACGCCTTGGAGGGTGCGCGCGCGCAGATCGTGACGCCTTCTGGCGTTTTTGCAGTTGAGGCGGAATTGAGCATGGGCCAAGAGGCCAGTTTCGTGATTTCGGCCGATCTGGTACATTTCAGCCTCGAACAGCCGAATGCGGAAAACGCTGTGCTTTGCACTCTGATATCAGAGGAATTTGTCGGGTCCATGGTCACGATGTTCCTTGAAAGCGGCGATGGGCAAGAGTTCAAAGTCCAGATGCAGGAGCGCGAGTTGTCAAAATTCGACCTGAAAGGCGGCGATCAGGTTTGGCTAAGTTGGGACGCGCAAAGTGCGCATGTGCTGGAAGGACAGTAAGTGATCCGTAACCCTATTCCTTGGCCGAATGGCGCGAAATGTGCCGTGGCGATCACCTTTGACATGGACGCCGACAGCCTGATCCATATCTCGCGGCCAGACGACAGCCCCGACCGCCTGTATCCGATTTCCATGGGTCGGTATGGGCCGAAGGTGGCGATTCCGCGGATTTTAGAAACGTATAAACGGCTTGGGTTAACACAGAGTTTCTTTGTGCCCGGTTGGTGTCTGGAGCAATACCCAGAGGCGGTCGAGGCGATTCTGAAAGGCGGGCACGAGATTGGCCACCACGGGTATCTTCACGAAGACCCCATCGCCACAAAAGGCAGTCAACGCGAATGGTTTGAACGCGCCTTGGACTCGCATCAAAGGATCTGTGGTGCAAAACCTGATGGGTACCGCGCACCGGTCTATAACATCACGAACGAAGTGATGGATCTGCTGGTCGAACATGGATTTCGATATGACAGCTCTTTGATGGGCGACGATATTCCGCATGAGCTACGCACCGAAAAGGGTGCGCTTTACGAGATGCCGGTGCATTGGGGCACGGACGACTGGCCTCCTTTTGCCCATTACGATGAGATTGGGTATCTGATGCCGGTGCGCGCACCTTCGGACGGTTTGCGCGGCTTTTGGGAAGAGTTCGAGGCCCAATATGCCGCTGGTGGGTTTTTCATGCTGATCGCACATCCTTTTTTGTCGGGTCGTCTGGCGCGCTGGGCGCAGATCGAGGCCTGGATGGAAGACACGTTGAACACGCGTAACGTGTGGTTCGCCTCGCTCAGCCAGATTGCCGATCATATGGACATGCTGCAAAAAGCGGGGACATGGTCGCCCGTCGTTGAAACCCTTCCTTATTATTCCGCCCCCATCTTGCACGCGAAGGACTAAGAAATGCTGAACGAAACCGATACCCGCCTGTTGCGGATCGCCTATAACGAGGCAAAGGCCGGGTTCGACGAGGGTGGCTGTCCCATCGGGTCGGTGCTGGCGCGTGGTGGCGCGGTGGTTGCGCAGGGGCGCAATCAAAGGGTGCAGGGGGGTGATCCGATTGCACATGGAGAGATGGACGCGCTGCGCAAGGCCGGGCGGCAAAAGACCTACCGCGACACTACGCTTTATACCTCGCTCAGCCCCTGCATGATGTGTTCGGGCACGATCATCCAGTTCGGGATTCCCCGTGTGGTCGTCGGGGAATCGCAGAATTTTGAGGGCAACGTGGATTTTCTGCGTGCGCGCGGGGTCGAGGTGATTCTGGCCCAAGACCCCGATTGCATCGCATTGATGGCGAGGTTCATCGCGGAAAAGCCAGAGCTTTGGGCCGAGGATATCGCGGAATAGGCTTTAGCCGTGCACCGCAGGCGTCGCGGCCTGCTGAAATGTTTCCCTATCGACAGCCACTGCGCAGTTGATACAGTTTTTCGGTAAAGATAGGGACATGCGCTGTGACGGATATTCTGGAAAACACCATCAAGATCCTTGAGCGGCTGGTGAGCTTTCCCAGTGTTTCGGGGCATCCAAATCATGAAATTGTCGGCTATATCAACCATTTGTTAAGTGCTCAGGGGATAGCGTGTAATCTGACGTATGATCCCACTGGCGAGCGGGCGAATGTCTTTGCCACCATCGGCCCGGCGGTGGACGGCGGTGTTGTGCTGAACGGGCACACCGACGTGGTGCCGGTCGAGGGGCAGGACTGGACCAGTGACCCCTTTGTTCTGACCCGCAGAGGCGCGCGGTTTTACGGGCGTGGCAGTCTGGATATGAAGGGGTTTCTGGCCTGTGTGCTGGGCGCTGTGCCGATGTTTCAGGCGGCTGATTTGCAACGCCCGGTGCATATCGCCTTTTCCTATGACGAAGAGATCGGCGGTCTGGGGATGCCCGGTCTGCTAGAGGGTCTGGCGCAGGAACCGTTCCGCCCCTCTGTCGTGCTGGTCGGAGAGCCGACAGAGATGAGGATCGTCACCGGGCATAAGGGCGGGGGGGAAATGCGCACCGAAATCACGGGATTTGCGGTGCATTCCAGCCAGCCTGCCAAGGGGGTCAACGCCATTTCCGTGGCGGTCAAGTTGATCACGAAGATCGAAGAGATTGCGACGCGTCTTGCCGCAAACCCGCACCTTGGCTCGCCCTATGATCCTCCCTATTGCACCTTTAACATCGGCACAATCGAGGGCGGTCTGGCGCGTAATGCAACCGCGGGCTGGTGCAGTTTCAACTGGGAAACGCGCCCAATGCCGGGCGAGGGCGACGCAGCTATGATCGCCGAGATAAGGGATTATGCCGAAAATATCTTGCTGCCGCCGATGAGGGCGATCAGTGACGAGGCCGATATTCGCATCATCACAGAGGTCAATGTGCCACCGCTGGATGATCGCAACGCAGATCTGGCTGCCGCTTTCGTCACCGAAATCACCGGACAAAATGCGCGTGAGGTGGTGTCGTTTGGCACCGATGCGGGGTATTTCAGTGACAAGGGCCTGTCGACTGTGGTGGTTGGTCCCGGCTCTATCGCGCTGGCGCACAGGCCGGATGAGTATATCGAACTGGCCGAGATCCAGCAGGGTGTGGACCTTATGCGCGCGATTGCCACGCGTCTGGCGCAGGAGTGATTGCCCAAAAAATGGGCTAAATGTGGGGAAAGCCTGAACAATAAGCCGTTTGTGCAGGTCTGGCATTGGGGGCGTGGACGGAAGGCAGTAAGGTAACCTCAGATTAATCGGACGTGACCGTCAAGGAGGCCAGTCTTTATGCTCGATACAATTATCAAAGGAGGCACCGTCGTGACGGCGGCCGATACTTATAAGGCCGATGTGGGGATCAGAAACGGGCGGATCAGCGTGATTGCCGAGGATCTGAGCGAGGCGGCAGAAACCATTGACGCGACGGGGCTGTTGGTGATGCCGGGCGGGATCGACAGCCATGTGCATATTTCGCAGCCTTCGGGCGATGGGGTGACGATGGCCGATGATTTCGAAAGCGCGACGCGCTCTGCGGCCTTTGGCGGGCACACCACGCTTTTGCCGTTTTGCCTGCAATCCAAGGGTCAGAGCTTGCGCGATGCTCTGACCTGGTATCACGGGTTGGCAGAGGGGAATTGCTATACCGACATCAGCTTTCACCTGATCATAACCGACCCGACGCCGCAGACGCTGAATCAGGATCTGCCCGCTTTGGTGAATGACGGTTACACCTCTGTTAAGGTGTTTATGACATATGAGGGGATGAAGCTGAGCGACAGGGAGATTTTGCAAACGCTTGAGGCCGCCAAGCGCAGCGGGGCCTTGGCGATGGTCCATGCGGAAAATGACGACGCCATTGAATACCTACGCGATGTGGCGGCAGAACGGGGCGAGACCGCGCCCAAGTATCACGCCAGCACGCGGCCCATTCCGGCAGAGCGTGAGGCGACCCACCGCGCGATTGCGCTGGCCGAGATCATCGATGTGCCGATCATGATTGTGCATGTCTCGAACGGCGATGCGATTGACGAGATCAAGGCGGGACGGGCGCGCGGCAGCAAGGTGTTTAGCGAAACCTGCCCGCAATACCTAGTTTTGACGGCCGAGGATCTGGATACCACCGGGTTTGACGGCGCGAAATATGTCTGCTCTCCGCCCCCGCGCGATACGGCCAGTCAGGCGGCCTGTTGGGCGGGGATCGAACAGTGGGTGTTCGATGTGTTTTCGTCCGATCACTGCCCGTTCCGTTACGATGACAGCGAGGGCAAAAAGCATCCCGAGGGGCTGAAAACCTTCAAATATGTGCCAAACGGCATTCCGGGCGTGGAAACCAGTCTGCCAATCCTGTTTTCCGAAGGGGTCAGCAAGGGGCGCATCGACCTGCAACGCTTTGTGGCGCTAAGCTCGACCAACCACGCCAAAATGTACGGGCTATACCCCAAGAAAGGCACGATTGCTGTGGGGTCCGACGCGGATATCGTGCTGTGGGACCCCAAGCGGCAAGAGGTCCTGCGCCAAGAAATCCTGCATCACGGCGCGGATTACACGCCCTACCAGGGGATCGCGGTCACAGGCTTTCCGGTGCGCACAATATTGCGTGGCAAAACCCTTGTGGCGGATGGCGCGTTGCAGCAGGAAAAAGGGGTGGGAACCTATCAATCCCGCGCTTTGCCGGGCCGTCTGTTGAATACAAAAGCTTGATTGTGAACAAGAATTGTCACAGGCTTATACGGAAGCTGTGGCTTTGTGCCCCTGAATGGCTCTCTTAAAGTGACCCAATCCGGTGGGATTGACGTAAGACGATTAGTATGGCTGCATTTAAAGCGACGCAACGTTGCGCGAAAAACGAAATGAGGACCGGAATGACATCAGAGTTTAGCCGTGATTTTCGAACAACGATCCGCACTGTGGTGCGTCAGGGGATGGTCCTGTCGCTTTGTGTGGCCGGGATGGGGCCGCTGGCGGCGCAGGCGCAATCTGCAGCAATGTCAGCAGAAACCTATTTTGGCACGGTGCGCGCAAGTGACATCTATAGCCTGTCTTACGGCGCGCGTGGATGCATCCTTGAAGTGTCGGAAAAAGCGAAACGCGAGCGGTTGGTGAAATCCGGCGAGATGCTGGTAAAGCTGGATGATCAGCGCTCGCAATTGGCGGTGCAAACCGCTGCAGCGCGGTTTGCCGAACTCGAAGCGGCGATTGAAGAGCGCAAACTGGCGATTGACTCTGCTCGCGCCGATGAACGTCGTCGCAAGGAAGAACTGGAACTGGTGCGCGGAGAGTTTGAACGTTCCAGCATCATGCTGGGTCGTGGACTGATCAACGAAACCGCAATGGACGCCATCGAGGGGCGTTTCATGCAGGCCAACTTTGCCGCCGAGCGCGCGCTGGAAGCCATTGCAAATGCCGAGGCTGCCATCAAGCGCGCCGAGATCGCCAAGAATATCGGCTCTTTGGAAATGGAATCAGAGCAGATTAACCTTGATAAATTCTCGTTGTCCGCACCCTTTGACGGAGTGTTGGTCGGGTTCGAGGCGAATGTAGGTGATTGTGTTGCCGAAGGCGAACTAGCCGCGAAAATCTATGTGCCCGAAGAAAAATCGGTAGATGTGTTCTTTCGTATCAGCCGGTTGACCGCTCCAGAGGCCAGCGGGTTGGCGATTGGCGGGCCGGTCAAGGTCACGCGGGTTAACGGCGAAGAATGCAAAGGCACGATCACGCGGATCAACACAGAGGCCGATCCAGAGACACAATTTGTCGAGGCGACTGTAGAGGTGGAAAAATCATGTGCGCCCAGTCTGTTCCTGAATGAATCGGTAGAGATCGAGGCGGTTCAGGCGGTCAGCGAAGCAGGCTAGGGCCCATGGTGCCCTTGACTCTGCTGATTTTGCGTCAGATCTCGCATCATCCGGGCCGGTCTTGGTGAGGCGTGTATGATCTGTTGGCGGCTCTTCTGCCTCCTGATTTTGGGGCGCTGGTGGCAGTATTCTTGCTTGCCATCAGCTTTTTCACCAGCCTGATTTCTGCGGCTTTCGGGATCGGTGGGGGCGTGGTGATGATCGCGATCCTCGGCAGTCTTCTGCCTCCGGTAGCGTTGATCCCTATCCATGCGGTTGTGCAGGCCGGGTCCTGTATTGGCCGCGCGTCGATCTTGTTCCGCAACATTCACTGGTCCGTTCTGCCGGTGTTTTTGATTGGTGCGGTGGTCGGGGCCAGCGTTGGTGGGCTGACCGTTGTAAATCTTTCGCCGGGCGTTGTGCAGCTTTGCGTCGGGGTATTCATCCTGTGGTCGATCTTTTTCAAACCACCTGCCGTGGTGCGGCAGTCCGGGTGGCTGATCGGGGGCGTGTCCAGCTTTTTGACAATGTTCTTTGGTGCGACCGGGCCTTTTGTGATCGCCTATATCAAGGGTTTAGGGCTGGACCGGATGCAGCAAGTGGCGACCCATGCCACGTTGATGAGCTTTCAGCATGTGTTGAAAACACTGGTTTTTGGCGTGCTTGGCTTTGCTTTTGGGCCTTGGATCTGGCTCATTGCCGGGCTGATCCTGACCGGGTTGCTGGGTACGATTGTGGGACGACAGGTGCTAAATCGCACAACAGACGCCCGGTTTGCCAAAGTGCTGAATGCAATCCTGTTCGTCCTTGCCCTGCGCTTGATCTTTGCGGGGCTTAGCCGTTTATGGTGGGGCTAAGTGGGGCCAACCCGCTGATGCTTTTGCTATATCATCCTCGAACAGCGCGATCGGACCGACGTTACCACGCGCGTCTTTGGTGCTGGGCCTGAACCAAGAGTGCGAAAGGTACTGGTGATCATGACTGGCCCAAAGCGTTTTCGAAAAAACCTGACCCCTTTAACGCTATTTGAAATCAAATATTTCAACGCGTTAAGTGACACATGATGCCTAAAAAACTCTGAGAAACGCCTAAGGAAAACCATCTCATATATCGCCGCGCAGGTGCGGAATACCTTGCGGTTGCAGCCAAAGTTGATCAAAGTCGATTAAGAGTAATCCCACAGGTTTGTGGAGAATTGAGTTTTTTGACATTCATCATGCCTTAACCTTCCAAGAATATACATTTGGCAATGGAAAAGCGGTTTAGGGGTATGGTCAATTCTGGCTGCGGATGTGTGTTTGACGCTTTTTCGCGTTAAATCGCCTCGTAGCATCCGGATCCTGGCAGTGAGGGTCGAAACTAACGGTCCTTTCCGGTTTAGGACCGACCGAGGTGCACGAGTTAGGTCTCATCCTCGCCAACAATATGACAGCCTAGGGGGTGGCGGGTTTTGAGGGGTAATATCATCTTTAACATGCCGTTTGCGAGTACCATGATATGCCCTCTTGATGCTTCGCAATACCGGGCAATCCCGCATTCATCGCTGACGCCACGCGCCTTCATTTTTCATGCCGATGGCGGACATATCTGGCACCGAATATTCTCATAAGGAGAGATTTCAGGCGGCTTGAACGACTTGCGGCCAAAGGCATGGCAGACTGCGATCCGCTCTTGTTCCGTAGAGGCCCAGGCGAGGCTGGGAGAATTGATCAAATCGCCTGCGGCACAGATATGGGTGCGATGGTGCCGAGTGGGGGTTCCACGGCGAGGCGGCCCCAGTCAGGCAGTTTGTTGGTCAAGTCACCAAACAGTTCGCGGTCGATGAAGTCCAGCATCGCCTCGCTCGGTTCGATCAGCGTCACATGCGCATCCAGCGCGCTAAGGATCGTGGCGTATCCTAGGCCGATCACCCCGGCGCCGATGCTCCAGAGGGTTTTTGGCAAATCCTGAAGATCCAGAAATCTATTGCTGTCAAAAACGATCGGACCATCCGCGTGGCCAAACTTTGGGAATTGCGCAAAATGGCCCTGTCACATGGCCGCCGTCCATCTTACCATACGAATTGAAGCAACCATCGAACCGCCGTTGATCTTGGGGGGGCAATCGCCGTTTTTTGTGTGTGTGCGGTTGCGAAGCCGTCAGTTTCGAGCTTGCTGATGGTAAATTGTTCCCAAAGGTGTGACGGAGTATGAAACGCTTTATAGATGCTACAGTGGGAAGATGGATCCGACATTTTCTATTTTTGCTTCTTCGCACGTATTATGCGCTATTCTATAATATAAGCTGCTCTAACAAGCATCTTTTGCAAGATAGCCCTGGATCCCTGATACTTGCGACTCATGTCAGGGTGGATTCAGGAGCGAAGCGCAACGGTTGTATTGAAGCGGATCGTGAGCGGT
>ERZ887830.713-NODE-713-length-20270-cov-13.860153_pt1 | contig 20270 bp, 19 predicted proteins | sample MGYA00521101_ERZ887830 | MGnify/ENA primary metagenome ERZ887830 (study PRJEB32303, sample SAMEA104408592) | aquatic metagenome | biome: Marine water; feature: Pelagic; material: water | place: Baltic Sea | collected 2014-06-05T16:38:00 | depth 1,762 m ... | reverse complement strand
AATTAGATTTTTAAGGCCATCCAGGTGTTTTAGCTCAAGTCACCATCTGATTCCCGATGATCCGCACCACTCTGACAACGATTGCCATCGCTCTCGCAGCCATTGCCACACCAGCAAAGGCCGATACAGCTCAAGTTTGGTGCTTCACACAGCAAGCCGGTCATCAACCAACAGAAACCAAGACATGCAGCTTCAGCCAGTCAGGTGGAAATGTGAGCGTGTACCGCGGACGTATCGAATATCGCTTTAACGCTGATCAGCAGGGGAACCTTTATACGCGCACCAACGACTACGGTGGCATCGTATTTCGATCGCCCAATGGCTTATTGCGTGTGTTTTGGGAACAACCCTGCAACGAATGGAACGGCTGTGCTGGCGATGACTGATGTCGATCAAAGCCCTATCTATTTCGGTATTCCGTTGAAATGATCGGCACTCTTTTTAGTATGAATAATGAATCGATTGAGTCTGGAGATCTACCGTTCCAATGCGCAACATGGGCGGTGAACTCATTTCGATAGAAGCTCTGACGGACAGCATTAGGCAGAGCCTAATCGCGCAGGGCTAACTGTTTGTAGAAGTCCAAAAATAATAGCTCCCTTGGCATCGATGACTAAATGAATGACTCCTGGAACAAAGACATCATCACGCTGGCCTCCAGACATTAAAAAACCAGTCAGAAAATTTCTTTAAACAGAACCAAGCTATTTGACAACTCCAACATCAAGTAGAGGGAATCAATAACAGCCAAAACAACAAATTGGGCAGAACTAACTACTGCTATCTATAAACTATACAGAAATCGCATAAAAGGGCCTAGCAGGTTGCTTTTACAAGCGAGAATCATTATCGTTAAAAAATTATCAACCTATACACTCTTAAACTTTGATTAGCGTTGAAGATCTCAAATATTTGGACACTCAGATCTGGGTTCGTTCGGGTGAAGAATGTGCAAAGCGGCTATTCACGACGCAAAGCACTGTTTCACGTCGGAATACCGAGACATTAAAAATATTTGGATTAAAGATGAAAAGGGATAAGTTTGGAGAGTGGGTCATTGAAGGCAATACAAAATTACTCAATATGGAAAGACAGGTACATCAGGAATATAGACTCAATAAAGACGATGAAAAACTTCGTTTAGAAGCAAATTTTTGGGCAGGACCAACGCTGAGCCATCCTTCACCAGAAGGATGGGTTAACGGAGTCTGGGATCATATTGGGATGGATCGTCCTCTTCACCTGTTACGTGAAGGAATCATTGATGCCTGGATTGGCAGCTATCAACCCGACCTACCTGACAAAAATGATCCTGATTTAATCGTTATTGATTTGTGCAAAAACCCAGTAAAACTAGTGGCAGATAAACTTCATCCATTATCAGATAAAGAAAATATTTGCACAAAAGATCTAGAAGCCTATCCGTCTTTATCTCTTCCTGAAGGATGGTTTCCTCGAACTGAAGCTAAACTTCGTTCACACGGGTTATGGTCCACAGAAGCGAGGATGAAAAAGTACAAAAAAGAGTTATGGGAGGACAAAACCTCAGATCAAGTAACACTCGGATACGCAACATGCTTAGGACTAGAAGTCATGAAAAACCTGATAGTCTTAAACTATGACCTTGACTTGCTGAGCGGAGAATCATTAGTCATCAAAAAGGAATTAATGGACAATTCAAAAATGCAATCACTTTTAACAGTATTAAAAAGCCGAATCATTGAGAAATCCAAAAAGCACCCAGAGTTAATTCTGAGTTTCTGAATCATTACTCGATAGAGATCAATAGACACTGGTTGGGAATCAGTCCTGATGACTTAGATCTCTTACTTGGACGTCTCTAAAGCTCTACGAAGAAATGACCAAAACTTTGAAACCCAGGCAAAGCCCGGGTTTCTATTCAATGGAGCCAAGCGGATTCGAACCGCTGACCCCCTGCATGCCATGCAGGTGCTCTACCAGCTGAGCTATGGCCCCAAAAACGATGGACTTGCCCTCGAGCAAATCTGCGTCGTTGGAACTTTACACCGCGAAGTTCCTAAACCTGCCGCCAAACAGCGACGAGCTTTCCCTGAACCTGCACTTGATCTGCAGGCAGCTCAATCGGGGAATAGGCCGGGTTCGCGGCCTCCAGCACAACGGTGGGGCCCTGGCGATGGAAATGCTTGAGCGTGGTGCCGCTGCCAGCCACCAAAGCACTCACCACCGTGCCATCCCTCAGCCGTTGCGGGTCGGTCACAGGCTCCATCAACACCACATCGCCATCAGCGATGTGAGCGTCCACCATGGAGTCGCCGTTCACGGTTAGGGCAAACAAACCTCGTGTTTCCAAAACGGGTGCAAGGTCCAAGTGATCCTGCACATCGTCAAAGGTGTCGACCAAACCACCCGCCGCCACAGCCCCTAGAACGGGAATGCCAACGGACGCCGCCACATCTCCGAGCAACTGCAACGTGCGGGCTTGGCCTTCTTGCCAAGTAATCCAACCTTTCTGTTGCAGATGACGCAGGCGACTCTGCACCGGAGCTGGTGAACGCAAGCCCATGGCTTGCATCATCTGACGAATCGAAGGGCTATGACGATGGGTGCCGATGTAATCGGCCAGCCAGTCGTACAACTCCTGCTGTGCGGAGGTCAGGCTCTCCTGGGAGTTGGCGGCCACCAGCAATTAATCATTGAACAATACATTTGTACCCCCTGCCAGAGATTGCCGCAAGGGGGATTGGCAATCTCACGTAATCACAAGCCGCCCAGAAGTGCCGCCAGCAGCGCTTGCTGAGCATGAAGTCGATTTTCAGCCTGATCAAAAATCCGACTGGAAGCACCCTCGAGCACCTCCGCTGTGATCTCTTCACCGCGGTGTGCAGGTAAGCAATGCAGAGCAATTGCATCCTTTGCGGCGTGATCCATTAAGGCCTGATCCACACAGAACGAGGCAAAGGCAGCTTCCCGTTCAGCTTGCTCATCTTCCTGGCCCATCGATGCCCAAACATCGGTGTAAACCGCTTGTGCACCAGCCACCGCTTTGACGGGATCTGTGCAAATGTCGATTGAAGCTCCATGTTGTGCCAAAGATCTGGCCTGATCCAGCACCCCAGACAACGGCTCAAATCCTTCCGGACAACCAATCCGAACGTTCACCCCGAGCAAGGCTCCACAGAGCATCAGGGAGTGAGCAACATTGTTGCCGTCCCCGATGTAAGCCAACGTTTGTCCGGGAAGATCACCATGAACTTCCAACATCGTGAGGAAGTCAGCTAAGGCTTGGCAGGGATGTTCAAGGTCGGTGAGGGCATTGATCACTGGGATGGATGACCAGTGGGCGTAATCGACGAGTTCCTGTTGAGCAAAGGTGCGGATCGCCAATGCATCGCAATACCGACTCAACACGCGAGCTGTGTCTTGCAACGGTTCGCCGCGGCCCAGCTGCGTCACGGTTGGATTTAGATCCACCGTTTGACCCCCGAGCCGGGCCATCGCAACTTGGAAACTGACCCGCGTCCGGGTGGACGCCTTGGTGAAGATCAAGCCAAGAACACGATTGCCGAGATCGATGCGTCGATCTCCCGATTTCAGCTGTGCCGCCAGCGTGAGAAGCGCTGCCGTTTCAGCGGCGGAACCATCCGCAGATGAAAGGTAGTCGTGACCCTGCAGCCCCCCAAGAGAGGCTGCAACCCCTTCAGCAGCGAAAGCCATAGCAACGCTCTAAAGGACAGTTATCGGAGATGGAAGGGGTCCGCGTCAAGCGGTGACACCCTCAGGAAGAACACTCGCCTCCAACATTTGTCTGAGATCGTCTCCCTCAATCACTTCTTTTTCGAGAATCTTCTGGGCGATTGTTTCGAGAAGACCCATGTTTTGACGAAGGATCGAAAGAGCATCGTCGTGGGCTTTGTCGACAAGACCGCGCACTTCGTGGTCGATCGCTTGAGCTGTGGCATCACTCACAGAACGGCGAGGATTGTTATTGCCGCCAAGGAAACGGCCTCCGCCCTGTTTGTCGTAGGCCAAAGGACCAAGGGTGTCGCTCATGCCATAGGTCCCCACCATTTGCTCAGCAAGATCGGTGGCTCGCTGTAGGTCGTTTGCAGCGCCAGTGGTGATTTTGCCGAACACAATCTCCTCAGCTGAGCGGCCACCCAACAGCGTGGCGATCTGCCCCTGAAGATCTTCTTTGGAGTTGAGGAAACGTTCTTCCGTGGGGAGTTGAAGCGTGTAACCCAAGGCACTCATCCCGCGAGGAACAATCGAAATCTTGGCAACCTTGGTGCCGCCTGGCATGAGGTGACCAACGATTGCATGGCCAACTTCGTGGTAGGCCACCACTTTTTTCTCATCGTCTTGCAAGACACGACTCTTCTTCTCCAAACCTGCGACGACGCGCTCAATCGCTTCCCCAAGGTCTTGCTGTTCAACCCGAGTGCGCTTCACCCGAGCCGCTAACAGAGCTGCCTCGTTCACCAGGTTGGCCAAGTCGGCACCGGCAAATCCGCTGGTGGCTTGCGCCACGGTATCCAAATCAACGCCTTCAGCCAATTTCACTTTCTTGGCATAAATCTCGAGAATGGTCTTACGACCAGAAAGATCTGGACGGTCGACTAGCACTTGACGATCGAAGCGACCTGGTCGCAACAGCGCTGCGTCGAGGACCTCAGGCTGGTTGGTCGCAGCAAGAACAATGACTGGCTTGTCTTGGGCAGCAAAACCATCCATTTCGGTGAGCAATTGGTTGAGCGTTTGCTCGCGCTCATCATTTCCACCCACAACCCCCATGGAGCCAGAACGACTCTTGCCAATGGCATCGAGTTCATCGATAAAAATGATGCATGGCGCTTTCTTCTTGGCTTCTTCAAACAGGTCGCGGACACGAGCTGCGCCTGCACCGACAAACAACTCAACAAACTCCGAGCCGGAGATGATGAAGAAGGGAACTTCCGCTTCGCCAGCTACCGCCTTGGACAGCAATGTTTTGCCTGTTCCAGGAGGGCCTACCAACAACACCCCTTTCGGAATGCGAGCCCCAATCTCTGCATAACGCTCAGGCGTTTTGAGGAAATCAACGATTTCCGTGAGTTCGTCTTTGGCTTCATCAACACCAGCAACGTCGGCAAAGGTGACGCGAGATTCTTCATCAGGTACGTACACCTTGGCTTTGCTCTTGGTGAAGCTCAGAGCACCCTGTGCGCCTCCACCCATCGAGCGACGGGCAAAAAACTGAAGAACGACGATGAAAATTAGTGGGGGAACGACCCAACTCAAAATCGTGGTGAAAATATTTGGTTTTTTCGGCGGTGCTGCAGCGAACTCAACGCCTTTTGCTTCAAGGCGTTGGGGGAGATCCATATCAAAGATCGGGGTTGTTGCCAACACAGGAGGAGTCCCTTCCTCAGGAGCGGTCAACTCGTAACGGATTTGATCTTGGGTAATGAAAGCCCGTTTGACGGCGCCATCATTGACTTGATCAATAAATAACGAATAAGGCACCCTTGGCACCTGCTGCATGCCGTTGCTTGGAATAAAGCTGCTGGCCAGCAACAAAACACCGAAACCAATCAACACCAAGTTGATGATTCCGAAACGACGGTTCGGTTGATTGTCGTCCTGACGGATCGGCATAGCCCACGACTGCTGTTCGTGCACGCTACGAGGGATGAAGCGAAGCGTGAAGTCAGCATGGGGGTGAGAACCGAACGGCCCCTAAGGTCTCGGGAATGTGTGGTCGCTACTGCCTCGAATCAACAGCCGATGAATTGGCGCGTCACCTCAAGCCATGGCTGAAGGCAGACGATGCTCCATGGCTGAAGCATTACGCCCCCAGGGCGCTGATTCGGCCTGGGGAGCCAGTGCTGGCGCTTCGACGCGAACATGGCCAAAGCAGAGCTGCGCACATGTTGTGGGGACTGTTGCCAGGCTGGGCAAAGGATCCACTGACCAGTCATCGGCCCATCAATGCCAGGGCCGAAAGCATTGCGGAGAAAGCCTCCTTCCGGGGGCCCTGGCGCCATCACCGTTGCCTTTTACCCAGCAGCCATTTTTTTGAAAAAGGCCATCAAATCGGCCGAAACGACCAGGAGATTTTTTGGCTGGCGGGGCTCTGGGATCGCTGGGTGGGTCCTGATGGCAGCGAAGTGGAAACCTGCTGCGTGATCACTACAGAGGCCAATGCCTTGGTCAAGCCACTGCACAACCGCATGCCCGTGATCATTCCGAACGGATTGGAAGACGTTTGGCTGGAACCCGGTGACAAGCACCATCGCCATGCCCTTGAGCCGATGCTCTCTCCTATTTCTGCAGAGGGTTGGTGCTGCAAAACCACATCAGCATCTGCATCAGCAAAAATTGGTGGAACAAGCCTGATCCAACCGGAACAGCTCAACCTGCTCTAGCCCCTCCTTAACGGGGCGATAGCGGGAGGATTGGAAAGCAGACGGTTGACAGCCGCGAGGGGTGAATGACCCTGAACACAGTTCTGGATGGCGGCTTTGGGGTGGGCTTCGCGACTGCAACGCAAAGGAGGCTTGCAGCTCAAGTTGCTGCTGCTGTTCACTTTGATTGTGATGGTGGGCTTCGCCTTTCCGCGGCTGATCTGGACCACCCACGTGGGTTACACCTTGATCGCCCTCACGCTGACGCAGCTGATGGTGCGCGACAGCGTTGCCCCTGTTTGGGCTGATCGGTTGTACCGCGGCCTGGGCATTTTGGCGGTGGTGTCGATGTGGCTCTGGCTGCTCACCCCCCATGAATTGATCTACAGCGGTGTTCCCCTCGCCCTGAGCTGGAGTGTGCTGGTGGGTTGGAGTGTGATCCGCCTGGTTAAACGTTTCGCCCAAGAACCCAAGGTGAGCGAAGCCTTACTGATGGGCGCCACAGCGGGCTATCTCCACATCGGGCTGACCGCAGGCCTCGTGATGAGTGCCCTCGAAACCATCCAGCCTGGCAGTTTCGAACCGCTCAAATTTCCCATCGGTGCCGGGACGAGCGTTTTTGCAACCTCCCATGTGTTTTCGACGATTAACTATTTCGCCTTCGTTTGCCTCACCACCGTGGGATTCGGAGATATCAATCCGATGCTGCCGCTCTCCAGAATGGTGAGTGTGGCCACCAGCATTGCCGGACCGCTTTACCTCGCTGCCGTGATGGGTGTCCTGATCGGTCGATTTGCCAGCAACTTGGAGCGAACCATCGTCGAGGCCGAGCAGCGGCCTAATCAGTAAGCCTGATCTGAAACAGCCAATCGTCACCCAAGCGCTCAGGATTCAGCAGAGATCCAGTGAGCACCTGATCCATAGCCGTAAAACCCAGATCTCCGAGGGGCGTTCTCGCCGGCACACCCCCCATGAGCTTGGGCGCGACCACAGCGGCAACCTCTTGGATGCAACCCTGACGAATGGCAGCGGCAGCCAGCTCTGGGCCGCACTCCCAGAGCACACGATTGCAACCACGGTTCGCCAACTCCTGCATCAAGAGCTCTGGTTCGGAGGCAGAAAGCACCACGCGTTGCGGGCCGGAGGGGAACGGCCGATCCTGCGCTTCAGGTCCATGGGCCACCAGGGTGGGAGCTAAGGATGTATCCCATAACTGAGCTGTTTCGGGAAGCTGCATGCTTCGACTCAGCACCACCCGTAAAGGCTCAGGCACCCGCAGTCCGCGGCTGGTGAGCAATGGATCATCCGCACGCACGGTGCCACCACCAACGATCACCGCATCTGATTTGGAGCGGAGTCGATGCACCCACTGCCGTGCCGTTGGCCCGCTGATCCATTGGCTTTCGCCATTGCCCAGAGCAGTGCGGCCATCCAGACCCATCGCCCATTTCAGGGTCCCCCAGGGACGACCGCTGCGGACCCGATGCAGGAAAGCCCGATTCTGGAACGCGGCTTCGGCCTGCAAGACCCCACTGATCACGTCAAGCCCTGCGGCCCGGAGTTGCGCCATCCCTCCCCCAGCAACCCTCGGATCCGGATCCTCAAGGGCAATCACCACCCGAGTGATGCCTGCCCGTAAAACAGCTTCGGAACAGGGGGGGGTGCGGCCGTGGTGACAGCACGGTTCAAGGGTGACGACAAGGGTTCCGCCTTGGGCCCGATCACCCGCTTGCGCCAAGGCACCCACCTCCGCATGGGGTTCACCAGCCCGCGCATGAAAGCCTTCCCCCACCAAACAACCGTGCTGATCGAGAACAACAGCGCCCACGAGGGGATTGGGGCTGGTGTGTCCATCGGCGAGGGCAGCCAACGCCAACGCCCGCCGCATCCAGGCATCCCACATCAGCTCAAAGGCAAGTCCTGTAACGAGCGCCACTCACCCACCACGTATGGAGGAACGGGCAGCTCCGTGATGACCCCAGGCAGTACAAGACGCAAGGGTCGGTTATTGGTGAGATCGTTCAGTAAGGGGTCGAGCGCAAATTCCACAGCTGCATCACGACCATCACCTGCCAAAACGGGATTATCCAGGGTGATGTCGTCAAGAACCCAAGTGCGGCGACCAGCCAAGATCTGGAGTCCCACGGGATGGTCGATGCGTAATTTTCCGGGATAACCAACGATGCGGAGCACAACAGGTTGTCCGGGTTTGCCCTCCCGATAGGCCACCGCTTGCCAGCTGTCGTAATCCAGATCGCGGAGGCTTTCCAGCGACCGAACCATGGCAACGCCGGATTCGCTTTCATGCTGATGGACCTGAGCCCAGGCCACGCCCGGTGTTAGCACCAACAACACCAGTGCAGCTATGAGAGAGCAAATCAAACGGCGCATTGAAAAGCATCCCTGAGCGACTCGAACGACGCTACTAAGACCAGCCGTTCCTGCGGGTGATCGGGGGACCAAAACGATCACCGAATTTGATTCCCTACCCATTGGCAAAGATATCTGAGATAATTTTTCAATGCAAAGTCTGCATAAACTTAATTATTGTCCGCCTCTGCAGAAGAGTGGATTCGCTCCCCAGAGCAAGTCGTTTCGGACGACTTTGGAGCTCGAGCGCTGTTTTGCCTCAATTGGGATTCAAGTTAAGGCTATCCAGATCACCCCTGGCGAGTTGAGCGGCAGTTTTGATATTTACGGCAGCAGCTCACTTCCGATTTTTTCGCTGCAAACCAATCAGGGATTGGTGGTGGAGGGTGATCGCAACCCCCATAAGACCATCGTTGGCCTCGAGCAGACCGACAACATCGAGCTCCATCGCGTGAGAGGCGAAACCCTCACCCCTTCCAGCATTCACGGATTCAGCTCACGCATCAACGATGCATATTTTCAAATGTCGCCCGGTGCTCACACCACCATGGCAATTTTCAAGAAGCAACGCTTGCAAGACCTCGCCCTTGTTCATGGGGAGACGAAACTTGTTGATTGCCTAGATCATCATAATTCCCTCCACCTTCAACCTAAACATTTTCAAAAGCTCAAAACACTTCTACGGCCAAATAGCAGAACCGATGGCGAGTTACAAGAAAGTCTCATAGAAAGTGCCTTGATGGAATGTTTTCATCCAGAGATCTACCTTGGCAGCAGCAATGGTGAATCAACCCACCAAGCGCAATTGATGCGTGACATGCTGCTTTGGGGGCTAGAAAATCCGAATAATGCGATCAAATTGGATGATCTTTCAACGATTATTTTCGCATCAAGATCGTCACTTGTTCAGAACTGTCGAACCACCTTCGGTCTTGGGCCGATGAGCTTGATGAAAAACATACGGCTTGGACAAGTGCAGCTTGCCCTCAATCATCCCGAGATCCGAAAAAGCATCGGTTGCGAATCAGTGCGCAGCATCTCAGCCCATTACGGCTTCCAAAGTCGTAATCATTTCGCTCGGGACTACCGCCTGTTTTTCGGAGAAACACCGAGTCAGACACTTCAACGCTCTGAAGCGCCAGGAATTTCAGCCCAATCGGTGTCGGTAGCCCACAGTCCCCAAATCGCCATGGCTCTGAGGTAGTGACAAGCCCGGAAGGTGTTCACAGCTGTGATCGCCTCTGGTGTGCGGAACTGCAAGCCACCGGAATACACCTGATTCACCACCGCTCCCGTAATCGCTAGAGCCGTATCGCTCTGGCCCATCAAACGGAAATAGCTAGCAATCCCAAAATTGATTCCAGTCCATACCTCAAGTGGATGCGTGCCATTCGGATCGAGGGGCGTTCCATCACGTCGCAATCCGTTGGCGACGCCAAGAGTCCCACCCTCGAACCGTTCAAAGCAGGCGTCCCGCACCACATTCAACGTGCTGAGGGCATTGGCGTCACTCACGACAGGAGGCAACCCCAACAAACGCGCATAGAAATCGCCACAGAGCTGATCGGCCATCACCACTGGTGTTCCGCTTTCAGCATCGATTTCGTAGTACTCGCCATTCCAGAGCAAACGATCAAAGTTGCTCCTCGACTGTTCAAGCCACTGACCAAAGCGGCGCTGCTCCACGGTGGTGTCGAGACCAAGGTCGAGTTGCAGACGTTGCGCCATTGCGAGTGCCGCCTCCAATGCTGCAATCCAGAGCGCTCCGCAATAGGCGCTAACCCCTTTCAAGGGCCAATCATCAAACGTTTGATCCGGCGCACCGCCGTTATCCGGCAATCCGTCGTCATTGACGTCAAAACATTTGAGGTAGTCCAAGGCTTGGACCGCTGATGGCCAGCAATCCGCCAAAAAATTCAAATCTTCTCCGGTTGGGGCCAGTTGGAAGGTTCGCCACACCTGCAACACAAAGTCGCTGGCAAGGTCTTTCCAGAGGTTGCAATCTTGATAAGCGGTGTAGTTGGTGGCATCAAACGGCAGCTCATTCGGGGCACCCAGGTCGTGGGGGGTCGCACCCGCCACCTTGCGATCAGCCTCAACCCTGCCTCGGCCTTGGGTGAAATACCAACCAATAGGGCGTTGGGTGGCATCACGCGCTGGAATCGCGCGGGAAAAACTGCGCAAGACAGCCTTATCCAGCTCGGGCCAGAGCTGAAGCAACGCAAAGGAGCCGTACAAACGAACGTCCAAGCTTTCGTACCAGGCGTAATCAAGGCACTCCAAAACCCCAAAGCGGCCATAGGGATCCTTCGCCGTCGCCGCCGTCCAAAGGCTGCCACCACTGCAGAGGTCGTAGAGCTCATTGAATAAGGCCATACGCACAGGCTCCGGAAGTGCTTTTCGCTCCAGAACGGGTTGCTGCCAAGCGTCAATTCGCCCTCGCCACTCGCCCCAATCCCTTAAGGCCTCTGCTGCGATCGCAGCAGCATTTTGGCCTTCGCTGCCAAAGAAGTCGGTGTAGCGACGGCGGTCAGCACAGCCGGAGGCAAAGGTTGTGATCGGTAGATCCCAGCTGATCACCACTGGAATCTCGCGTGATTCCCCTGGAGCCAAAGTGAACTTCACCACCATGGCGGCACTGGCCTGCTCGCCGGCGCGGCTCTCACGATCGTTGTCGCTTTGCGGAATGCGGCCCTCTGCCGCAAAGGGCGTCCAGATGTCCGAGCCATCGCCGCTGGGATCCCAACGGCTGCAACGCAGCACGTCAACGCCGTCTAAGTCGTCGGGAACCGCAAGACACCATTGGCCTTCCCCCTCTGCAATCGGCTCAGACGCTCGGCCCTCCAACAGAACACCGGTGACCCCTGGCTCGTTGATGGCCCGGTTGCGTTGGCCTTCGCCACGGCCAATGGCCGGGGAATAGTTGTGTTCAGGGCTGCCATCGTCACGGAAATGAACTTCCGCGGAAGCATCGGTATTGGTGAACCAGCCAACGGTGTTGCGCCAACTCACCATCAACGACAACTCCAACGGTTGGTTGGTGGGGTTGGCAAGCTGCCAACGAAACACCGCTACCGGATAACTACTGCGCTGGTAATCACCTGGAAGAATCGGGCTGAACGCTTCACACAGCACACCCGCACGAAACACCCCGTCGTAATGGGTCCAGCTCAGCGGGTAACGGGCGGCATAGGTGCCCGTGCTGCGTTCTGCCGTACTTGCGGGGTACCAACTCCAAGTCGGAAGCGATGCCGCAGCATCTGGACGCGACGCATCACCCTCCGGTGCAACGGCGAGGGCATGGGCGCGCACATCATCCCCCTGCTTTTCCCAGAGAGAGAACTGGCAATCGGGGAGCGTTCCAAACCAATGTTCCCCACCATCTAGGTGCCACAGGTTGGTGTTGCCATCAGGGGCGCGGCCGAAGCATCCAGCACCAAATCCCCCCAGCGGCATGCCGTGGTTCGGCCCATCATCCAGATTGCTCGCATAACGGACGCTGTAGGGCTGGTCCCACCCGAGGCCAAACGGTCGGCTCCAACTCGCTGATGGCGGGATCCAAGGACTGGAACCACGGCGCAGCATCCCGCGCAAAGCGGAGAAACCCAGTCCAGTCATGGAGTGCCAAGAGATATCCCCAGATTGCCAGGTTTGGGCGCATCAGCCAGGGGTGAAATCCTGCGGCGTATCTTCCGCATCCACCAGGGCATCCAGGGTGACCGCTGTACGCACCAGGGCCTGATAGCGATGCAGAGTGCGTCGGTTCTGGTCCAACCATCGCGCTGGAGCACCTCCGCTCGATGCCTCGGGCCATTCTTCATCCATTAATGGCAACTCCTCTTCTCTGGCGATCAACGCCAGCACCAATTCGTGCAAGCGCTGGCGTCGTTCAGGCTGGCGTCGTTCTGGCTGTTGTCGTACAGAACTGTTCATCCCAACCCCAACAGCCCGCGTAAGCGCTGCTCCGCTCGGGGCTCAAGGGCCACAGGATCGGCTTGATACGTCGACGACTGTTCGATGCGTTGACGGATGTGAGCTTGCGCTGAGTTCCAACTGCGTAGGCCAAAGGTCTCATAAATCCTCTTCACCTCATCAAAAGGCTGTCGGACCAAATCAGAGAAGGCCACTTCAACCAACTGACCCTTGGGGATGAGATGACGCGACGCCTCGAACGCCTGGATCAGCTCGCGGTGAGCCGTCACGGTGTCTTCGACTTGAGTGATCTCGCTGGGCAGCGGTTGCAACCCCACAAGACCAGACATGCGTTGCTTTACCTGCACCAGAGAACGAATCGAATCAAGCGGCTCCCGCTTTAAAAGAATGAACCGCGCCTTGGGGAAGTGCTTCAACACCATGGGCACCCGAGCTGTGTGGGCGGGGTTCTTGATCAACAGGTGCGACCGTCCAGCACCGTCATGCAACCAGGTGAGGCGCGTGATGTACAACCAAAGACGTTCAAAGCGGCGGGTGGTGAGCAGAACACTCCGCCGAAAATGGACGAGGTAATCCAATGGAAACGCCACCCCCGCCATGTTGGTGTCGATGGTGAGTTTGGCGATGCACAGCTCATCTTCCTGAGGATCCTTCGGCTCCCAAGCCACCGCATCAATGGGTCGTCGCGCCGACATCAGACGGGCCAATAAGGGAAGGATCAGCGGACGCAACAGAACACCAACGTGAGGGGCCACCATCAGGGAGTTACGCACGGTCGCCGCGGCAGGATCACTGGCGAGCAGCTGATGCAAATAGGTGGTGCCACTTCGCCAATGACCGATCACCACGATGGGGTCGGGCGGAAGTTGGCGCGCCCTCAGCTGACGATGTATCAGCAGGGATTGGAGCCAGGCCAATGGTTCCACCATCAGGCCGCTCAGCGTGATCATCACCGCTGACGACCAATGCGAGAGGAAGGGGCGACCCACAAACAAGCCTCGCCAAAGCACCCGGGGCCGAATGAAACCGGCAATCACCAAGAGATCTGAACGGGAGGGACGATGACCCACCAGCCAAGCCACATCTCACACCAGAATGCCTGAATGATCGATGTGATCGGAACCGATGCCGGGGCACCAGCCTCTTTGCCTACGGCTCAGCAACAACTGATCCGTGAGGCGCAGTGGATTGCCGCACCGCGCCGACTTCAGCCGGCGCTGAACGCTTGGCTCAATCGGCCCAAACCCTTCATCGATAGTGACGATCCCCGCCTCTTGGTGGACGCCCTCCAAGACTTAGACGCGACAGCTCCAGGCGTGGTGCTGGCGAGCGGCGATCCCCTCTGGTTTGGCATCGGCCGCATGCTGGGGGATCGGCTCGGCACCGCGCGTCTGCGCTTTCACCCAACCCCCACCTCGCTGCAACTGGCCTTCGCCCGCCTTGGCCGCCCTTGGCAAGACGCCTCATGGGTGAGCCTGCACGGTCGAGAACCCCAAGCCTTAAGCCAGGCTCTCCAGAAACGTCCTGCGGCGCTTGCTGTTCTCACCGATCCGAACCAAGGCGGCGCCAACAGCGTGCGGCAGATGCTCGCCAGTAGTGGTCTTGAAGCCAGCTACGACCTTTGGCTATGCGAAAACCTTGGCCATTCCCAGGAACGCATTCAGCAGATCGCGCCGGAGGACGATCTGCCCGTCGATTTGCAACCACTGTTGATTGCCTTGCTGATCGCGAAGGAACCCGCGCAGCAGGATCCCAAGACCCTTCCCCTCTTTGGCCTCGATGATGGTGTGTACTTGCAACACAGCGACCATCCGGGGCTGATGACGAAGCGGGAGGTTCGGATCCAACTGCTGGCCGACCTCAATCCACCGGAGCATGGGGTGCTTTGGGATTTGGGTGCCGGCACGGGAAGCATTGGGCTCGAAGCCTTGCGCTTGCGGCCGGAACTCCAACTGATGGCGGTCGAACAACGGGCTGGAGGCGCCGCACTGATCAAGGCCAATGCCGAACGGCTAGGGGTTTGCCCAGCAGCGGTGCTCGAAGCCAACGCCATCGATCTTTTGCAGGGTGAACTCCCTGTTGAGATCCCCGCTGGCCTCGAGCAACCCAACCGTGTGCTGCTTGGCGGCGGCGGACGCCAACGCAACGCGTTGCTGCAACGCGTCTTGGAACGGCTAGATCCGAACGGCGTTGTCGTGGTGCCACTCGCCACCCTGGAAAGCCTGAGTGATGTGCGGCGCATCCTCGAGGCAGCCAACATGCGCATCCGCGTCAGTCAGCTCCAGGCCTGGCGCGGCCAACCCCTCAGCGACGGCACACGACTGGCGCCAATGAATCCAATCCTAACGGTGAGTGGCACGAAATCGTAACGAAATCGATTCTAAATAGCTACGGAATCGTGCTAAATCGCACAGGATCACCCGCTTCGATGCCAAGGCGTTCCGCCTCGCCAGCCGCCAATTCCACCACCCCGTCCGCCAACTGACGCGGGCCATAGCTGGGGCAGGGCAGCCCTGGGCACACCGGCACTCTGGGCTGAATCGCCACCACTGTTTTGCCCAGCACAAAAATCATGTCCAACGGCGCCAGGGTGTTCAGCATCCAAAAACGCAGCGGTCGTGGTTTTTTAAATGGAAACCACATACCGCGCAGGGGGGGCAACGGCGGACGTTGCATCAGGCCACGCCGTTGCTCGTCAGGGGACCGGGCCACCTCCAAGCCAATGCAGAGCTGCGGCTTGATGCACCATTGCGCCGTTAACGGCAACTGCTGGGGCAACGGAAGAACTGGTGGGGCATCCATCGCCAATCAACCCTCAGCTGTAAGGGGGCCGAGGCAATACCCACGGCCCCGGACCGTGTGCAGAAGTCTGCCCTCACCCCCAGCCTCAAGTTTTTGGCGCAAGTACCGCACATACACCTCCACGACATTGCCGCTGCTCGCCCGCTCGTCTTGCCAGACCAGCATTAACAACTGATCTCGGCTCAAAACGCGACCCTGATGCTGCAGCAGGGTGAGCAACAACATGAACTCCCGCCTGGTGAGATCGAGGGCTCGACCTCCACGCCAGACCTCCCGCGTTGATGGATCCAAGCAAAGGTCGTCATTGTTCAGTTGAAGCAGCGACGGTCGGCTTGGCTGCCGTTGCGACAGAGTGCAATGCAACCGCAGCCGCATCAATAGATCACTGGGGGCACTCCCAGACAACCAAAAATCATCCGCACCGGTGTGCAGGAATTCCGCGCGAGCATCCACGCTGTCGACCACCAGATCGAGCAAAAGCGGCAATCCAGAAAAACGATGGCGAAACTCAGCAATGCGGTGGCGTTGATCCGCGGCAAAAACAGCCGCCACCGGCCCTTGGTTCTTCAGCCGAACCCAGTCAGTGAACTCCAAGTTCGTCAAGTCGACGGTGCTGTAGCCGGAAGCTGAAAGACGGGGAGCGAGCGCAACAGCGCTACCCCCCACCAGAAGCAGCAACGCCTCCGTCATTCCTTGTCGGGCTTGGCGATATGCGGCAATCCCCAACCGAGCTTGTTGCGCAGCACCTGGAAAAATTCGTGATCCACCAGCCGCACAAAACGCACGGGGTGATCACTACGACGGATCAAGACGCGATCCTCCGGCCACACATAACAACCGGCTGTTCCATCCACCACCATGATCAGGCGTTCTGGGGTGGCCGGAAACACGGTGACCGGTTCACGGTCGCTGAAGACAAGTGCCCGTGACGCCAAGGAGTGGGGGGCAATCGGCGTGAGCTGCAGCACAGAACAATCGGGCGTAATCACTGGTCCACCGGCGCTGAGGGCATAAGCGGTAGACCCGGTGGGTGTCGCAAGAATGATTCCGTCAGCAGCAATATCAACGGGAGCGTGGCGGCCGATCGCAATCTCGAAGTGACACATGCTGGTGAGCGGCTCACGGTGGAGTGCCATCTCGTTGAGCGAAAGCGCTTCCCAGCGGCGCTGCTCACCACGCATCACGCTCACCACAAGATTGCTGCGCTCTTCAATCGTCCACTGCTCGGTGAGCACCACCTCCAGAGCTCGATCCAAATCCCCCAAATAGGCTTCTGCCAGAAAGCCGAGATGGCCCGTATTAATCGTGAGGATCGGCACACCCACAGGTGCGGTCTGACGGGCAGCGGACAACACCGTTCCATCCCCGCCCAGCACGATGGCCAGGGCCATCGATGCATCAAATCCTTCTGGGACGCAGGCGCTGTAGCCCAGCATCCGCAAGTGTTGATCAGGGTTGGCAAATCCGACCATCCCCCCGGCACTGCTGGCTCGGACCACCTCCTGACCAGCCGCCTCTAAGCGTTGCTGAATCGTGTCAGCCGTTTGTTCCGCCAGCGGCTTGCCATCGTTAACGATCAGTCCAATTCGGGGCACTGATCGAACAAGAAAAACAACCTCTTCACTTTAAAGGGATTCCCGTGAGCCCATTCGTACAGGAAGCCAATCGAGGGGATGGCAGATCGACGGCCCCCTCTTAGTAAGGAGGCAACACAACTCCGATTCAATGAACCCGTTCACACCATTGAATCGTGGACTGCTGATCGCAGGCCTGGGCATCAGCCTTGCTGGATTCGGGGGCGAGCAAACGGCACAAGCCGGCATTCGCAACAGAGTGCGCGGCACCGTCTCGGTGATGGGCAAGCCTGTTGCAGACGCCTCCGTCACCCTCTGGACAACAAGGGGGGGGCAAAAGCCTGAACAAGTGAAAACCCTTCGATCCAAAAAGGACGGAAGCTTTTCAGTATCCGTCAAACCAAAAGACGGAACCGTTCATTACCTCACCACGTCTGGTGGAACGGTCAACAAGTCAAACGTTGATCGCCTCAGCATGCTCACTGTTCTCGATGAAACAGTGAATGGAACAGTAGCGATTAACGAACGAACAACAGTGGGATCTGTATGGCCCAATGCTCAGCAATTGAAAGGTGATCAACTAATCGGCAGCACGAACGCTCTAGCGATTGGCTCTGGACACGTCAAACATTTAGTCAATCAGACCACAGGCCAATTTGGAACAACGTTGCTCAACGGATTCAACCTACTGAGCTCAGAGACTGCTGCGCGCATCAATGTGCTTTCTGATCTCCTAGCCCTCTGCGGTGACCCCACAAAAGAACGGGGCTGCACACAACTCTTTCAACTCACAGGGGCAACAAACAGCCTTGATGCAATGACAAACATTGCAAAATTACCTTGGAAAAATTCAGGAAAACTATACAAATTATTCGACAAGAATTATCCCCTCAACAACAGTAAAGAAAGAAGAACAACGGCTTCACTTCCCTATCTTCTATTTCAACCAGAAAGCTTTTCCCTCTCGATCAGATTCCAAGGAGGAGGGGCGTTAGCCCTTGGAAAATTGGGATTTGACCAGAAGGGACATCTGTGGAGTGGCGCCAACTGGATGCCCGGATCGCAATCAGGCGTGGTCAACAGCATTGGTGGCGGCATGACGCACTTTGATCAAACGGCAACAGCCCAATCACCGCCAATCACGGGCTACAACGGGCAAGGATTAGACGGCGTTGGCTGGGGAACGGGCATTTCAGAAAACTATGCATGGGTGGGTACGTTCAACAACAAAGTCGGCGTGTTTGACCTCAAAGATGGAACAGCAGTTGGGCCTGCAACCATCGACAAAGAAGTTGGCCAGCTGCAGGGGATTGGAACATCCAAAAATGGTGATGTCTGGATCGCAGACAACACAAGCAACTACATGATTCAATTTCCTGGTGGTGATTTTACAAAGGGAAAACGACTCTCGTTCGAAGGGCTTCAAGCACCATTTGGTGTTGCCGTAGACGATCAAAATCGAGTCTGGGTCAGCAGCAGCTTCAACAACAAACTCACTGTGATTGAGGGCGATTCACCTGATCAATACAAAACAGTCACGGTGGCACTTGGCGCCCGTGGAATTGCGATTGATTCCAAGGGCAATGCCTGGCTATCGCAACAATCCAATTCACCAACAGGGGCACTTCCTGCAGGGGCGGTTATGCCCCCTGGAGCGACCAACCCACCTCAACAACCCAAGACGATCATGGAAGAATTCGAGGCAGGTGCTGCTTTTGCTGCGGTCAACCCCAATCTCAAAACCCTTGGAAATCTTGCCTTGATTTCTCCTGATCTTGACATTATTCAAAACGGAATTGCAGGTGAAGTCGCCTTTGTGCCTTGGGGCGTCACGATCGACGGAAACGACAACGTTTGGGTGGGCAACCTCTACGGACAAAGCCTGATCCACATCTGCGGAACAGACCCATCTAAATGTCCGGAAGGAAAAACAACCGGCGACGTGATTCACAACTACCAAAGCGGAGTGATTCAAGTCACAACGGATGTGGTCGTTGATGATGCTGGCAACCTTTGGAGTGCCAACAATTGGTTCGATGCTGATGTCGTGATCAACAAGAGCTACAACGCTCGCACCTCAACCTTCCCAGGAGGGCAAGGACTTGTGGTGACGTACGGCGTAGCAGCACCTGTACAAAATCCCCTCATGGGTGCCGTGCGTAAACCCAATTAGTCAACAGCGGAATAACAACCCAAGCCAAAACAATAACTGGCAATCGATCAAAGATTCGCGCAGCCAGATCGCTAATATTCGTTGAAATTTTACTTTCAAATTGGCAACACTTAATAAGTTATTTGTTCAAGCTGCTGTGGCATTGTTGACTGCCGCAGGCCCAATGGCCATGGCGGAAGTTGCACCTCCCCATACAAGCGATGATCTTGATCCGAAGCATCTCATAGCGGATGGATCAGACAACGGCGATTCCAGTGAAGATGATGAAAAAGATGACGACTGGCGCGTGAATCTTGATCTGTATGGATTTCTCCCCCTTTCCGCCGACACAACAACAACTCTCAACGGCAATAGCAACACATTAAATTGGGATTTAGAGGATATTCTTGATCATCTAACAAGCGCCTTAACCATGCGAGCAGCCGTCGAACGTGGCCGCTGGGGATTACAAACAGGGATCATACATGCGAGTTTAGATGGAAGCAAAGATGGTTCAAAGTGGACCAGCCGAAATCGTTCCAGGAACAGAAGACTCACAGGAAAAACGGTTTCAAGAACCCTGTCGATCGGCGGCGAATACGAGGCAGACTTTGACTTTGATCAAACAATTTTAGATCTAGCACTCCGCTATCGGGCCGGTGATGTTCAACGGCCACGCATGGAGCAGGGCGCCGTCTCCTTTGTTGGATTTGCAGGCACAAGAATTGTCAATGGAAGCATCGGCAGCGATGTAGATATCAAACTGGGAGCTGATTACGAGGGTCCAATTGTCAAAGAAAAGCGCACGAAGACCCTCAAATTCGATGAATCTTGGTCTCGCACTTGGGTGCAACCTTTAATTGGCATGCACACCACCTATGCCTTCAACCCAGATTGGCAAGCTTTTGTTTATCTCGACGCTGCTGGCTTCGGATTATCTGGGCACCAAGATCTCAGTGGTACAGCCCAAGCCGGGATTGCCTATTCGATTGGAAATTCAACGCAGTTATCTCTTTCTTATAAATATTTTGGATTGGATTACGAAGCCTATGGCAACGACAACGGATATGACAC
>ERZ887830.711-NODE-711-length-20289-cov-5.770980_pt1 | contig 20289 bp, 22 predicted proteins | sample MGYA00521101_ERZ887830 | MGnify/ENA primary metagenome ERZ887830 (study PRJEB32303, sample SAMEA104408592) | aquatic metagenome | biome: Marine water; feature: Pelagic; material: water | place: Baltic Sea | collected 2014-06-05T16:38:00 | depth 1,762 m ... | reverse complement strand
GCTTGTTGCTGGGCTTCTTTCTGTGAGGCAGCAAAATTTGCCTGCTGAAGTTATTTCAGTGGTTGGAGTTTGTTCGTCATTTTTGCTGTCCTGCTATGCATTTTATGATGTTGCCCTTAACCATAATTCAGTGACTATAGAGGTAGCAAGGTGGATAGATTCAGCTGATTTTGTGGCTAATTGGTCATTTCGCTTTGATACGCTCACTGCGGTGATGCTAATTGTTGTAACATCTGTTTCATCTTGTGTGCATATCTATTCTATTGGCTATATGCACCATGATAAAGCAAGAGCGCGTTTTATGGCTTATCTTAGCTTATTTACATTTGCCATGCTGATGCTGGTTACTGCTGATAATTTGCTGCAGTTATTTTTTGGGTGGGAAGGCGTTGGCGTCGCCTCTTATTTGCTGATTGGTTTTTGGTATCATAAACCTTCGGCGCACAAGGCAGCTATGAAAGCCTTTATTGTTAATAGGGTAGGTGATTTTGGTTTTGCTCTTGGTATTTTTGTTATTTTTTATCTTTTTGGAAGTATTCAATTTGATGAGATATTTCAAAATGCCTCAAAATTTGCAGATGTATCTATTGTATTTTTAGGGTTTGAGCTTCCTGCATTGGAAGTGGCAGCGATTTTATTATTTATTGGGGCAATGGGCAAATCGGCACAGCTTGGACTTCATACATGGCTGCCAGATGCGATGGAAGGCCCAACGCCTGTTTCTGCTCTAATTCATGCAGCTACCATGGTTACCGCAGGGGTGTTTTTGGTTTGCCGATTATCACCTGTTATTGAGTATGCGCCTTTTGCGCTTGATGTGATAACAGTGGTGGGCGCACTTACAGCTATATTTGCCGCAACTATTGGCATGACACAGTTTGATATTAAACGGGTAATTGCATATTCTACTTGTTCTCAATTGGGCTATATGTTTTTTGCAGCAGGCGTTTCTGCCTACCCTGCTGCTATGTTTCATCTTACAACACATGCCTTTTTTAAAGCCTTGTTATTTTTAGGAGCAGGGTCTGTTATTCATGCGCTATCAGATGAGCAAGATTTAAGAAATATGGGTGGTATTTGGCGTAAAATACCACTGACTTATGCATTTATGTGGATAGGTTCTTTAGCGCTAGCTGGTTTTCCATTTTTTGCAGGTTATTTCTCAAAAGATATGATTTTGGAAGCTGCTTGGGCTTCACATTCATTTACTGGACAATTAGCATTTTGGCTTGGATGCGCTGCAGCCTTACTAACCGCGTTTTATAGCTGGAGACTTTTAATAATGGCCTTTCACGGGAAACCGCGCTGTAGTGATGAAGTTTTTGCGCATGTACATGAATCACCGCCGGTTATGATATTGCCTCTAATTCCGCTTGCTTTGGGGGCTATTTTTGCTGGCTGGTTCGGTTACGAGATTTTTGTAGGCTATGATATGAAGTATTTTTGGGGAGATTCTATTTTTATTCTTCCTGAACATCATGCCATGGAAGAAGCGCATCATGTAGCAGAATGGGTAAAGCGACTTCCCGTTATTTTAGCTGCTTCAGGCGTGGGTCTTGCGGTACTTGCTTATTGGATTATCCCATCTCTACCTGGAAAAGTGGTTTCAGCCTTTAAACCAATACACACACTTTTCTATAACAAATGGTTCTTTGACGAGATGTATGACATTTTATTCGTTCGCTCATCTGTTAGATTAGGCAAATTCTTTTGGATTAATGGCGATAAAAAGACAATTGATGCCTTTGGTCCAGACGGCGTGTCTGGATTGGTGATGAATGGATCTAATAGATTGTCAAAAATTCAATCGGGGTATGTTTATCACTATGCATTTGCAATGATGATCGGAGTTGTGATTTTGTTATCATGGTACTTCAGTGGATTTGGGAGGTAGGATAATGTTATCTTCATGGCCTATTCTCTCTATCGTTACTTTTCTGCCACTCATTGGCGTGCTGTTTATATTACTGTCTGGCGGAGATAAAAAATCTGCTGAACATAATAGCAAAATGCTAGCATTATGGGTTTCTAGTTTTACATTCATTATATCTCTTATTCTGTATTTCGGGTTTGACCCTGATTTTGTAGGATTTCAATTTGAAGAACAGTTAGAATGGATTGCTGGTAGCGGTATATCTTATCACCTTGGCGTGGATGGCATTTCGATGCCATTTATTCTGCTTTCTACATTTTTAACGCCTCTTGCGATATTGGCAAGTTGGCGCTCAATAAAGCAGCGCGTTCCTGAGTTTATGATAGCATTCTTGGTGCTTGAGACCATGATGGTTGGTATGTTTGCGTCTCTTGATATGATGATGTTTTATTTATTTTTTGAGGGCGTGTTAATACCTATGTTCTTAATTGTAGGTATTTGGGGCGGACCAAGACGGGTTTATGCAGCCTTTAAGTTCTTTTTATATACCTTAGCAGGCTCTGTACTTATGCTAGTTGGCATTATGGTTATGTACCTGCAAGCTGGCACTACCGATATTCCTATCCTTGCTCAGTTTAACTTCCCTCCAGAATATCAATTCTGGTTATTTATTGGTTTTTTTGCGTCATTTGCAGTGAAGGTTCCAATGTGGCCAGTGCATACATGGTTGCCTGATGCCCATGTGGAGGCACCAACAGCTGGCTCGATGATATTAGCAGGTGTTTTATTGAAAATGGGCGGGTACGGTTTTATTCGCTTCTCGCTGCCTATGTTTCCAGATGCTTCTGCCTATTTTGCACCGTTTATTTTTGCATTATCTGTTATTGCGATTATTTACACATCACTTGTGGCATTAGCACAAACAGATATGAAAAAACTAATCGCTTATTCATCTGTTGCGCATATGGGATTTGTTACTATCGGTATTTTTTCTTTAAATGAGCAGGGGATTACTGGCGCCATGTTTCAGATGATAAGTCATGGTCTTATTTCTGCTGCTTTGTTTTTCTGTGTAGGAATAGTATATGACAGGCTTCACACGCGGGAAATTGATGCATATGGCGGTGTTGCTGATGTGATGCCAAATTATGCGGTATTTTTCATGATCATGATGCTGGCATCTGTTGGATTGCCAGGTACATCGGGATTTGTAGGGGAGATTCTAGTTTTGGTTGGCGCTTATAAAGCAAACTCCATGGTAGCATTTTTTGCAGCAACTGGTCTTGTGCTTGGCGCAACCTATATGCTTTGGCTTTACCGCCGTGTGGTATTTGGTCGTGCTGAAAAAGGCGACGTATTAAGAATGCCTTTGTTGAATAACCGTGAAATTAGTATTTTGGTTCCGTTAACAGTTCTGATTTTGTGGTTTGGAATTTATCCTGCGCCATTATTAGACATCATTAACCCTGTAGTTTCTTCCATTAGTGAGACAGTCTCAAACGCTGCTATGTTAACAGCTAATTTGCAATAAAAGGAAATCGAGTAAATCATGTTGTTTACACAAATGACATTTCAAGCAGCGTTACCTGAATATGTTCTGGTAATAGTGTCTTTAGGGCTTGTTTTAATGGCTGCTTTTGTTGGTGAAAGCTCAAATGCCAAGAAAATGGTACGCTTAGTTGCATTAGTTGGCTATGCTATTGCTTTCGCAACTATCTTTATTCTGCCGTCAGAATCGCAAAGCATCTATATGGGCTTATTTAAAGTAGATGGGCTTTTGGTGTATATGAAGGCGCTCGTATTGTTAGGTGCATTTTTTGCCTGCTTTATGGTTAATGATGATTGGTCTGATGGTGTGGAAAAGCCAGAATATCAAGTTCTTATCATGTTAGCTACTCTTGGCATGCTATTAATGATTTCTGCAAATGATCTGATATCGTTATATATGGGTTTGGAGCTGCAATCATTGCCACTTTATGTCATTGCAGCAATGAATACCAAATCCTTGAAATCATCTGAAGCAGGCTTGAAATATTTTCTTCTGGGGGCGCTTTCGTCTGGTATGTTGCTGTATGGTGCTTCTCTGATTTATGGATTTACAGGCTCTACTCAATTTGATGAGATTGCGTCTGTTATATCACAAAATGGCGCATCATCTGGCGTTATAATTGGTCTTGTTTTCTTGTTATCTGGATTAGCATTTAAAATTTCAGCTGCTCCATTTCATATGTGGACACCGGATGTATATGAAGGCTCGCCAACACCTGTAACAGCCCTATTTGCTATTGCTCCTAAGGTTGCCGCGATTACCTTACTATTGAATGTTACCCATGTGGTGTTTGCTGACGCTCGTCTGGAATGGATGCAGGTAATTATTGCATTATCTGTTGCCTCAATGTTGCTAGGTGCTTTTGGTGCCATTATGCAAAAAGATCTTAAGAGAATGATGGCTTATTCATCTATTGCACATATGGGGTATGCTCTTGCAGGTCTGGCAGCTGGCACCCAACAAGGTGCTGCTGGTGTTATGATTTATATGACCACCTATATATTTATGGGGGCTGGTACTTTTGCTATCATATTAATGATGAGACGAGACGGTGTTCCGGTGCAAAAATTGTCTGATTTATCAGGCTTATCGTCATCTCACCCTTATTGGGCGTTTGGCTTGATGATTTTTATGTTTTCTATGGCTGGAATTCCACCTTTAGCAGGATTTTTTGCTAAATGGTATGTATTTCTTGCAGCTGTGAATGCAGGATTGATTCCGCTTGCAGTAATTGGTGTGTTAACATCCGTGGTTGGTGCTTTTTATTATCTGAGAATAATCAAACTCATGTATTTTGAAGATGCGGACAGCCCACTTGATAAAATTGCCCCAAAGGAAAATGTAATAATTCTCTCAATTTCGTTATTAGTTACAGTTTTATTTTTCTTTATCATTGGCTCATTACGTGAATGGACTTACTTTGTGGTTCAGAGCTTACCAGTGTCTGGATCATTATAATGGGCGCTTTTATGGCTGAACGTCACACAAAAAATTGGGAACTTCATCTAAAGGAGACAGAAACTTCTGCTCTCGACGTTGCAACAGAATTTATTGGTAATTTTGACGGGCTGCCTGAAGGTAACGGTTTTCTGGTTGAAGAACAAACAGCTGGGCGTGGCCGAATGGGCAGGGTTTGGATTTCCCGAAAAAATGATGGGATGTATTTTTCTGTGATTTTAACGCCAAAGCGCGGGATTCAGGAATGGCCTACATTGTCGTTTGTTGCTTCTCTTGCAGCTGTGCAAACATTAAGTGTAATCTGCCCTGATGTGCCTGTTTCTCTAAAATGGCCAAATGATTTGATGGTAGATAATAAAAAGATAGGGGGGATTTTACTAGAGTCTGCTAGTCCTCATGTTATTATTGGATGTGGTATTAATATTAAAAATGCACCTGATATTACAGATGCTGTATACCCATCAACGGATATTGCAAATTATCAGGCAGACCTACCAGATGCTCAGGAAATAGCAAATGCCTATATGTCTCATCTAGAAGTTCTATATGAAATCTGGCAAAATTGTGGACCTGCTCCAATTCTAGCAAGGTGGCAGGATAAATCCAATATTATTGGAAGACAGCTAACAGTTAAAGTAAGTGATAAAATGGTTTCTGGTAAATGCGAAGCATTAGAGCCAGATGGTCGTTTGAACCTTGTTGATTCAGACGGAAACGTTCATCTCATCACGGTTGGAGACGTGGTGTTGATGGGAGAGGCTGATGCTGCTGGCCATTGATTGTGGAAACACACATATTGTTTTTGGTATTTTTAATAGGTCAGACTTATCTGTTAGTTGGCGTTTTGAAACACTTAAAACTAAGGATGTAAGCGGATTTTTATCTGATTTTTTAACCAAATTAGAAACGGTTAATGTCGATTTAAATCAAATTTCAAGTGTTATCCTTGCATCTGTGGTGAGTGAAACTGCTGAGTGTTTTGAAAATCTTATTCGTTTTCTAAATGTTCCATTTTTAAATCTGGATGATCCATTAATTAAACTACCCATTGACATCGAATTGCCAGATCCAAGACAAGTTGGAGCGGATAGAATTGTTAATGCAGTTGCGGCATCTAGTTTAACAAAATCAGATATTATTATTCTTGATTTTGGAACGGCTACTACTTTTGATGTCGTTAAAAATATAGATAATAGAGCGGTATATAAAGGGGGTGTTATTGCGCCTGGGGTTAATTTGTCAGTTGAGGCATTAAGCAAAGCAGCCTCAAAATTACCAGATATTAATTTTAGTAATTTTCCTTCAGATACACCTGTTATTGGCACGAATACACAATCTGCAATGTGGTCTGGAATTATTTGGGGGTATGTTGGTTTGATCGAAGGCATTATTCACAAAATTCAAGATGAGTCAGATACCAGCTTTAAAATATTATCAACCGGAGGTCTTGCATCATTGTATTTGCCATATTGCGATCTAATTAAATGGCAGGTTCCAGAGTTAACTTTGCTTGGATTACAACAAATAGCTAAAATTAATGAGTATCAATAAATGAATATTTCCCATGATGAATTAGTATTTGTGCCTTTAGGAGGTTCAGGTGAAATTGGAATGAATGTCAATCTGTATCATTATCAATCTGATTGGTTGATGATAGATCTTGGCATTAGTTTCAGCGATGAAACCACCCCAGGTGTAGATATTATTCTACCAGATATTCGTTTTGCGGAAGCACATAAGGAAAATTTAAAGGCACTTATTCTGACCCATGCACATGAGGATCATTTTGGGGCCATTCCTTATTTGTGGGACAGGTTGCGAGTGCCAATTTATGGAACAGCTTTTACATTGGCGTTACTGCGTCGCAAATTGGCAGAAGCCAAATTATCAGAGACAATTCCTTTATATGAGATACACTATAATAAAGAATATAACTTTGGTGCTTTTGACGTTGAATTCATTGCTTTATCTCATTCTATTCCAGACCCAGCTGCGATTGTTATAAAAACAGATCAAGGGCAGATCTTGCATACGGGTGATTGGAAACTTGATGACACGCCTATGTTAGGAAATAAGACAGATACAAACAGGTTAAAACAAATAGGAGATGAGGGTGTTATTGCTCTTATTGGTGATTCAACTAATGCAATGGTGGAAGGGCGCACCCCATCAGAATCTGTTGCCCGTCAAGGGTTAACAGAGGTTATGGCGAAAGCTAAAAAAGCAGTTGCGGTTACCTGCTTTGCAAGCAATGTTGCAAGAATAGATTCTATTGTTGCAGCCGCAAAGGCGAATTCCAGACATGTATGTGTTGTTGGCAGAGCACTTCATCGTGCTATCTCTGCTGCAAGAGACACAGGATACCTTACCAACTTACCTGATTTTGTATCTGAAGAAGATGCAGGGCTAATGCCAAGAGAAAATTTAGTGATTATTTGCACAGGATCCCAAGGTGAGGTGAGGGCAGCTCTTGCCAAAATAGCAAATAATATGCATGAAAATATCCATCTTCAATCTGGGGATATGGTTATCTATTCATCACGTCAAATTCCAGGAAATGAGAATGCGATTGCAAAAGTACAAAATCAGCTATTAAGACGAAAAATAGAAATCATCACAGATGAAGAAGCGCCAGTTCACGTATCTGGTCACCCTGCAAGAGATGAATTATCTGATTTATATCATATCATACGCCCTCAAATTGCAATTCCTGTGCATGGAACAGCACGTCATCTTGAAGCTCATGCAAAGCTTGCAAAAGCATGTCAGGTTCCACAAACGCTTATTCCAGAAAATGGCAATATAATTAGCTTCCAGAAAAACAAGGCAAATGTGATAGATACTGTGGAAGTATCTCAATTCACTCATGAGTCTGGTAATGTAATTGATTTGCAATCAGATATGCTCCGTTCTCGAAGGCAAATGTTGTGGAATGGTTCTGTTAGTGTATCTATTTTACTTGATTCGATGGATATATTAATTCAAGCACCTACAATAAGCCAAGAAGGTGTTTGTTTGGAAGAAGAAGAAAGTGATTATCTTGGAAGTATTAGCTTGTTGGTAGATAATCAACTTGAAAAAGCTAATACTAAGATTTTGTCAGATGATAACGCAATTAAAAAAATGGTTATTGGCAGGGTTAAATCGGCAACTAAATCACGTTTTCGAATTAGACCTAAAGTTCATATGCACGTCATACGGATATCGGCATGATGAGGTCTGATAGGATAAAATCATGGATTTAGTTTCGTCTATCGTAGTGTATATTTTACTTTGGTGGTGGGTGTTTTTGATGGTGCTTCCCTTTGGAAGTGTGCCGCCAGAAACACCAGGAAAAGGCCATGCAGCCTCAGCACCCGCGAATCCTGCTATGTTTAAAAAAATCATTGCCACAACTATTTGTTCCGCTTTTTTATTTGTGGTTGTGAAATTAATAATTGAATCGGAAATTTTATCATTTAGATAAAAAAAACAAGGCGTTAAGCCCTGTTTTTTTCACATATCATTATAAATGATATGTTCTCCCTAAACTCGACCCACTTTTCACATAGAACCGATTTAGTTAAACTATGAGAAACATTTCTTTCTGTCACTAAAAAAATGTGATTAATTATCGTATGGTAGAAAAAGTTAGTTTACATAAATGTTTTGCGGTTTAAAACACAGGAATGAATTTCAGGACATTTGCACTAATGAGTAACTAATTATTATTTAATTGTGTTTTTTCTAAATAAAGAGGATTTAGCGTGGCATCTAAGATATTAATTGCTAGTGACCATGGCGGAACTAGGCTGAAATCAACCTTGCTTTCATATTTAGGTGAATCTGGATTTGAAGTAGTTGATTTAGGGCCAGAAGAAAATGGTGCTTCAGTCGATTATCCAGACTATGCAGCCAAATTAGCAAATGCAATGCACGAAGAAGAGTATGTTGGTATATTGATTTGTGGTTCGGGAATTGGAATGTCTATTGCTATAAATAGGTATGATTGGATTCGTGCTGCATTAGTGCATGATGAAACGTCATCTAGGTTAAGTAGAGAGCATAATAACGCCAATGTTATTGTTCTTGGCGAAAGATTAATTGGAGAATTAACAGCGATTAGTTGCCTGCAAATATTCCTTGATACAGAGTTTGCGCATGGGCGACATGAAAAACGAGTGGAAAAACTAGAACAATCTCAAATATTATTGACACAACAGGAGAGTTTAGATGCACCAAGATAAAAAAATGTTTGTTGCTAATTTAGCGATGGGTGATCCTGAAGTTTATCAGGCAATTCAGCATGAATTAGTAAGACAGCAGGATCAAATTGAGATGATTGCCTCTGAAAATATTGTTTCTTCAGCAGTTTTAGAAGCACAAGGTTCTGTTTTAACCAATAAATATGCAGAAGGCTACTCTGGAAGGCGATATTATGGAGGGTGTGAATATATTGATGTTGTTGAAACACTTGCGATAGAGCGCGCCAAAAAACTATTTAAGTGTGAGTTTGCGAATGTGCAACCGCATTCAGGGGCGCAGGCAAATCAGGCTGTGTTTCTTGCTTTATTAGCGCCAAATGACACGATTTTAGGGATGTCTCTTGGAGCTGGTGGTCATTTAACACATGGAAGTGCGCCAAATCTGTCAGGTAAATGGTTCAATGCTGTTCAATATGGGGTTAAACGAGAAACGGGTTTAATAGATTTTGATGAGGTGTTAGAGCTCGCAAAAAAACATAAACCAAAAATTATTCTGGCAGGTGCATCTGCTTACCCAAGGCAAATTGATTTTTCTAAATTTCGTGAAATAGCAGATGAGGTTGGCGCCTTGCTTATGGTTGATATGGCGCATATCTCTGGTTTGGTAGCCACAGGTCTTCATCCAAGCCCACTTCCTTTTGCAGATATAGTAACTTCTACAACGCATAAGACATTAAGGGCGGGAAGAGGTGGCCTTATTTTAACAAATAATACTGAGCTCGGAAAAAAGATAAATTCTGCTGTTTTTCCTGGACTTCAAGGAGGCCCACTAATGCATGCAATAGCAGGTAAAGCTGTTGGATTTAAAGAGGCATTAGAACCAGAATTTAAGGTTTATATCCAATCTGTAATTGATAATGCAATTACATTAGGAGAGGTCCTGAAAAAACGTGGGTTAGACCTTGTCTCTGGTGGTACTGACACTCACTTAGTCTTAGTTGATCTAAGACCAAAGGGGCTCACAGGTAACATTTCTGAAGTAAGTCTAGAGGCTTCTGGTATTACGTGTAATAAAAATGGGGTGCCTTTTGATCCTGAAAAACCAATGGTAACCTCTGGTGTAAGACTTGGCACGCCTGCGGGTACTACCAGAGGGTTTGGCTTAAATGAATTCGAGCAAATTGGTCATATTATAGGAGATGTGTTAGATGGATTGGCTTCTAACAATTCTGATAACTCAGTTGTTGAAAAACAGGCAAGGGCTGAGGTAAAGGAATTATGTCAAAGATTTCCAATCTATTAAAAATTGATTTGTATGCTTTTTATCTCTCCATCTGTCGCTAAGGAGAATTTGTTAGATGTTATGTCCATTTTGTAAGTCAGAAGATACACAAGTAAAAGATTCTCGTCCGTCTGAAGATGCAACCGCGATTAGAAGAAGAAGACAATGCAATAAATGTGATGCGCGCTTTACGACCTTTGAAAGGGTACAATTACGTGAGGTGTCTGTTATAAAAAGAGATGGTGGTAAAGTTCTATTTGATAGAGATAAATTAGCAAAATCATTTAAAATTGCCCTTCGTAAGAGAGATGTAGATCCTGATAGAATTGATATTGAAATCAATGAGATAGTTAAAAAACTTGAGTCAACAGGTGAACCTGATGTTGCTTCAGAATATATAGGCTCACTTGTTATGAAGGCCTTATCTAAATTAGATAAGGTTGGATATGTTAGGTATGCATCTGTTTATAGAAATTTTGCTGATCCTCATGATTTTGAAGAATTTGTAATAGAGCTACAAAAGTGAATCTGGTCACAAATTTTAGTGAGGCTGATGAGAGGTGGATGCGTTTTGCGCTTGCCTTAAGTGAAAAGGCACAGGGGTTTACAGCAGAAAATCCAAACGTTGGATGTGTAATTATAGATAAGAATGGTAATCTTTGTGCATCAGGCTTTACACAGAAAGCTGGGCGTCCTCATGCAGAACAAGTAGCATTAGATAAAGCAGGTCATAAAGCAATAAACGGAACGATGTATGTTACTTTGGAGCCATGTTCTCATTTTGGAAAAACGCCTCCTTGTGCCACAGCTATAATTGAATCTGGAATTAGTAGGGTGGTTATTGCCACTATTGACCCTGATAAACGTGTGAATGGGGCTGGTGTTGATATGTTAAGGCTAGCTGAGCTGCAGGTTGACACGATGCTATTGCAATCAGAGGCTGAAAAATTGCTGTCATCATTTCTAGCAAGAAATGCACCTATGCACCACAAAACAGCAGAATCTATTAAACGCAAACCATTTATTACAGCCAAAATTGCACATACTATTGATGGGTTTGTAAGCCCAGCCAAAGGCATTGGAGGACAAATATCTAACCAAGTATCGTCTGCTTATGTGCATGATGTGCGAAGTAGGGTTGATGCGGTTTTAATTAGTGAGAAAACAGCTCGTATTGATAACCCACGATTGGATGCAAGAATTGATGGCATTAATCATCCAACAACTAGGATAATATTAGACAGAAATCTATTATTATCTGCTGATAGTCAGCTTGTAAAAACCGCCAATATGCATCCACTAGTGCTTATCTCAGCACAGCAAGCTGATGATAATCATTGGCTAAATCACGCAAATAGTAGCCAAAATATCCGTCTGTTTGTTGTTGATAAGAGTTTTTCGTTGGAAATTATATTTGAAATGTTACTTGAAGAAGGGTTCGGACATATCTTAATAGAGCCTGGTCCAAGACTTTTAAATTCTCTTTTATCTGAGCGCCTTGTGGATGAATTTATAGAGATAATCAGCCCTACACCATTAGGTTCAGGATTATCTATTAATAATAGTGAGGAAACAGTAGCATTTTTGCCGCCTTCGCCTTATGTAATCAGTAATGAATTTAATTTAGCTGACGATACACTTAAAATTTGGAAAAGATAAAATAAGTAATGTTTACAGGAATTATTACAGATATTGGTGAGTTAATATCGCTAAATAAGCAGGGTGACTGGAGATTGCGTATTAAAACTAATTGGCAAACAGAACAGATAGATATAGGTGCTTCTATTGCGTGTTCTGGAATTTGTTTAACAGTCATAGAAAGAGCAGATTCGTACTTTGATGTTGAAGCTTCTATGGAAACAGTTTCACTGACATCTATGCAAAAGTGGCAATTAGGAAGCAAAATCAATTTGGAAAGAGCGCTTCGCATGGGAGACGAGCTAGGTGGACATATTGTTTCTGGTCATGTTGATGGCATCGCCACTATTACTAATATTAAAGCTGAGAAGGATTCTCATCGTCTAACTTTTGAAATAGCAGATAAATTAAAGGGATTTGTTGCTAGTAAGGGCTCTGTTTGTGTTGATGGGATTTCCCTTACTGTAAATCAAGTCAATGATAATACATTCACGGTGAATATTATCTCTCATACGTGGCAGGAAACTACCCTTGGCGATATTAAGGTCGGAGATATCGTTAATATTGAGATTGATATGTTAGCGCGTTATGTTGCTAGATTGTTAGAGACTCAAAAATAATAAGCCAAATATTTAATTAAAGGAATATAAGTGTGTCCGAAAATAATGCACTAGGGATAAACCCAATTGAGGATGTAATCGCAGATGCAAAAGCAGGAAAGCTTTTCATTCTGGTAGATGATCAAGATAGAGAAAATGAGGGGGACCTGTGTATAATAGGGGAGTATGCTACCCCAGAGGCAGTTAATTTTATGGCAATTCATGGCAGAGGACTGATTTGTCTTGCGCTCACCCGTCATAAAGCAGATGAACTCGGGTTAAGTTTGATGGAACAGCGAAATGAATCTCGCCATTCTACTGCATTTACAACTTCTATTGAAGCGCGCGAGGGAGTAACTACTGGAATATCTGCACATGATAGGTCGCACACCATAAATGTTGCTATAAAGCCAGATGCCACGATTAATGACATTACTACGCCAGGACATATATTCCCATTAGTTGCCCGTGAAGGAGGCACTTTGGTTCGTGCAGGTCATACAGAAGCGATAATTGACATTGCAAAAGCAGCAGATTCCAATCCTAGTGGGGTAATCTGTGAAATTATGAATGATGATGGAACGATGGCAAGGTTACCTGATTTAGTTGGTTTTGCGGCATCTCACGATTTGAAAATTGGAGCGATTGCAGATCTTATTGCTTGGCGTCGCCGTAACGAGACACTTGTTTCTCGAATATCTGAAATTATCATCAATTCAGAGTTTGGCGGAGAATGGCGAATGATGGTGTATCGCAACGATATTACTGGCGTTGAACATATTGCCTTATTAAAAGGCGATTTATTATCAGATGAGCCTGTTTTAGTAAGAATGCACGCATTGGATATGATGGTGGATGTATTAGCAGAAACCAAGCAATCTAGATCATTTGGCGAATTACACACAGCAATGCAGATGATTGCTGAAAAAGGACGTGGTCTTATCGTATTATTAAGAGAATCAAATTCTAGCAGTATTTCCCACCTAGTTGCATCTAGGCTTGATGTAGATAAAAATAAATCTTCTAGCCCTGAACTTAGGGACTATGGCGTTGGCGCACAAATTTTGAGCGATTTAGATGTTAATGATATGGTTCTCCTGACAAATTCACGTCCAAATATTATTGCTCTTGAAGGATACGGATTAAATATTTCGGGTTGGCGACCTATTTTTGTTGAATGATTATTCTTAATTGAATCGGGACCATAATGGATAAAAAATTTCTTATAATTGAAGCTAGATTTTATGATGATATTTTAGATGCGCTTGTTGAAGGAGCAGTCGAACAGCTCAATAGCCATAATATTGAATATGATCGTCTTGAAGTCCCAGGCGCTTTGGAAATTCCAGGCGCTGTTGCGATAGCTGCTGATAGCGGTTTGTATAGTGGCTTTATAGCTTTAGGGTGTGTAATACGCGGTGAAACATCGCATTATGATACGGTAAGTAATGAATCTGCAAATGGCTTGATGAATCTATCTATTGAGAGAAGGCTGGCTATCGGAAATGGCATTATTACGGTTGAAAATCAAGAACAGGCATGGGCGCGAGCAAAAATATCTGAAAAAGATAAGGGCGGGGGAGCAGCGCTTGCAGCGATTAATATGCTTAATATCAAAGAACGTTTTGCCAAATGAATGATGATGTGAAAAAACAAAAAAAGATCCCTGTTCCAATGAGACAGCGCAGTGGTGCAAGGATTGCAGCTGTGCAGTTGAATTTTCAGCATCTTTTTGTGCAATCTGACTTGCAAACTTCTATCGCTGAATTTCTTACGCATTATGCACCGCAAATTGCAGATGATATGCTGGTAAGAGAAATAGATGATTCGTATTTTCAGCAACTGGTTTTAGGATGCGAAATTCATCATGATTTTATCGAAGGAATTATTTCTAAATCCTTGGGTGAGGGATGGAGAGTTGAGCGTTTGTCAAAAGCAGATTTTACTATTTTACAGGTAGCTATCTGTGAGCTAAAGCATATGCCACAAACACCTGCAAAGGTGGTGATTACAGAGTTTTCTGGTATTTCTGATGCTTATAATAGTGATGTGTCTTTTATTAACGCTGTGTTGGATAAGGCAGCTCGCGAAATAAGACCATCTGAAATGAACCCATCTGAAATGAACCCATCTGAAATGAACCCATCTGAAATTAATTCCTAGAACTAGTATAAAGCTAATATTTATTCAATATCTCGACAATAAAATAGAGTTTTTATTCTGTAATTTGACCACGCCTAAGATTAAAGAAAATTTGTTCTAAAATTCCAATATTTACACCAGGTGCATTGGTTCTTTCACCTTCATAATCAAAATCTTTCGGCAGAGCATCTATTTTATTCATATTTAAAAGAAGACCATTATTGTCAAAGGAAAAAACATATAATTCACTTGAAATTACAATTTCTTTTCTTGCAAGAGGGGCACGTTTTGTTACATTAGAATAATATAGATTTCCAGAATTAAAGGCGCCTTTAAAACTTGGTGGTCCAAGTAATAACGTAAGATCAGACTGGGTAGTTGTCCCTATTTGGATTTTATCTATATTAACAGAATCTATTTGGTTTCCATGCGTTGATTGCGCAGCAGAACAGGACAATAACATCCCAATCGCAAAGATAGAAAATAAAAATGGCATAATAGACCGATTGTAAATGCGCACATTATGAGTGATGTGTTTTATATCGGTTGAATTCATAATTAAGCTTATGAAATGTCTGTTTATGAGCATTTAAATATTCCTGCGTTATATGCAAAAAGTCATTGATAATTCTAAATTTCGTTGTTAATCAATGCCTATTCTGTTAGCTAAGGTCAATAAATTATAAGGATTTTTTTTATGATAGCTAACTCTTTTCGTCAAAAAATAGCTAGTGTTTTTTCCAGCGGGCCAAAAGCTGAAATGGAATTACCGCAGAAAATATATAATAGTTGTTTGCAGGCAAGTAGAAGACCTCAATTTTATACCTCTTTTGATGTTGCAGATACATTCGACGGTCGTTTTGATATGTTATGCCTTATCATGAGTATTTACATACAAAGGCTTAATCAGGACACATCCCAAAATAAGAAATTCAGTCAAAATCTATTTGATATCATGTTTAAGGATATCGATGTTACCTTGCGCGAAATGGGGGCAGGTGATCTAGGTGTTGGAAAGCGTGTGAAAATTATGTCTGAGAGTTTTCTTGGAAGGCTGACTAAATATTGCGATAATTTAACGTCCAGAGATTCAGGTTCATTAGCAGAAAGTCTTTCAAGAAATTTATATAGACAAGAAGGATATGTTGATGAAAAAAGCCCACTCATTAATTTGGTTTTTAAAATACAAGAGCATCTTGCAAAATTACCAATTCAGAAAGTAATGTCAGAAGAATTTAATATGAATGATGTTGTTTTATCCTGTCTTTCAGGTTCAATTAAAAATTCATAGAGTTAGACAATGCAAAAACTAACCCTAGATAACAAAATAGATTTACTATCTATTTCCCGAGGAACAAAAAAAATGTCTTTTTCAGGTCATTTGGACGAAAAAGGGTGTGACTATATCAAAGATAGATTTGATTTTCTTGCATTAGATAATGTCATTTTATCCTCACATATCAAAAAAATTACCAAAGATTGTTGGGAACTAAAAGGTAATTTATCAGCTGATATTATACAAAAATGTGTTGTAACAGGTGAACCTGTTAAAGAAAAACTAGCAATTATGTTAGAAGAAAGATATGTTCTTCAAAATGAGGATAATGAACAAATAACGGAAATCGACGCTGATGCTGTAAATGTGGAACTTCTTGATTCACATATGTTTGATGTAGGGGAGTTCCTATCACAGGTGATTGGTGTTGAATCAGAATCATTCCCAAAGCAAGAAATCACCCCAGAAGTACAATCCTTTGGAGTTGAAGATAATGATCATCCATTTGCAAAACTTGCTATTTTGAAAAAATAGCGTACCTGTTTATTGTTCATCGCAAGATTGGGAGTATAAGTAAGTGTCATTGAACCTTCGAATTGCATTGGATGCTATGGGCGGGGACGATGCACCGGAAATTGTTATAGACGGTGCAAGTCTAGCGCGTGAGCGTCATCCTGATCTGCAATTAACATTAATTGGTGATAGTGCAAAAATAAGTGAGCTCACTAAAAAATATAAAAATTTGAGTGATGTAAAAATTATTCATGCAGATGATATGGTGGCAGCAGATGAAAAACCATCACAAGCACTGCGCCATGGCAAAAAGACATCAATGTGGTTGGCTGTAAATGAAGTAGCATTAGATAATGCGGACGCTATTATTTCTGCTGGTAACACGGGTGCTTTAATGGCAATTTCTAAATTGCAATTGCGTATGATTAGCGGCGTAACGCGCCCCGCAATCGCAGGTTTTCTGCCAACCTTGCGTGGGTTGTGCTGTATGCTTGACCTAGGCGCAAATATAGAAGTTGATGAACGAAATTTGGTTCAATTTGGTATTATGGGCGCTTCTTTTTGTGAGGCCATTACAGGTAAGCAAAACCCCTCTGTAGGTATATTAAATGTGGGTGAAGAAGACCAAAAAGGGTTTGATTATTTGCGTCTTGCTGGCACCAGTTTGTCGCATCAATCACTAAACTTAAATTATGTTGGGTTTATTGAAGGGTCTGACATAGTTGCAGGTGATACAGATGTGATTGTCACAGATGGCTTTACTGGAAATGTGGCTCTTAAAACAGCAGAGGGAACGGCTAAATTTTTTATGCACCATCTTCGTCAGGCTTTTCAAAGTACTTTGTTGAGTAAATTGGGATTTATTTTTTCCAGAGGCGCATTATTAAAAATGAGAAGAACTGTTGATCCTAGATACTATAATGGTGCTGTCCTATTGGGATTAAATGGCATTTGTGTAAAGTCGCATGGTGGTGCTGATTCTATTGGATTTTCAAATGCAATAGAAGTAGCGTGTAATCTAGTTAAACATGAATTTATTCCAAAGGTGAGTGACTCAATTTCAGAAGCAGAAAAAGTTATTCAAAGTAAGCCAGAATAGAAAATAATTTGATGAAACAGATATTAATGACTGGTGTTGGCTCTTACTTACCAGAAACAATTCTTACTAATAATGATTTGAGTCAATTTGTTGATACGAATGATAGTTGGATCAAACAACGTACAGGCATTGAATCACGAAGAAAAGCAAAGCCAGAAGAGTTAACATCTGATTTAGCTGTTAGAGCTGCTGAAAAGGCACTGCACTCAGCTGGGCTTGCGGCCAATGATATAGACTGCATCATTGTTGCAACAACAACGCCTGATTGCACATTTCCTGCTACTGCTACGATTGTGCAAAATAAATTAGGCGCGTTTAATGCATTTGCATTTGATGTCCAGGCTGTGTGTGCTGGTTTTGTCTATGCGCTTTCTGTAGCAAATGGATTAATGAGTTCTGGTCAAGGTAAAAATACTTTAGTTATTGGGGCAGAGACCTTTACTAAATTATTAGATTGGAGCGATAGGTCTACTTGTGTGCTGTTTGGAGATGGCGCTGGGGCTGTGGTATTACAGGCAGAAGAGAGTGAAGATGGGTATGGTATAATTGCTAATACGCTTCATTCAGATGGACGATATAAAGACATATTATATGTAGATGGCGGTGTTTCAAGCACAGGCTCTATTGGTCATGTAAGAATGCAGGGTAGGGATGTTTTTAAACATGCGGTAGAAAAGCTAGCGGCAGCAATGGACGAAGTATTATCAATTGCAGAATTAACAGCAGACGATATAGATTGGTTAGTGCCACACCAAGCAAATGTTAGAATTATCAATGCGATGCAAAAAAAGCTTAACCTTGCAGATGAAAAAGTAATAAAAACAGTGTCAACTCATGCAAATACCTCTGCTGCTTCTATCCCGCTTGCTCTTGCAGCAGGCGTAGAAGCAGGAAAAATAAAACCAGGTCATCTTCTTGCCTTGGAAGCAATCGGTGGCGGGCTAAGCTGGGGAGCTTGTTTAGTTAGATTTGGCAGGCCGGGGTAACGCTATGGCTCGTAGGTGCGCTTCTGCGTGTTGACTTGTATTATTTATGATGATAATTTTATCTTATGAGTAATACTTTAACACGATCTGATTTAGCAAACGCTGTCCATTTAGAAGTTGGACTCTCTAGAAATGAATCCTCTCAATTGGTTGAGGATGTACTTGAAAAAATAACAGATTGTTTTATCAAGGGTGAGAGCGTAAAATTATCCTCTTTTGGTACATTTAGCGTACGCTCAAAAAGTGAACGTATTGGTCGAAATCCGAAAACTGGTATAGAAGCAAAAATCACACCTCGTCGTGTGTTATCTTTTCATCCATCTATTTCTTTGCGCGAACGAGTTAATAAATAATGACTGAGAAGTCGGTTGGCGCTTATAAAACAATTTCTGAAGTATCAAAATTAATAGATGTTGCATCTCATGTATTACGTTTTTGGGAAACTAAGTTTTCTTCTGTAAAACCTCTAAAAAGAAGCGGCGGTAGAAGATATTATAATTCAGAAGATATTGAGGTTTTATCTAAGATTAGGTCCCTCTTATATAATGAGGGATATACGATTAAGGGTGCTCAAAAAGTTTTAAGATCATCAAAGCGTGCTGGTGTAGAAAAGCAAATTTCGTCCGATTTGACAGAAGATTCTAGTAGGCAATTGGCAAAAAATTCACAGAATATAAGTAAGCAACCTGATTCAATGCAAACTGACTTAAGCATTTTAAAACTTCTGCGTGACAGCGAAGAGCGCCTTGATAGTTTTATTTCAGGATTAGCTAAATAGCTGTTTATTTTTTTAACTTGTTAATAACTATAAACGCCATTTTTTTATTATTTCGGAGCGTAGCGCAGCCTGGTAGCGCACTACACTGGGGGTGTAGGGGTCGCAGGTTCAAATCCTGCCGTTCCGACCATTTTTTGGTATATTTAATACCGAATAACAGATAGTTATGATTAATTTTTTATATAAAATTTAGGTTTATTCAATTACCTGTAATCCCAATTTACATGGAATGAGATAATTATTCTATTCCATAATTTCTGATTCATTGATTTTCAACGCAGATCTAAAAACATCAATTTTTGTTCTTATTTCTTTTATATGTTCTTCTAGTTCCGCGCTTTCAGCATTTATTTCAAACATACTTTTAATTTGTAATTCTAGTTGAGAAGTAATTTTTTCTAATTCAGAAGCGAGTGCTGCTGATTGATGATTTGAGTCTATTAATCTGTGTTGAGTCTTTTGCCATAAGGCAAATAAAACGGGCTCTTTTTCTGAGAGTTTCAATATAAAGCTTCTTGGTATTTTTCGAGCTTTTAAGCCTCCAGCACCTGCTACTGCGGTAACCGTTCTTTTTGTATTTAAGATCAAAGATGTTTCGCCAAAAATTTCTTTGACACCAATTCTACCTAGCTTAAGACCCTGTTTGTCAAAAATTTCTGCATTTCCATCTAATATATAAAAGGCGAAATGAGATATTTCCCCGAATGAATATATTGGCTCATGGGGCGTCCATATACATATATCTTCTTTTTCAATCATATAATAATATTTTTCGTGATTATGTTTATTATGGACGTATTTTTTTTAGATTTAATAACGCGTTAGCTAACGGTTTTTCTCTTAATTCTCGATAATTTAATATTACCAAACTGAAAGAGGCATCAACAAAGGACAAGTTTGTGAAGGATCTGA
>ERZ887830.709-NODE-709-length-20344-cov-9.569668_pt1 | contig 20344 bp, 22 predicted proteins | sample MGYA00521101_ERZ887830 | MGnify/ENA primary metagenome ERZ887830 (study PRJEB32303, sample SAMEA104408592) | aquatic metagenome | biome: Marine water; feature: Pelagic; material: water | place: Baltic Sea | collected 2014-06-05T16:38:00 | depth 1,762 m ... | reverse complement strand
AAAAACATTTGACATCTGATTACCTATGAAGTTGTTTCGGTTGGCAGTGTTTTATCAGGCGTGGGCTGGCGCATGCGGGTTTTTGCGGTTTATCTTGGATTGGCATTTGTCGGGTCAAGCATTGCTGGGGTGCTCTGGCCGATGCTGGATTAAAGGGTGATCTTCTATGTTGACAACAATATCGGGTCAAAGGCTCAGCAAATTCTGCTTTGGCACCATGCAATTTGGACAGGGAGCTGATCGCAACCAATCACAAGCGATCTATGCACAGTGCAGGCATGCTGGGATAAATCATTTTGACACGGCGCATGCCTATACCAAGGGACTGTCTGAGACATGGCTTGGAGAGTTTTTAAAAAACGAGAGAGATAATGTTTTTATTTCCAGTAAAGTTGGATACACAGGTGGTAGCGAACCAGAAAATTTGTCAAAACAACTTGAAGAAAGTCTAAGTCGTTTAGGCCAAGATAGGGTCGATATATTGTACCTTCACAGGTTTGACCCAGACACACCGCTTGAAAAAACACTAAACTGGTTTGCGGAGCAAATCGAAAAACGGCGCATTCGTCACATTGGCGTCTCTAATTTTGCCGCGTGGCAAGTCACCAAAGCGCAATTCATTGGGCAACAATTTGGTGTTCACATATCAGCCGCGCAACCAATGTATAGTCTGGTCAAACGGCAAGCCGAGGTAGAGATATTCCCGGCCTGTCATGATTTTAATATCGAATGCTTCTCCTATTCGCCACTCGGTGCTGGCCTTTTGACTGGCAAATATGCATCAAAAGGCATCAAGGGACGACTTACCGACGACGCCCGTTATGCCAAAAGATATGGAGCTTCTGCGATGCATGCCAGCGCAAAAGCGTTACATGAAATTAGCAAACGGTATAATGTTTCGTCCGCCACTCTGGCTGTTGCTTGGGTCTTAAAGTCACCATATCGTACCACTCCAATAATCTCGGGTAGAACAAGTGAACAACTATCCCCAGTAATAGATGCACTTGATTTTGATATGTCAGAGGACTTGCTAGCTGAAATTAATGAAGTTTCACCCAAGCCCGCACCAGCAACAGATCGATTGGAAGAACAAGCTCAGGTCAATTATTAATGACGACATTCGCGATTTTCGTACACCGAAGCTATAAAGTTAAAAAATTGTTTTTTTAGCTTGGATAGCCCAGAGACTGAGACTGGCGACGTTCGGATGATATCCGTTGAAGGCTACAGAACTTTTTGGAATGACTTTGATATTTATTTTGATTTTGCAAAATGAACAAATACATCTGTTTGTTAACAGATTTTTTGTTTGGCAAAATCTATAACACTGTGCGTTTTTTGACTTTATTTTTTGGCCATTTCAATAGGCCAACGTTATTAACAAAACTGTAATACTAAAGAAATTTTTTTGAAACATTGCTGTGCAAATTTCTCTTTAGCAAAGAGAGTAAAGCAATGTTTCAGGCACAAAATATCGTTAAGAATTTTGGTCAAGTGAAAGCGGTTGACGGTGTGAGTTTCGCCGTTGAGAAACCTGAAATGATCGGCATCATCGGGCGTTCGGGAGCCGGTAAATCGACGCTCCTGCGGGTGATCAACCGTCTCACAGACGCAACCTCGGGTGCCATTACCTATGGCGATCAGGAATTGTTGAGTATGCGCGGCAAAAACAAGCGCGCATGGCAAGCCCGTTGTGCGATGATTTTTCAGCAATTCAATCTTGTCCCGCGTATGGATGTAGTTTCGAACGTTCTCTTCGGCACATTGAATGCGCGGTCCACATTTGCATCGCTGCTCAACCTGTTCCCCGAGTCCGATATAATCAAAGCGATTGATATTCTTGAACGCCTTGGCGTTGCCGAGAACTGCACCAAACGTGCCGAGGCCCTGTCTGGTGGACAGCAGCAGCGCGTGGCTATTGCGCGCGCCCTGATGCAGAACCCTGAGATTATTCTGGCGGATGAGCCGATTGCCTCGCTTGACCCCCTCAACGCAAAGATCGTGATGGAAAGCCTGCGCCGCATTCATGATGAGGACGGCCGGATGGTGATCTGCAATCTGCACACCCTCGATACGGCGCGTGCTTTTTGTGATCGTGTCATCGGCATGCGTGACGGGAAGATTGTTTTTGACGGGGCAGCATCGGATTTGTCTGCTGCCGTCGCCCGCGATGTTTATGGCGCCGACAAGGAATTCAGCGAGGCGGCGACGTCAACAAGCATTGAGACGCTTGAGAATATCGACAGAGCAGTTCTGAAAACTGCGTGACAAGCCTTAATCGAGCCTTTTCCGATGGGGGAGGGGCAAACTATCTCAAAGGAGAGATTTAATGAAAAAGATTATCCCCTTAACAATTGCTGCGTTGATGACGTTCGGAACGGCTCATGCCGATGGTCACGGAAAGATCAGTGAGTTTCGTATTGGCATTCTTGGCGGTGAAAACGCCCAGGATCGGCTAAATTCAAACGAATGCCTGCGCGAGAAGACGGAGGATCTTCTTGGCGTCGAAACAAAGCTCTTTGCCCCGGCTGACTATAATGGTGTGTTGCAGGGACTTCTTGGCGGCACTATTGACATGGCGTGGCTGGGTGCCTCTGGCTACGCAAAAGTCTGGCTTAACGACCCGAAGGCAGTTGAGCCGGTAATGGTCAAGGTCAATGTTGATGGCGGCTATGGATACTATTCCGTCGGCTTTGCCCGCAAGGATGCCAACATCAAAAATCTCGATGGGATGAAAGACAAAGTTTTCGCGTTTGGTGATCCAAACTCCACCTCTGGATATTTGATCCCGTCAATCGAAATTCCGGCAGCCGGATACTCGATGGAAGCTGGCGATTATTTTGGAGATATCAAATTTTCTGGTGGTCATGAGCAGACAATTGTTGGTGTCAACAACGGTGATTTCGACGCCGGTGTGACATGGGCTGATGGCCTTGGCAATTGGGAGGATGGCTATAACTCAGGGGCACTTCGCAAGGCGGTGGATGCCGGTCTGGTCGACATGAATGACCTTGTTCAGATCTGGCAGTCAAAGCCAATTCCTGAAGGTCCGGTGGTGCTGCGGACAACGCTGCCAGCTGACGTGAAGGTGAAGATGGCAACGCTGATGGCCTCGCTGCCGTCAATCGACCCGGATTGTGCTTATGGTGTGCTCCAGGGTGATGCCAAGGGTTTCATGCCCATCGGACATGACGCCTATGAAGTCATCATCGAAGCCCGCAAACTCAAAGCAAAATAAGTCCAACATCTGGGGGTCTGTCATCACGGCGGGCTCCCCATTTAATTGTTGAAAGGGCAAAATGGCCACCGCTTCCTACAAATCCGATTACATCAGATTGACCCATCTTCGCCGCCTCTATAGCGGCATTCTTGGGCTTGTCCTGATCCTTTTATTTTTTGGTGGATTTTACACTGCCGACAGCCGAAATGCAGGTGGTTTCTTTGATGGCCTCGACAGGGTGTTCGACTTTCCGGCCGAGGTGCTTGGCGAGGCTTGGTCGGAGATCGGCGGTCTGCCAGCATTGCTGTGGCACTACGTGCCGTCATTGATTGAAACCGTAAATATCGCTGCCGTTGCCACCTTGATCGGCGCGATCATCGGCTTGTTGCTTTCGCTTTTTTCAACGCGTGGACTGGCCTTCTGGCCCACGGGCATTTCGCTATTCAGACGTTCGATGGATATCATGCGTGCGATGCCGGAAATCGTCATCGCCCTTGTTCTGATTTTTATCATGGGTGCGGGGCCGATCCCGGCAATGATCGCCATTGCCATTCACACATCCGGTGCTCTGGGCAAACTGTTTTCTGAGGTTAATGAGAATTGCGACATGAAACCGGTCGATGGTTTGGTGTCTGTCGGTGCGTCATGGGGACAGCGCATGTGGTTTGGTGTATTCCCACAGGTTGTCCAGAATTACTTCAGCTATGCGTTGCTTCGCTTTGAGATAAACATCCGGGCCTCAGCCATCCTCGGCTTCGTTGGTGCAGGCGGCATTGGCTATGATTTGCGCAACACGATCAGTTGGGGCAAGGGCAGATATGATGATGCAACGGCGATTTTCATACTGCTGTTTTTGACCATTTTTCTGGTTGACCATCTGTCCAGCGTTGTACGGAACCGCGTTCTTGGAGATCAGAAATGATAGCAGGTACAGTCAGCCCCGATTTACGCGAACAATCCCTGGCAGCCATAAAACGCCGCAGCTTGCTGTGTTTTGTCATTCCTGGATTGATTCTGGCTTATCTGGTTTACGTCTTTTTTGCCTTTGAGGTGAATGACGCTTTTGAAGATGCAAAGCTCGACAACGCCAAAATCCTGGTTGGTGACAGCTATTCCTACAAGACCATGGTCAGTCACGATAACCGAAGTGGGCGCTATGTGGTGGCCATCGAGGGCGAGAAAAAAGGTCGCTATGCACCGGGTGCGCATCCAGCGTGGGTGTCGCTTGATGGCGAAAACGCGGATGTTGATCTGGCCGATGGGTATCGTGTGACCATCCGTGATCGTGAGGTCACCTTCACCATCCCAAACTATGGCCAGATTACGGCCTTGCCAACACGCCGCGGTGTTGAGGTTGGACTTCCTGATGGCTCGATGCCGTCATGGATCAATCTTTCCAAGACACGTTTGAATGTGAAAACGCCAAATGGCCGCATTTCTGTGACAAAGGCCAAGACCACCATTTTCAGGTATTTCTTTGGGTGGGAGTTGTTCTGGTTCACACTTGACAGCCCATATTATGGCCTTGGCTTAACCGAATTGGCTGCAGCGGCAGTTTCAGGTAGACAGAATGAAAATGGCTTAACCCATGCCTCTGCAATCTTTCAGGATTTCTGGTTCAACCCGATGTGGCGGCATGGCGAGGTTGCCTGGGCTCTCGTCGAGACAGTTTTGATGGCGTTTCTGGGTACAATCGGTGCTGCCTGTCTGGCCCTGCCGCTTGGCTTTTTATCTGCACGAAACTTTGCGCCAAGCCTGATTGGTCGGTTCGGCCTGCGGCGTCTCTTTGATTTCTTGCGAGGTGTCGATGGTCTGATCTGGACAGTCATCCTGTCCCGCGCCTTTGGTCCCGGACCCATGACTGGAGCGCTCGCCATTTTGATCACCGACACCGGTACCTTTGGAAAGATGTTCTCAGAGGCGTTGGAGAATGTTGACGATAAACAGATCGAGGGGCTGAAATCCACCGGAGCCAGCCCTATTTCGCAAAACCGTTTTGGTGTGATCCCACAAATCACTCCGGTGCTACTCAGCCAAATTCTATATTACCTCGAATCCAACACGCGTTCAGCCACAATCATTGGCGCGATTGTTGGTGGTGGCATTGGCTTGTTGCTTACCCAGGCCATCATCACCCAGAAAGACTGGGAAGAAGTGACCTATTACATCATACTGATCGTGGCGATGGTCTTTATCATGGATTCATTGTCCGGATGGCTCCGTCGCCGGTTGATCAAGGGCGATGTGTGATGGCGAGATTGTCTGCAACCGCCCCTCACATCCATCCTGATTGTGAGATTGTCGATAGCCATTTTGGACGTTTTACTGAAATTGGGGCCGGTTCGCGGATCCTTAACAGTCAGTTTGGAGATTATTCCTACTGTGACCGGTTTGCTGATATTGCCAATGCAGAGATCGGAAAATTTGCCAACATCGCGAGCTATGTACGCATTGGACCAACCGACCATCCGATGCAGTTGGCGAGCCTGCATCATTTCACCTATCGCTCGGCCTCATACTGGGATGATGCGTTAGATGACGATGCTTTCTTCACGCATCGTAAATCCCGCGTTGCGACAATCGGCCATGATTGCTGGATCGGTCATGGCGCTGTGATCCGCCCTGAAATACGGATTGGCACTGGCGCTGTTATTGGCGCAGGCGCCGTCGTCACCCGTGATGTTCCTGATTACTGGATTGTCACGGGCGTGCCGGCAAAGCCAATGCGCCCCCGCTTCACTGAATCCATCATCGCCCGTTTGCTTGCTCTTGCCTGGTGGGATTGGCCGCATAACTCTTTGCGCGCTGCCCTCATTGATTTCCGGACCCTACCAGCCGAGGATTTTCTTGATAAATATGAGGGCTAGCACCCTAGTCGGTATGGACACTCAAGACCATACGGTCACCGATGAAATGCGTGGTGCCATACTCGATCGGCGCACCATCAAGCAGGACATTTACTGAATTGACGCGCAGCAAAGGCGCTCCCAACTCGCACCGCAAAATATTTGCCATCATCGCAGTGGCTGTCACCGCTGTCACTTCTGTTTCCTTGCGCAGATAATCTGCAATGCCAAGGGCGGTAAAAGCATTCGTCTTTGAGGGGTTGGTCTGTAAGTGCGCTAGAATCCCGTCACAGCGGCCAGAGGGAAACCGGCTGACGGAATGCATGATAGGGGTGTTCTCCAGATGACCAAGACCCTCGGCCACATGCACGATGTCGCTAGTTTTGAGCGCCAGCTTACCCGCTTCTAGGCGGGTCGCATGGCGCGTTTCAACAGATGTGATCTGGCGCGAGGGCACACCATCGGCGGAAATATTCTGAGAAAATCTGGTCCGTTTGCCAATTCGATAGGTTGCATTTTTGCCAGTCACAAAAACACCCGAACCTTTCTTGGAAAAAACGAACCCGTCCTCACGCATCAATCCAAGTGCTCGCCTTACAGTATGTCGGTTTACATTGAAACGGCGCGCCAATTCAGCCTCGGTAGGCATTTTCTCACCAACGGCATAATGGCCCGCGTGGATATCATTCAGCAACTCATTATGTATCTCTTTCCAGAGCACGCGCAGCCTCGATGTCACAAAAGTTTAATAAAATTAAATTTGAAAAATCATGCCTCATTATCTATTATTTGTCTAGTTGTATAATATTCCTAATTGCCTTGAGGCAAAAAAATTACAGCAAAAAGATGGAATAGGACAAAATGAAACGACAGGAATGGTTGGGCCTCTTGGCAAAGGCAGAAGCTGGCGAATTGATGGGCTGCTGGGCATCGGCAAATCTCTCGCCCAATTACACCGAATTGCGCCCTCCGGAGATCGGTAGTGTCATGGTCCGTGGCCGGATGGGTGGTAAAGGTGATGCCTTCAATCTGGGTGAGATGACGGTTTCGCGCTGCTCAGTACAGCTGTCCTGCGGCACAGTGGGGCATGGCTACATTAAAGGTCGGTCAAAACAGGCGGCTCTGCATGTGGCGTTGTGCGATGCGCTGCTGCAAACCACCGACGCACCGATCGTGACCAGCAAAATCCTGTCGGTGCTTGCTGATAAACGTGACGTGGCGGTGGCTGCAACCGCGGGTAAGGCGGCGGCGACCAAGGTGGATTTCTTTACCCTTGTCAGAGGAGAGGATTAATGCAGCCAGATGCACTCAAAGGTGGATTTGCGAATCTGCCGGTTCAATCGGCTACAGCTTTTCGGTCGATTTTACAGGCGATGGCTCAGCCCGGAACAATCCATCAATTGGAGGGTGCGGTACCGCCGCCGCCGCTATCTGTGGCCGCCGGGGTGGTTCTGCTCACCTTATGTGATCCTGAAACGCTATTATTCGTTGGTGCGTCGGTTGATACGCCGGATTTACGAAGCTGGATTTCCTTTCATACCGGCGCGCCATCTTGCTCAGCTGATAAGGCGATGATTGCGATTGGCACATGGCAGGATTTTACTCCCTTAAGTGCCTTTCCTGCTGGCAGTGCTGAATATCCTGACCGCTCGACAACGCTGATTACCGAGATGGGTTCGCTGGACCGTAAGGGCAGCAACGCCTGCCGTCTGACCGGACCGGGCATTCAGGATTTCACTACATTATGTTTGTCTGATCCGGCGGTGAAGCAGGCAAATGCGGCTCTCTTTCCATTGGGTCTCGATTTTATCCTGACATCAGAATCCAGCGTTGCGGCGCTTCCCCGCTCAACCAAAATTGAGGTGATGTAATGTATGTTGCGGTCAAGGGTGGCGAGCGCGCCATTGCCAACGCGCATCAATGGCTTGGCGAAATGCGGCGGGGTGACACTCTGTTTGACGCCCTTTCACTGGACCAGATAAGAGAACAGCTCGCCCTTTCGGTAGCCCGAGTGATGGCTGAGGGGTCGCTCTATGATCCTGATCTCGCGGCATTAGCCATCAAACAGGCGCGCGGTGATTTGATTGAGGCGATTTTTCTTATCCGAGCCTATCGCACCACATTGCCGCGTTTCGGCTATGCGCTGCCAGTTGATACCTCATCAATGCTTTGTGTACGTCGGATTTCCGCGACCTTCAAGGATATTCCAGGTGGACAGATTTTGGGGCCCACCTTTGACTACACTCACCGTTTGCTTGATTTCAAATTAGCGGCCGATGGTGAGGTGGGCGTGGCAAACAAGTCTGAGGCGGTCAGTGAAGACGTCCCGCATATTCTTGAATTGCTGAACCGGGATGGCCTCATTCAGGGAGAAGAGCTGACCGACGCCGAGCCAGTTGATCTAACCCGTGAGCCTTTGGCGCTACCGGCAAGCCGGGCTGTGCGCCTTCAGGCGTTGGCGCGCGGTGATGAGGGTTTTATATTGGGACTTGGCTATTCAACGCAGCGTGGTTATGCGCGTAATCACGCCTTTGTCGGTGAGTTGCGCATCGGCATGGTCGCGGTTGAGATGCTGATTCCAGAGCTCGGCTTTACCATCGAAATTGGTGAGGTAGAGGTCACTGAATGTGAGACCGTAAACCAGTTTCAAGGTTCAAAGACCGCGCCACCGCAATTTACCCGTGGGTATGGGTTGACCTTTGGCCAACAGGAACGAAAAACCATTGCCATGGCGCTTGTCGACCGTGCCTTGCGCTGGCGCGAACTGGGTGAAGATGATCTTGGTGCTGCGGCCCAGGATGAGGAATTTGTCCTCTCGCATTGCGACAATATTCAAGCCACCGGCTTTGTCGAACATATCAAACTTCCCCATTATGTAGATTTTCAATCCGAACTCGAACTTGTCCGGCAGATGCGAAGAGATGCCGCTGTATTGGCGGAGGTGGCAGCAGAATGACTGAACAGATAACCTCTCCCTCGGTAGATGGCACAAATGATGCCGACACCCATAATCTTGACTCGACTGAAAGCTATAATTTTGCCTATCTGGATGAGCAGACGAAGCGGATGATCCGGCGCGCCCTGCTGAAGGCGCTTGCCATTCCCGGCTATCAGGTGCCTTTTGCCTCACGTGAAATGCCGATGCCCTATGGCTGGGGAACCGGCGGTGTGCAGGTCACGGCTGCTTGCCTTACGCCTGATGATTGCATCAAGGTGATTGATCAGGGCGCGGATGATACAACCAACGCTGTTTCCATCCGTAGTTTCTTTGCCCGCACTGCCGGCGTCAGAACCACAGAGTCAACCGACGAGGCGAGCTTGATCCAGACACGGCACCGCATTCCTGAGACTGAATTAACCGAGGGACAATTACTGGTATATCAAGTGCCTATCCCTGAACCCCTGCGCTTTCTCGAACCACGTGAGACAGAAACGCGGAAGATGCATGCCCTGTCCGAATATGGGCTTATGCACGTCAAACTCTATGAGGATATCTCCCAGCATGGGCACATTGCCACGGCCTATGCCTATCCGGTGAATGTCGAAGGGCATTATGTGATGGACCCATCACCCATTCCCAAATTTGACAATCCGAAGATGAGCAATTGCGCCGCTATCCAGCTGTTTGGCGCTGGGCGTGAACAGCGGATTTATGCCATTCCGCCCTATTGCCATGTAAAAAGTCTGGATTTTGAGGATTATCCGTTTGAGAGATTACGCGCTCCGGGTGCCTGCGCGTTATGTGGGGCAGATGACAGTTATCTTGATGAGGTGATCATGGATGATCAGGGGACTCGCATGTTTGTTTGTTCGGACACTGACTTCTGTTCGACCCGGCGAGAGCAGGGGCATGTCGGCGACCAGTCAGGTCTGTTAGACAGTGAGGAGGGGTGATGCAGAAAGCGCCTTTATTCAGTGTTTCGGACCTCAGCAAAAGCTACGGTGCGCAACTTGGCTGTCTTGACATCAGTTTCGATCTCCATCCTGGCGAAATTATGGGGATCGTTGGCGAGTCAGGTTCCGGTAAATCCACTTTGTTGAATTGCCTTGCTGGGCATCTGGCACCCGATAGCGGTGACGTGTGTTTTGATGTCGATGGAACGGGATTAGTCTCGACCTTGGCCATGTCCGAACCGGAGCGCCGCCTTCTTGCCCGCACGCAATGGGCCTATGTGCATCAAAACCCGCGCGATGGGTTGCGCATGTCGGTCAGCGCAGGCGGCAATATTGGTGAACGGCTGATGAATGTTGGCGCCCGCCATTATGGCGATATCAGGCAGGATGCAAGCAGCTGGATGGACCGTGTTGAGCTCTCGATAGGCCGCATTGATGATCGTCCGGCAACCTTTTCCGGTGGCATGCAGCAGCGTTTGCAGATCGCCCGTAATCTCGTAACAAGTCCGCGCCTTGTTTTTATGGATGAGCCAACAGGCGGGCTAGATGTTTCTGTTCAGGCACGGCTTCTAGATTTACTGCGCTCCCTTGTCCAAGATTTGGGGTTGTCGGTGATTATTGTTACGCACGATCTTGCCGTTGTACGCATGCTGGCGCATCGGATGATGGTCATGCAGCGTGGCCATGTAGTCGAGACAGGCCTTGCCGATCAGGTTCTTGACGACCCCCAACACCCCTATACGCAGCTACTCGTCAGCTCCGTTTTGCAGGTATAAGCCATGTTAGAAATCACCCAAGTATCCAAGACATTTCATCTTCATACACAGCAGCAGGCCGAAATTCCCGTTGTGACTAATGTCGGTTTTGCCGTGCAGCCAGGTGAATGCGTCGCCCTAACTGGCGAGAGTGGGTCGGGAAAATCGACTGTGCTGCGGTTGATCTATGGTAATTATCTGGCCAAGACCGGCAGCATTACTGTAGATGGCACCGAGATTGTTGCCGCCGACCCACGTACCATCCTTGATTTGCGGCGGACAACGCTCGGTTATGTAACGCAGTTTTTGCGGGTGCTGCCTCGCGTGCCAACGACGCGGGTTGTTGCCGAACCGATGATCCAAGCTGGCCATGATGCCACTGCTGCGGATACACATGCCCGTGATTTGTTGCGGCGGTTACGGATTCCCGAAACATTGTGGGATTTGTCGCCCCTGACCTTTTCTGGCGGTGAACAGCAACGCGTGAATATTGCGCGGGGTTTTGCCTATAATTATCCGGCTCTGCTACTTGATGAGCCGACGGCAAGCCTCGATGCGACGAACCGGCAAACCGTTCTCGATATGATCGACGCCGCAAAACAGCGAGGCTGTGCCATCCTCGGGATTTTTCATGATTACGCTGCCCGAGAGGCGGTTTGTGACAGGGAAATTGACGTTAGTCAGTTCGCTGTCGAATGACAGCTCACACCCTGGGCCAACTTGTCTGCGTCCTTGGCCCGTCTGGTGCTGGCAAGGATGCGGTGATGCGCGGTGTTGTGGCGGTGATGCCACAGTTTCATCTGGCGCGTCGGCTCATCACCCGGCCCGCCCATAATGACTCTGAGGATTATGACAGCGTTACAGACACTGACTTTGCCGCGTTGCAGAAGGCCGGGCATTTCCTGTTTCACTGGAAGGCGCATGGGCTGTCCTACGGCGTGCCAGCCAGCGTGCTGCCCCTTGTCCGTTCGGGCGCGACTGTCCTTTTCAATGGATCACGCGCTGCCTTGCCGGCGATGCGGCAAATTTATCCGGAATTGCGGGTGTTCTTGATTGCTGTCTCGCCCGATGTTCTCGCGGACCGCCTTAGGAAAAGAGGCCGTGAAACAGCACAGGAGATTGCCAAGCGGCTTCAGCGACAGGTTGATTTGACCGATGAAAAGGTTGAGATCATCAACAACGATGGCGCACTAGCCACCAGCGTTGCCAGCTTCGTTAACTCTTTACAGCAGCCAGAGGAAGGCGGTGAATGAGATGAAATCGGCCATCCCCTGCTTCTCCTACAAGACCAACATCATCGACGCCGACAGGCGTCCGAGTGAGGTGCGATGTATGGCTTTGCAGGATGGCCTTGATCCTCTGCAACTCATCTGCTTGCAATTTATCGCTCAGCGTCAGATGAAAGCGAAATTCATCCATCACGAAAGGATAGCCCCATTTTGTCAACAAGGCGTCCTGTGCCGGTGTCAGACCGCTGGCTCGCCGGCGCTTCAGCTCAGCATCGCTCAGCGGTGCACGCAAGTTGTCCAGCTCCCGCACGAGGCTGCTGGCAAGTTGCTGCAGGGGTACACATGGCTGTTGTGGAACAAGGGCAAGGAACGATCCGAGTCTAGCAATCCGCAAGGCCGACATCTCAAAAGCTGGCATCGAGCTGGCAAGAGCTTTCGCTGTGGTGATCAGGTAATTTTCACTCACGCCGTCAGCAAGCTGAAATGGTGCTTTCAGCGTTCCGTGAAATCCATATTTGCTGGGCCTTTTGGTAATTATGGACAGCGAGGGATCGTCAATCTTAGGCTGTCGAATGGACTGTCCTTGGCTTACACTCCAGCCCAGCCAGGAGTCGCCAAATTTTTGGAGCTCGCTGCCGTCTGGTGGCAAAAAGTACAGTGCATAGCGGGTAAATTTTTTGTTCATTTTTTGAGCCCTCCAGCACCAAGTGATAAGCAGAAAACAAAAGTTAATCTATAAAATGTGTCAAATAAATATCCGTGTCACCAAAGTGAAATAAACCTGCAATACGATACCATGTGGGGAACATAAAGAAGTGAAATATCATGATAGAAACAGTTTTTGCAAACGCCAAAGTCATTACTGAAAATGCTATTATACACGGTACAATTATGTTTGCTGACGGTGTTATCAGTTCTATTGACAGCGGCACCAGAGTGCCCTTAGGTGCCATTGATTGTGAAGGCGATTACGTCGCGCCAGGTTTGATCGAGTTGCACACAGATAATCTAGAGCGCCATCTAACCCCGCGTCCTAAAGTCAATTGGCCAAAACGTGCGGCGGTTCTTGGCCATGACCGGGAGCTTGCCGGCGCTGGGATAACGTCAGTTTTTGACGCGCTTAGAGTTGGTTCAGAGACTGATCAGAAAAGCCACGGTTATTTACGATACGCCCGGGAGACGGTCGATCATATTCTTGATCAAATTAATCATCGTGCGCTCAAGGTTTCACATCACATACATCTTCGCGCTGAGCTTTGCACGGAGACACTAGTTGAGGAATTATATGAATTCTCTGTCAATGACCGTGTCCGCCTTGTTTCCTTAATGGACCACACACCTGGACAGCGGCAATTTCGTGATATGTCGAAACACCGTGAATATCTGATGGGTAAGCATGGCTATAATGATGCAGAGGTCGAAGCCCACTGGACCAAGTTAAGAGAGTTACAAACACTGTATTTGGAAAAAAACCGTGCTGCCACCGTGGCCTATGCAACAGAAGTTGGAGCTATTTTGGCAAGTCACGATGACACAACGCTAGATGATGTCTTGGAGTCAGATAGGTTGGGCATTACCGTTGCCGAGTTTCCAACGACGCTTGAAGCAGCTGAGGCTTGCAGGGCAAAGGCACAATTTATTGTCATGGGTGCGCCAAACATCGTTCGAGGTGGCTCACATTCCGGGAATGTCGCAGCACAGGAACTTGCGAGAGTTGGGCTTTTGGACATTTTAAGCTCAGACTATGTTCCTGCGGCACTATTAAATGCAGCTGTCAGTCTCGGCACCCTGCTGGAGGATATGGCTGCTGGGATTCGCACGGTGACTGCGTGCCCGGCGGATGCAGTCGGCTTTGATGACCGTGGTCGCATAGCTCCAGAAAAGCGCGCTGATCTTGTTCGGTTTGCGATGCATGACGGCCTGCCAATAATTAAATCTGTCTGGTCACGAGGTCAGCGCATTGCCTAGCGTTAATTTCATCAGTGACGCTATGATGGAAATTAATGATTGTGAGGAGCCATCACACAATTTTACGCCAGAGATCCGACGATTTGCACTAAAAAAGTAGTTTGCTTATCCCTTCCCACTCATCATGGCGTAGTTTAAGTGCATAGGACTTATTGTCGCCCCCGACCAAATCGTGCAGATCAAATTTTGGTGAGGTGTTGGTAAAATTGTGCACATGCGAGATGATATGATGCTCATCGACTAGAACAACGCCAAATGCTGGCTCTGTTAGATCGCCACGAATTGTGGTGTCATCTCCGTCTAAATCGAGGCGACACTGATGGTTTAAGCCGCGCATGAAGGAAAAGGAAAGACCATGGCAAGTGCCACTTATAACACGGTGAACATGACCGAAAAAAAGATGTCGGATTTTGTCCCGATGTCGTTTCAGCAGATCTAATACCTTGTGCCCATCTTTGTTACTTATCTTATCTAGGCTTGCTATGCCAACGTTGAAAGGTGGGTGATGCATGAAAACGATCCCAGGTTGTTTCAAGTCTGCTAGGGTCTCATCAAGCCATTTGAGCCGGTTTTCGCAAAATGCGCCGTGATGTCCATCTGGAGCTTTTGTATCAGTCAAGATAAATGGGCCAACTGACGTTTCCAATTTTTGCTGAAGAAAGCCATATTTGTCCAATTTAGCTGTATTAAAAGTTCTATCAATACAATCTCTATCATCGTGATTGCCCGTCATTAAATAGTAGGGTATCGGCAACTTTTCTATAATATCGAAAAATGCCGCGTAAGCGGACTTGTCTCCCCAATGCGTAAGATCGCCAGTGACGACCACAAACTCAGCGTCAGCATGATTTTTGGAAATGTCTTCGATCGCCAGTTCCAACCGCTGCCGAGGGTTCACTCCAAATAGCAAGTCTTTGCCACCTATAATGTGTGTGTCAGTCAAATGTATGAACTTGAACATAAGTTTGCTCCAATATATTGGGAGAGGATTAGTTTCCTCTCCCAGACGTATTTCAATGTTAGCGTGGCATTAAATCACCGGCTTCTTCTGCCATTTCTTGCTGCAAATCTGCAACATCACTGGCCTCACCGGTGGCTAATTTTTCCATCCCATCGTAGATGACCTGGGTAATAGCCAGCCCTTTATCGCCAGGATAGGCCAGCCAGTCTCGCAATAATGGCAGTTGGTCTACCGCAGTTTGTTTGTTGGGATTTGCCTTGTAAAAATCAGCGAGAATGATCTCGTTAGCAGCCTTATTTGGGGGCATATAACCTGTAGTTTTTGCAACCTCAGCAGCTCCGTCACCTGAGGTTATGAACTTCAGCCACGCCCAGGCTGCGGCTCGAACTTTTGGATCATTAGAAGTTGATGTCATCATCGCAGCGTTACCACCCGCCGGCAAGCCGATAGGCTTTCCACCGTTTATACCTGGGATGCCAGGAAAGGGACCAGTTTTTAGAGTAAATTCACCTTTTGTGCGTTCAACTGCCCCAAGGGCGGAGGTCGACCAATACATCATGCCGATTTCACCAGCAGCAAATGAAGCGAGAGCCTCTTTCCAAGATAAGTTTTTCATTTCACATTCTCGGAAAATACGGTTCATTGTCTCTAGCGCAACCGTTGCTTCCTTACTATCGAGGTGTATTTTATTGCTCTCAACAATAGCTTTGTCCTGCGACCAGAGCATGGCCTGCATGAACCAGTTTCCTGTGATATTCCAGCCCCAGAATATTGGATTTTTTATACCATTGGATTTCATTACTTTGCAGGCTTGGATAACTTCATCCCAATTGGTAGGAAGGGAATTGATGCCTCCCTTTTCAAGTATATCCATGTTGTAGTATCCAACTGGTAGCGATATAGAAAAGGGAAGGCCATATACGTTGCCATCAAATTTTGATAGGTTTAGCATTGCCTGATGGTAGCCATCCTTCTCAAAATTCGCCTCTTTAGCTATGTAGGGTTCAAGTGATTGAGCGATTCCTTTTTCAACCAGAATAGCTTGACGGTTAAGACCCTGCATGGTCACATCAGGCAAATTATCAGATGTTGACTCGCGGAGGATAGTATTAGTTCCGTCTTCATAGCTTTCGTAAGTCGCGCGAAATTTAATTTCAATTTCCGGATGTTTTTCCTTGAAGGCTGGCATCATAGCCTCATAGGTAACATCGAATAGATGAGGGTAAGGATAACCGAACTCTACAACAACTTTGTGATTATCCGCAGAGGCGGACGACACACTAGTTAACATAAGAATCGCAGCTGAAATGAGGGTCTTTTTCATAAGTCTACTCCATCGCTGTGAAGAGCTTCCCAAGCAATTGCACTTGTTTGGGGAGCTCGCTAGTCCACCGCACCATGCGGTAGGATTTCTCTGGGATCATTTCATTCCGGTCAATGTGATCCCCTCAATAAATCGTTTTTGTGCCAGCAGGAAGGCCACGATTAACGGCGTGACGATTACTGTAGCAGTGGCCATCATTGGCCCGTAGAAGCTCCCGTCTGCATCACCCTTAAATTCTCTTAATCCAAGAGGCGGTGTAAATAGGCTGCGATCTCCGGTGATTACAATTCGTGGCCAGAAATAGTCATTCCAATGCGCGACAACTGAGAAAATAGCAAAGGCAAGCAAGGCAGGGATTGCAGTCGGCAACATCACCCTCCAGACGATAGCGTATTCGGACATACCGTCCATGCGGGCAGCATCGATGAGGTCATCAGGCACAGTCATGAAAAATTGTCTCATGAGAAAAATGCCAAAGACTGAAATTGTCCAAGGCACTATGAGGGCAGCGTATGTGTTAATCAAACTGACTTTCGCCAGCATGATATATAGTGGTAGCGCGATTGCATGAACCGGAATTAACAACCCTATTATGACTATGCTAAAAACTATTTCTCGACCCCAGAATCGTAATTTAGATAATGCATAAGCAGCTGGTAAAGCCACGACGATTTGGATCAAAAAGATAGAAACCGTAACGATTACTCCGTTCAGCAGGTAACGTAGCAATGGGGCTTGGGAAAATGCTTTGCTATAGTTGAAAGCCGCAGGTGTCATGGAGCAACCCTTTTCCACTTCAGCCATAAAAGCTCGACGCACGCCATCGTCGCTAAGTCCAGGAAAACGGGTCCTAAGGGCTGTCACCTCATCCTTGTTTGGGTCTTGAAGTTTAACGCAACGTTCATCAACCATCAGTTCTTGAGAGCCAAAAAAACCGCCAGTATTACGTTCAATCTCACTTGGGCTTTTTAAAGAATAGCTAACCATCATATAGAAAGGCACCAGCACGATCATCGCCCCAAAAATAAGGGTTGCATGCTTGATTGATGAAGAGAGGGAAACAAAAGCTTTCATGAGTAATGCGTTCTCCGGTCAAACAACCAGCGTTGAATTAGTGTTATAACAACCACAAACAAAAGGAAGATCACGGTGATAGCCGCTCCCGTGCCAAGAAGATTTTGTTTTATGCCCTTCTCATAAATTGCAAACATCATCACGTAGGCACTTTTGCCGGGCCCTCCACTTTCAGGAAAAATAGCTTCAACGGTATCAAATACTTGAAAGGACCGGATTATTGTAATGGTGATTACGAAGACTGTTGTTGGGCCCAGCATTGGCCAGGTAACTAGCCGGAAACGTTCCCATGCGCTTGATGCTCCATCAATCTCGGCTGCGTGGTATAAATCTTTCGAGATTGATGTCAGTCCAGCTAAGTATAGGACCATATTGAAACCAAAAGATTGCCAAATACCAATGAAACAAATTGTCCAGAGAGCATAATCACGATCACCCAACCAAAGTGGAAAGCCGTTGAGGCATCCATTACCATACCAAGACAATTGCGGGTCTGATCCGTACCAAGATCCACTAAGAAAACCATAAACAAAGGGGCTGTCACAGCCATATTGAAGAGTGTCGTTTATTACGCCAATGGTTGGATGCAACATAAATTCCCAAACAATAGCCATTGCTAAAAGCGACGCCATTACTGGGAGAAAATAGATCGTCTTGTAAAAATCCTTGCCGCGCTGGACAGATTGGATCAATAGTGCAGCACCTAACCCAAGGCCCACAGAAAAAGGAACCACAACGATTACGTACATCGCTGTTGCAGTAAACATCTTTTTAAAGGTGGAACGGGTAAAAAGACGTTCGTAGTTTTCCGTTCCGACAAAATCAACCCCCATATTCCCAAGTCCGTAATCCGTGAAAGACAGGCCAAATGCGACCAGGATTGGCAGTATCAGAATTACCACCATCAGCAAAATTGCCGGGGATAACATCATCCACGCTGAGCTTGTTTGACGTTTTTGGTTTGTGTTTAAGATCATGCCGCTTGATTTAGCTTTTCAAAGAATTGTTTAGTTTTAGACGGTTCAAGGCGGCGACCTTTGTCATCAAAAATATGGCAATCGACTTCGTCAAACCCGAGCTGTGCTTTGCTGCCAATAGGAAGCTGTCCTAGATATTTGGGATCAAATCTTGAGTGAAACTGAGCGTCGGAGTTTGGCAGCTTGAACTGGACTTGGATTTCTGGCCCTAGGTTTTCAAGGTGACAAATACTCACCTCAAACCTATATGTCCCGTCATTGTGTTTAATATGTTCTGGCCTTACACCAAGCTTAAGTTTGGAATCATGATCAGGGTTTATAAGTTCAGCTGGAAAAATGTTAATCTTGGGAGAGCCTATGAATTCGGCCACATCTATGGATGAGGGTTTGTTGTAAATGTTTTCTGGTGTGTCGTATTGCAGAATTTCACCGTCTACCATAACTGCGATACGATCAGCCATGGTCATGGCCTCAACTTGATCATGAGTGACATAGACGAAAGTTGACTTTAGTTGCCGATGTAATTGCGTTATTTCTGAGCGTGTTTGAACCCTTAATTTGGCGTCAAGATTTGAGAGTGGTTCATCTAGAAGAAAAGCTTTGGGCTTACGAACTAGCGCGCGACCAAGCGCAACACGCTGACGTTGTCCCCCTGAAAGCTGACCTGGTTTTCGCTCGAGCAGATGGTCAATTTCAAGCATTTTGGCAGCCGCAGCGATTTTATCAGAAACATTCTTTTTAATCGCAGTGGGGGTAAGTAAGCTGCCAAGAAGGGGCAGCCGTTGGGTTGAATTCAACTCCCTCATGCGGAGGGGAACAGCAATGTTCTCACCTACTGTAAGATGTGGGTAAAGTGCATAGGACTGAAAAACCATGGAGAGATTACGATCAGAAGCGCGAGACATAGAAACATCTATATTGTCTATGCTAACACTTCCGTCATCAAGATCTTCGAGCCCCGCCAAAACCCTAAGTAGTGTGGATTTTCCACAACCTGAAGGCCCTACTAATGCGGTAAATTCGCCATCGTGAATTTCAAGAGAGACATTTCTCAAAACCTTTGTCTCGCCAAACGATTTGACAATGTTCTGAAGTTGTATTGAACCCATTTTTATTATTAGCCCTTCTTTGAGAGAAATAGTTTTAGGCTCGAACGTTTCAAAATTATTTCAGAAATGTTAAGTTTTTTTTAAGAAAAGATTCTTAGGGGCATTTTGTCCCTCCCAAGAAAAAGAGGGTCGCTTAAAGGCATTCTCTCTTCCTTTAACCTTGAGCAGTGTCTGTGCGGTTTATTTTTTGCGGAAGATATGATGACAAAAACATCTCAATTAGATGAAAGTGCTTTCAGGCACATTGACCAAAAGCTCCTCCTGAATCAGAAAAGGGTAAGTCACTCACCGAGAGTACTTTTGCTTTATGGCTCACTAAGGCAAAAGTCTTTTAGCCGATTAATGACTGAGGAGGCATCAAGAGTATTAGAAAAATTTGGTGCGGAGATAAAAATTTTTAACCCAAGCGGTTTACCGCTGCCAGATGATGCAAAAGACACGCACGAGAAAGTTCAAGAACTTCGGCAAATGGTAAATTGGAGTGAAGCAATGGTTTGGTGTTCCCCTGAGCGTCATGGAGCAATGACAGGAATAATGAAGTCGCAAATAGATTGGATACCGCTCTCGATTGGAGCGGTGCGACCAACTCAAGGAAAAGCTCTTGCGGTGATGCAAGTGAATGGAGGTTCTCAGAGCTTTAACGCCGTAAATCAGATGCGCATCCTGGGACGCTGGATGCGATGCGTTACAATACCCAACCAGTCATCTGTGCCGAAAGCATTTCAGCAATTCGATGAGGATGGCCGTATGAAAGCGTCCCCCTTCTACAATAGGATGGTAGATGTCATGGAAGAGTTAATGAAGTTTACGTTTTTAACCCGTGGATGTTCCAGCTATCTAACGGATCGGTACAGTGAGAGGGTTGAGGCAGGCCAGCAATTGATAGATCGAGTAAATTCATCGAGTTAAATATTTTATTTTGAAACTGCGGATATGCTAAATACTCGCAAAATCCAGGAGCAAGTAACGGTGGTTGCGCACCCCCGC
>ERZ887830.708-NODE-708-length-20354-cov-7.831962_pt1 | contig 20354 bp, 9 predicted proteins | sample MGYA00521101_ERZ887830 | MGnify/ENA primary metagenome ERZ887830 (study PRJEB32303, sample SAMEA104408592) | aquatic metagenome | biome: Marine water; feature: Pelagic; material: water | place: Baltic Sea | collected 2014-06-05T16:38:00 | depth 1,762 m ... | reverse complement strand
TTGGAAATCAAACAAACATTTCGTTTGCGCTTCAACCTAGCAATGAACTTGATGAAGTTGTTGTTGTTGGTTATGGCAGCACTACTAAAAAAGAAATTACTTCTGCCGTGACAAAAGTTTCCGAAGAAGAATTTAACAGAGGAACAGTTAACTCACCTTCAGAATTACTTCAAGGTAAAGTCGCTGGATTAAGTATTTACAACAAAGGGGGTAACCCCAATGAGGATGCGGTAATCCGATTAAGAGGCCTTTCTACTGTTGGAGCAAATTCTCAACCATTAATTGTAGTTGATGGCATTATTGGAGCATCTTTAAAGAACTTAGACCCTAATGATGTTGAGAGTATGACTGTGCTTAAAGACGGTTCTGCCGCTGCAATTTATGGATCTCGAGCTTCGAGTGGTGTAATTTTGGTAACTACGAAGAGAGGGAAATCAGGAAAAACGACTGTAACATATAATAGTTCTATAGCCTCTGCTTCGATTGCTAGGAAAGTTGAAAACATGACGGGTAATGAGTTCGTAGCTGCTGGAGGTACAGACTTAGGGGCTCGAACTGATTGGCTTGATTTGGTTACTAGAAATGCAATTACTAGCATACATAATGTTGCTGTTTCTGGCGGATATGATGACACAAATTTTAGAATGTCTTCAAACTTTAGAGATGCAGAAGGTATTCTTGAAAATTCTGGGTTTAAACAATTCAATACAAGATTTCAAGCATCTACAAAATTGTTAAATGACAAACTTAGAATTGACTTAACAGGGTCGTATACTAAAAGGAATTCTGACTATAGTTTTAACGAAGCATTACGTTATGCCGTATTATACAATCCAACGGCTCCTGTTTTAGGTGTAGATTCACCATATCCATTTAAAGATGTTCCATATGGTGGTTATTTTGAAACCTTAGGCTTATTTGATAGTTTCAACCCAGCTTCAATAATTAACCAAAATCTTAATGAGGGTAGCCGTAATGAATTTATTTATGGTGTTAAGTTTAAATACAATGTAACAAATAATATTATCCTTAATGCAACATATTCTGAACAAAATAATAGATTGACAGATAAGGAATATTATCGTACCACATCACTTTTTAGAGGCGGTGCAGATAGTCCAACACGCAAAGGATTGGCTAGGTTATATACATATGAGGATCGTTTCAAACTATTCGAATTATTTGGTGATGTCAGTTTTAATGCGTCAGAAAAACTGGATTTAAAATTTACAGGAGGTTACTCATGGCAAGAAGAAACTTATTTTGATTATTTTCTAGAAGCTGGAGATTTTCCTAATAATGACTTAGTTAGCCGATTGAACTTTATTAATGCCTTAGAGTGGTCACAAGATCAAATAAATGCAGGGTTTATAAATATTAATAGTAATGCTTCTCCAGAACAACGCATTATTGCCTTTTTTGGACGTTTAAGTGCGACATTTGATGACGCTATTTATTTTAATGCCTCGGTTAGACATGAAGGCTCTACTAAACTTGGAGAAAACAGTAAATGGGGTACTTTTCCAGCTTTTGGTATAGGAGCTGACTTGAATAAATATATTGGTTGGGATAATGTAGATTTATTTAAAGTGCGTTTCGGTTACGGAGTCACAGGTGCTTTACCTAGAGAATATGGTCTTGCACAAGCAGGATATGAGCCAGATGGCTCTAATCCCCTAGTATCTGTTCCAATTAGGCAGCCAAACCCTGATTTAAGATGGGAAGAAAAGGCGGAGACCAATTTTGGAATAGAATTTAACTCAGGACATTTTGGCGCCACTCTGGATATCTATTCACGTAAAGTGTCCGATTTAATTTTGGAACAAACTATAGAGGCTAGTGACTTGCCTAGTAAAGTTATCTTTATATCTAATAATCAATTTAGAAACACGGGTGATATTACAACTAATGGATTTGAACTCGGAGTTAATTATGATTTTATTAAAAGCGAAAATTTAACTTATAATTCTGGTTTAGTATTCTCCACGTATAAGTCTACGCTAGATAAATTTGATGGGACATCAACATTACAAGGGAATCTTGGTGCACCTGGACAAAATGACACGACTGTGATTTTAGTGGCAGAAGGAGAAGAAATAGGCCAGATATACGGTCCGGTTTGGGACGGAACAGTTACTAATGGAAGTCAGAATTTTGTAGATGTTAATGGTGATGGTACTATTCAAACAGACCAAAAGATAGGAAATGCTATAGACGCTGACAATAATGGTGTTTTAGATGGAGACTTGACGAAGCTAGGAAAGGGTATTCCAGATTTTGAATTAGGTTGGAGTCATTCACTTCAATATAAAAACTGGGATGCTAGTTTGTTTTTTAGAGGAGCTTTTGGTCATAGTATGGTAAATAGCTTTAGGGTATTTTATGAACCCAGAGTAGGTAGTCAAGGCTCTTACAACTACATCAATACCAAATATGCAGATCCGTCGATAACAAACGCAAAGTTCAGTTCTTTATATGTTGAAAAAGCGGACTTTGTAAAATTGGATAACTTACAAATAGGCTATGCTTTTAATATCTCAGAAGATAATAAATATGTCGAAAGTGTACGTTTATCTTTAAGTGCACAGAATTTATTTACCATTACAAGTTATACTGGTGCAGATCCAGAGCCTGTATTTTCAGATAGAGGGTCAGTTGATAATGGTGCTTTTCTTTCAGCAGACCCACCAAATCCTTTGATTCCAGGTATAGATAGGCGTTATAATTATTTTCTAGCTAGGACTTTTACCTTAGGTGTTAATGTTAATTTTTAATTAAAAAATCATGAAAAACATTTTTAGATTATTTTTTGCATCAGTAATGTTGATAACATTCAATGCATGTACAGATTTAGATGAAATGCTTGTTGGCGATGTCGGCGGGCAATTAAGCGACACAGAGCCTGGTTTCGGTTCTTTCGACGGAGGAGGCGCTGGGCCAGCAGATGCTATAGCATCTGCCTATAATACACTTAGGAATTCAGGTTCCGCAAACCATGGGGGATATTGGTCTATTCAGTCAGTATCATCTGATGAAATGGCGGTAACCCAAAAAGGAGGTGACTGGTATGACGGTGGTATATGGATAAATATGCACAGGCATACTTTTGGACCATCTAATGGTCCAATTAATGGTACGTGGACACAACAGTATGATGCCATTGGGGCATGTAATACAACGTTGGCTGAAGCGGCTAAAAACAATCTTAATGCCAATCAAATAGCTCAAGTAAAAGCTTTACGTGCATTTTACTACTATCGCTTACTAGACCTTTATGGGAGAGTTAAAATTTTAACACAATCAGGTGGTGACGCCCCTCAATCTTCAAGACAACAAGTTTTTGATTTTGTGGAGAGCGAATTGTTAGCAGCTTTGGGTATAAGTTCAGTATCCATGTCTATGGACTTATCAACTAGTCCATTAACTGCATCTAAAAACCCATATAGGATTAATCAATTTGCTGCATTAGGCTTGTTGGCAAAATTATACCTTAACGCCGAAGTATATACGGGTACCGCAAGATGGGCTGAAGCTTCAATTGCTGCAGGGTATGTTATTGACAATGGAGGCTATGTGTTATGTGGTTCGGGGTGCTCTGTTACAAATCCTGCAAGGAGACCAGCTGTAGATTCTGATGAAGAACTACTAGAAGGATATGCGGCAGTATTCTCGCCTAATAACAACAATAATCCTGAAATTATTTGGTCTATTGCTTATGACAATGTTTCTGGTAGTGGCATGAATTTTTCTCGTATGACACTGCATTATGCAAGTCAGTTTACATATAATTTTTCAAACCAACCATGGAATGGATATTCTGCTCTGGAGGAGTTTTATAATTCTTACGATAATGCTGACAAGCGTAAGGCGGCTAATTTTATTGTTGGAAAACAGTTAGATTTTGAAGGATCTGCAATTGTAGATTATGCAGAAAAGACTGAGTTGGAGTTAATTTATACACCAGAAATTAATGAATTAGAACCAAATGCTTCTCGAGAGGGCGGTGCTCGCTTAGGGAAGTTTAGCTTTAGACAAGGTGGTCAACAAGAAATGGATAATGACTATCCAATCATTCGTTTAGGTGATATGCATTTAATTCGTGCAGAGGCTGATGCTAGAAATGCAAGCGACTGGAGTATGGCACTAACTGATGTAAACACAATTAGAGCGAGAGCTGGAGTGCCTGCGCTCACTGCTTTAACTGCTGATGAGTTTTTAGCAGAACGAGGTAGAGAAATGTTTATGGAAGTTACACGTCGTCAAGATTTAATACGTTTTGGTAAGTTTAATAAGGCTTGGTGGGAAAAATCTGCTACTTCTGATTCATTTAGAAATGTTTTTCCAATACCACAAGAGCAAATAGAGGCTAGTAATGGAACGTTAACACAAAATACAGGATACTAAAACGCACTTTTTTGAGTAGAAAGGGATGCTTTTTTTATAAGTATCCCTTTTTTTGAAAACGTAAATCCTTTTTGAATGAAATGCAAGGCTGTATGTTTACTTTTTATTAGTTATTCAATTTTATCTTGCGATAGTAAAAATAGTGAGAACACGTTATTCTTATTAAAAGATATTTCAACTGGAGTTACGTTTCAAAACACCCTTAATTATACAGAGAGGCTAAACCCTTATACCTATCGAAATTTTTATAATGGTGGGGGTGTTGCGCTTGGCGACATTAATAATGATGGCTTACTTGACATCTATTTTACTGGAAACTTGGTAGATAATAAATTATACTTGAATAAGGGGGATTGGAAATTTGAGGATATTACAAAAAATTCAGGTGTAAGCTGTAAAAATTCTTGGGCAACAGGAGTTACATTTATAGACATTAATTACGATGGACTTTTAGATATTTATGTTTGTAAGGCTGGTCCGCCAAGCGCAAGTACTAATAGGCATAATGAATTATTTATAAACAATGGTGACTTAACATTTACTGAAAAATCAAAGGAATTTGGATTGAATATTATAGGCTTGAGTGTACAGGCTAGCTTTTTTGATTATGATAAAGATGGGGATTTAGATTGTTATTTACTAAATAACTCTATTAAGGCCGTGGGTAATTATGACTTTATAAAAGATCAAAGAACCATACCCACGAGTTCTGGAAATAAATTATTGAAAAATGAAAATAACGTTTTTATAGATGTAACAAATAAAGCAGGAATATTTTCTAGTGCTATTGGGTTTGGCTTAGGCATTACGTTAGGCGATTACAATAATGATGATTGGCCAGATATATTTATTTCAAACGATTTTTTCGAACGAGATTATTTATATGTAAATAATAAAAATGGGACATTTATAGAAGATTTAACTAATCAATTTGGTTCTATATCCATGGGATCTATGGGTGCAGATGCTGCGGATTTAAATAACGACAATCATATTGACATTATGGTTACCGAAATGCTCCCAAAAAATATAGCTAGGCAGCGCACAAAAACACTATTTGAATCTTGGAATAAATATGATTTGGCAGTTAAAAAAGGATATCATCATCAATTTTCTAGAAACGCATTACACAGAAATATGGGGAATAATACCTTTTTAGAAATTAGTCGATTTTCTGGTGTAGCTGCCTCGGAGTGGAGTTGGGCATCTTTACTTTTTGATGCAGATAATGATGGCTTAAAAGATATATTTATTAGTAATGGTATTTACAAGGATTTATTGGATAGAGATTATTTGACTTATATGGCAAATGAAGATCAGGTAAGAGATATGATGAAGAGGGATAAGGCGATAATGAATAAGTTAATTGACTTGATGCCTTCTCAAGCTGTACCCAATGCGGCATTTAAAAACGAGGGAGGGTTTAAATTTTCAAGTCAATCTCAGGAATGGGGTCTTGATACGCCAAGTTTTAGTAATGGAAGTGCTTATGGAGATTTAGACAATGATGGAGATTTGGATCTTGTAGTTAATAATGTTAATATGCCCGCATTTTTATATGAAAACACGACAGATGCAACGCAAAACAAAAGTATTTCTATTGAATTAAAAGGAAATAAAAAGAACACATTTGCTATTGGTGCTAAAGTTGAAATATTTTATAGTAATAATTATGGGCAATTGGAAAACTTTCCATCAAGAGGATTTCAAAGTTCCGTTTCTCCAAAATTAATACTTGGCGTGGGCAGTGCTAATGTTATAGATAGTCTTATTGTTAAGTGGCCAAATGGTGTTATAGAAAATCATAAAAATTTGGAAACAAATACCAGTTACACTTTTAAAGAACCAGAAGTTGATAACACAATATATATACCTTCATCTCCAGTAACTGAAGATAATTTTTTAGAAAAAGCATCACCATTATTCAACTTTGTTCATAAAGAGAATAACGCAGTAGATTTTAATAAAGAGCAACTTTTGCCAGAAATGTTCAACAATGAAGGGCCAAGTATTGTAAGCGCAGACATTAATAATGATGGCAGTAAAGACTTTTATATTGGAGGAGCAAGAGGACAATCTGGAGTCTTATATATTTCGGACACGTACAACAATAGCTTTAAATCAAGCACAGAACCTTTTAGTAAAAATGCAAGATCTGAAGATACAGATGCTGTTTTTTTTGACAGTGACAATGATGGAGATTTAGACTTGTATGTTTCTAGTGGAGGCAAATCATTTTCAAAATTTGATTATTCATTAAAGGATAGGCTTTACATTAATGATGGTAATGCTAATTTTTCTTTAAGTACAACTGCATTAAACTTTGATGAATTGATAAGCACATCAACAGTGTCTGTATGTGACTTCGATGATGATGGTGATACGGATATATTTATTGGAGAACGATTCAAAACAAATGCTTACGGCTTACCATGCTCAGGGTACATACTTACGAATAATGGCAATAATAATTTTAAAATTAGCCAACCCAAAGCCCTCAACAAAATAGGTTTAATTACAGACTCTTATTGGGCAGATATAAATAATGATAATCAAAAAGATATTATTGTTGCTGGTGAGTGGATGCCTATTTCGGTGTTTATAAATAAAAACGGAAAATTCATTAATAAAACGAAAGAATTTGGACTGTCACAAACCACTGGTTTTTGGAAAACAATTAAAGTTTTGGATATAAATAATGATGGTAAATTAGATATTATTGCTGGCAATAAAGGGCAAAACACTTTTTTTAAATCAGATACTAGAATGTATGTTTCAGATTTTGATAACAACGGCACAATTGAGCAAATTATATGTCATAAAATCAATGATAAATATTACCCAATTCTAGATAGAGATGAGCTTATTTCCCAAATCATTAGTTTAAAACAAAAGCTATTATTTTACAAGGATTATGCTTCTGCTGACATAACCTCTATTTTTTCAAAAGAACAATTAGACAAGTCCATTATTTTAGATGTTAAAATGCTCAATTCAGGCCTGTTTGTAAATAATAATGATAAATTTTCAAGCACGGATTTACCATGTGAAATACAATATTCAAATATTGAAGCTATTGAAGTTTTGGATATTAATGAGGATGGCTTTTTAGACATTGTTTTTGGAGGGAATCAATATTTGATAAAACCTCAATTCGGTATTCAAGATGCATCAATGGGCTGGTTGTTATTAGGCAATGAAAAGGATGAATTTAATAGAGTATTCACATTGAATATAAGAGGACAGATAAGAGATTTTTGTTTTGTAAAAATTGATGATGAGTCGTATATGCTATCAGCAATAAATAATGATAGCTTAAAGTTTCATAAAATAAAGAACTCAATCAAAAACGTGCATGAGGTATCGTCATTTAAATAATATATCATCTTTTATAATAATAGTTATGGCTTGTTCATGCCAGTCAGATTACACAAAATTGGTGAAGCAAGAACTAGCTACTGGAAAGAAAAACGACTCCATTTTTTATAATTTGAAATTTGGACAAACACAAAGTCATTTTTATGAGGTCTGTTGGAATTATAACAAAGAAGGAGTTTTATCTCATGGACCAAATAATGGTTATGTTCAGAGTTTTTTAACTCCAAAAGACAGTACAAAAATAACAGAACGAATACAGATGTTATTCTATCCAAAATTTGATATGGAGGGCTTAATTAGGACTATGGACATAAAGTTTTCTCATGTGGCTTGGGCTCCTTGGAACACAGATTTATTTGCAGATAAACTATTGCCAAAAATCCAAGACACTTTAATGAAGTGGTATCCAGGAAATAAATTCATGGCAGTGAACGATAATTTTTTGGTGAAAGTGGATGGGGGCAGACAAATCCAGTTAAAACAAGAATCTGACAAGGATGTATCTGTAGTAATTGAAGATTTATTATACAAGTATAGCCAACTTAAAAACAAAGATTGATAAATGAAATTATTTGCTCAAACAATTTGCCTTATCACCTTATTTTTTTCGTGTCAAAGTGAAAATAAAAGGGCTTCAACTTCCATGAATAATAGTGGATCATTTTTTAAATTATTGTCTTCCGAAGCTACAGGAATAACATTCGCAAATGATTTAATTTCAACAGACGAATTTAATGTGTATCGTTATAGAAACTTTTATAATGGCGGTGGTGTAGCTATTGGAGATATTAATAATGACGGACTACTGGATGTGTATTTGACATCAAACCTCAATAAAAACAAACTGTATTTGAATAAAGGTAATTTCAAGTTTGAGGATATCACAGCGAAAGCCAATGTAGGTGGTGAAAAAGCGTGGTCCACTGGGGTAACTATGGTGGATATAAACGCAGATGGTTTTCTAGATATTTATGTCTGTAATTCTGGTGATGTAAAAGGAGACAACAAGCAAAACGAATTTTTTATAAATAATGGCGATTTGAGTTTTTCTGAAAAAGCCGTAGAACTTGGTTTTGATGATAAAGGCTTTTCGACACACGCTTCATTTTTTGATTATGACAACGATGGCGATTTAGATGTATATCTTTTGAACAACTCATATCAAGCTATAGGGAGTTTTAACCTCACCAAAAATGAACGCCCAAAACGAGACATGCTTGGCGGTGATAAGCTTTTTGAAAACATAGGAGGTGCTTTTGTTGATGTAAGCGAAAAAACTGGAATATATGGCAGTGTTATTGGCTTTGGCTTAGGGATTACAGTAAGCGATATAAACAATGACGGTTGGCAAGACATCTATGTGTCAAACGATTTTTTTGAACGAGACTATCTCTACATTAATCAGAAGAATAAGACGTTTAGAGAAACCCTTACAGAATCTATTAATTCTATAAGCGGGGCCTCTATGGGAGCAGATGCGGCAGATATTAATAATGATGGATTTAACGACATTTTTGTCACAGAAATGCTACCAAGCGAATACGATAGGCTAAAATCTGTAACCACTTTTGAAGATTGGAATAAATATCAATACAATCTTAAAAATAGTTATTATCACCAGTTTACAAGAAATACGCTTCAGTTAAATAATACAGATTTGACTTTTAGTGAAATCGGAAGGTTTAGTGGTGTGGAAGCATCAGACTGGAGTTGGGGAGCCTTGTTTTTTGACATGAACAATGATGGATTAAAAGACCTTTTTATTGCCAATGGTATTTATAAAGACCTAACAGATCAAGATTACCTAAAATACATTTCGAATCAAGAAGTAATACAATCTATAGTTACAAATAATAAAGTGAATTATAAAAAACTCATAGATATTATCCCGTCAAATAAAGTAAAAAATCATGCATACGTCAACACAGGGAATTTAAAGTTTGAACGTCAGCAAAATGGATTGAATACCGAAGGATTTTCTAATGGGGCTGCGTATGGAGATTTAGATAACGACGGCGATTTAGACCTAATCGTGAACAATGTAAACATGCCTTTGTTTGTTTATGAAAACACATTAAATAACGAGTCATATAATTACATTAAACTCATTTTAAAAGGAGTGGGTAAAAACACGGATGCGATAGGATCAAAGTTACAATTATCGAATGGTAAAGACACATATTATCTTGAACAACAACCTGCAAGAGGGTTTCAATCGTCTGTGGACAATAGACCAAATTTCGGATTTAAAACCAAGGGTAATTTGCAACTCAAAGTAACTTGGCCTTCTGGGAGTGTAACTCAACTTAATGACATTAAGCCAAATAGAACAATTACATTGTTTGAAAAAGAAGCTGTTTTAAAAGATAAAGCCGACCCAAAATCACGCCCAAAATTATTCACAAAAAGCAATGATGACATTACTTTTAAACACAAAGAAAGTGATTATTCCGATTTCAACGTAGAGCGTCTGCTCCCATTTATGCGTAGTACAGAAGGACCAAAAATGGCTGTTGGAGACGTAAATAATGATGGTGAAAAAGATCTTTTTATTGGCGGTTCAAAAGGGCAGTCCGCCAAGCTTTTTATTCAAAAAAACAAAAAATTCACAGAGAAAAATTCTGCAACGTTTCATCAGCATAAGGATGCAGAAGATGCCGAAAGTGTATTTTTCGACGCTGACAATGATGGCGATTTGGATATTTATGTATGCAGTGGGGGAATAGAATTTTCAAAATTTAGTCCCATTTATTTAGATAGATTGTACTTTAATGATGGTGAAGGCAATTTTACAATATCCCCTCAAGTTTTACCAACAAAAAATGGCTACCATAGCACTAGCGCAGTAGCTGTTGCAGATGTTGACAACGATAATGACTTGGACTTGTTTGTTGGTGAAAGAGCTATTCCTAATAGCTACGGAAAATCGGGCTCAGGATACTTGCTGATAAATGATGGTGAAGGAAACTTTTCTAAGGATATAGAATTTAAAGAACTGGGCATGATTACAGACGTTTTGTTTGTAAATATTGACGACAATAAATTTAAAGACTTGGTGGTTGTAGGAGAATTTATGCCGATAAGGATATTCAAAAATACTTATGGGCGTTTTGAAGAATTAAAAGAAAACGATCTTTCAAGCATAAAAGGATGGTTTAATACCATTGAAAAATCAGATTTAGACAATGATGGCGATTTGGATTTAATGCTGGGGAATCATGGACTTAACAGCAGGTTTAAAGCATCAAAAGAAAATCCTATCAAACTGTTTTCAAATGATTTTGACGGAAATGGATTTCTAGACCCAATACTATCCTTTACAGCGTCTAATGGAAAGCAATACCCTTATGCGTTACGTCATAATTTGGTAGATCAGTTAAAATATTTAAGTAAGAAATATCCAGATTATGCATCATTTAAAGAGGCTGCAATATCAGATATTTTCACTGAGGAGCAATTGAGCAGTAGTATAGTTTTAGAGGCAAATACCTTAAGTTCATTGATTCTTATAAACAATGGGGATTTTAATTTTGAAATCAAAGAATTACCTAATCAAACGCAGTATTCACCAATATATGCTATAACTACTCACGATTTTGATGACGATGGGGATCAGGATATTCTTTTGGGAGGAAATCTTGATGGAGTGATGCCAGAATTTGGACGATACGACGCTTCATTTGGGAATTACTTAGAAAATTTGGGCGATAATTCGTTTAAATATCATACCACAGGAAATGGTATAAAAATTAATGGACAAATAAGAGATTTGGCAATAATTAATGATAAAATTTACATATCAAAAAACAATGATTCGCTTGAGGTTTATCAGTTTTAAAATAGGAGTATTAATTAGTTTTATAGTAGGTTTATCTGCGTGTAATACTTCTAAATACGAACTGTTGCCTCTCCCTTTTGTCGAAGTTATTTCGGAAGCGTCAGGGCTTAATTTCTCTAATGATTTGAATGACACAGGTGATTTAAATATTATTGAATACTTATACTATTATAATGGTGGTGGTGTAGCTGTTGGTGATATAAATAACGATGGCTTGGATGATGTGTATTTATCTGCCAATCAGAAACCTGACAAGTTGTTTCTCAATCAAGGGGATTTAAAATTTAAAGATGTTTCGGAAGAAAGTGGTATTAGCAACAAAAGCGCATGGTCTACAGGAGTAACTATGGTGGATGTTAATAATGATGGGCTTTTAGATATTTATGTATGTAAAGTGGGGAATTACAAAAACTTAAAATCTAAAAATGAGTTATACATAAATCAAGGCGGAAATGTATTTATAGAAGACGCCAAAACTTACGGAATAGACTTTTCGGGTTTTTCAACTCAAGCTTCGTTTTTTGATTATGATAACGATGGCGATATGGATATGTATCTGATGAATCATTCCATACATTCTACAGCATCGTATGGTAATGCTAATCTGAGAACCAAGCGAGATGCTTTAGCTGGCGATCAATTTTTTGAGAATAGATTAAATGAGGGCAAAACGTCGTTTGTTAATGTTACAGAAAAAGTGGGTATATACAGCAGCGCATTAGGTTATGGTTTGGCTATAGCAGTTTCAGATATAAATCAAGATGGGTATATGGATGTCTTTGTTGGTAATGACTTTCATGAAAATGATTACCTGTACATTAACAACGGCAATAAGACTTTTACGGAATCTAGCACCTTGTATTTTAATCACACTTCAAGATTTACGATGGGAGTAGATATTGCAGATGTAACCAACAACGGTCTTCAAGATATTTTCACGTTAGATATGATGCCTTATAAATCGGATATTTTTTTGAAATCGGGAGGTGAGGATACAGATAAAGTAAATAACATAAAGAAGGCATTTGGGTTTCAACAGCAATATGCCAGAAACCATATGCAAATTCACAACAAGCATTATTTTGTAGATGTGGCATTATTTACAGAAACTCATGCCACAGATTGGAGCTGGGCTCCATTGCTTATGGACTATGATAATGACGGTCTTAATGATATTTACATCACTAATGGGATTTATAAAAGACCAAATGATTTAGATTACATTAATTTTTCTAGTAATATTGATTTCGCAAAACATAAAGAAGAGACACAAAATGCTTTAGAGCTTGAGCTAATTAATAAAATGCCAATGATAAAGCTGCCCAATGCAATATTTAGAAACAATGGAAATTTGAATTTTGAAAATGTACTCATTAAGGCAGAAGCCACCTATTCGAATGGTGCAGCGTATTCAGATTTAGATAATGATGGAGATTTAGATATTATTGTAAACAATATAAATGACCAAGCTACACTTTTAGAAAATAAATCCACAAACAATTATGTGTCAATTAACTTAAAAGGTGATAAGAATAGCCTAAACACAAATGGGACAAAAGTTTATTTATTTTCAGAAGGAAAACCATTTTTTAAAGAACAAACAACAGTAAAAGGCTTTATGTCTAGTTCAACAGCAAAAATTCACTTTGGCTTAGGAAATATTCAAAAAGTAGATTCTGTAAAAGTAGTTTGGCTTGACGGTTCGCAATCCATAAGGAGAAATATACCAATCAATACTACGCTGGATATCTCAAAGGAAAACACTACACCTTTTTCTTATAAGCTTCAATTGCCAACATCTTTTGTAGAAACATTTAATTATGAACATATAGAAGACCGCTATTTAGATTACGAAAGAGAGGCTTTAATGCCAGAAAAATTATCCATAGAAGGACCATCAGTAGTTCATGAAGACTTTAATGGGGACGGGTTAAAAGATTTGTTTGTAGGAGGTGCTCGCAATCAAAAGCCAGAGCTCTATATACAAGCTAAGAACGGGGAGTTATCTAAAAAAAGGGTTGAAGCCTTTGAGGAAGATGCTTCTTATGAGGATACTGATGCCATAGCTTTTGATATAGACGGTGATGGGGATAAGGACATTTATGCGCTAAGTGGAGGTAATGATTTTATTGAAAACCACTCAAAATTAGAAGACAGAATTTATATAAATGATGGTAAGGCCAACTTCACAAAACTTAACGCCAACCTTATAAAGACAAACGGGAGTACAGTGTCTAATTTTGATTTTGACAAAGATGGATTAGAGGATTTGTTTATAGGGAATCGTTCTATACCTGGAGCTTATGGCCTATCGCCTTATAGTTTCATTTTAAAAAACAAAGGGAATAAAACCTTTGAAATTGTGGACAAAAAACGCTTCGGAATGGTAACAGACTCAAAATGGGCAGATATTGATAAAGATGGGTTTGTTGAATTAATTTTGGTCGGAGATTGGATGCCAATTACGATTCTATCGTACATTAAATCTGGTGAATTTGAAAACAAAACACAGCAATTTGGTTTAAATAAAACGAATGGGATGTGGAATGTACTTGAAATTTCGGACATCAATAATGATGGCACTTTGGATATCGTGGCAGGTAACACGGGGTTAAATTTTAAATGGAAAGCATCTGTTGATAAGCCTGTAAAAATGTACTTAGATGATTTTGATAATAATGGTAATTTGGATCAGCTCATTTTTTATGATTTTTTTGGAGATTATGTGCCATTTGCTTCTAAAGACAAAATAGTAGCCCAGATACCATCTTTAAAAAAGAAATTTTTGAGCTATAATACATTTTCAAAAGTAGAAAGCATAGCAGACCTTACGGATAAGAAATCAATAGATGTTTTGGAAACCAAACATATATATCAATTAAAATCAATGTTATACCTTAATTCTGGCAGTAAGTTTTTGCCCGTTGAGCTTCCTAAAGAGGCACAGCTAAGTAGTATTGAGGACATGCTTGTTTTAGAAGACAAAATATTGTTTACTGGAAATTATAAAGGCTACGTTACAGAGTTAGGTGAAAGTTCGTCCAATTCTGGGGGAATATTAAACATGAATGACGATAAGACATTTTCGTATCAATCCTTAAACCTTCCAAAAACTGTAAGTGGTAGAAAGATTATAAAACTCCGAGACGAAACTTATTTAGTCATTACAAATAATGGAAAGTCCTTTTTTGTAAAAACATCAAAAACAGAATAAAAATGAAAGTACAATTTTGTGTTTATATGCTTGTTAGTATGGTTTTAAGTTGCACGCAACCATCAAAATCAATAGTAATTTCTCCAGAAGTTTTTCATGCATCAGTAGATAAAGTTATGGAAATACAAATCCATGATATTTTTTCACCACCAGTAGCCAGCAGAGTTTTTGTGTATCCAAATATTGCAGCTTACGAAATATTAGCTCAAAATAATCATGGCATGCAATCTTTAGCTGGGAAAGTGAAAGATTTAAAAACGATCCCTTTACCAAAAAACAGAAAAAACACCAACCTAGAGCTAGCAGCCATTGTTGCTCATATGGAACTGAGCAAAACACTTATTTTTTCTGAAGATAAGATGAGCGTGTTGCAGGATAGCTTATACGCAGAATGGAAAAGCATAAATAGAAGAGAGTTTGATAGATCAAAGGCATATGCTCTAAAAGTGGTGAATCATATTAAGGATTGGATGGATGAGGATAACTACGACCAAACACGTACAATGCCAAAGTTTAATGTAAATATTGATGACCCATCGCGTTGGCAACCCACGCCACCAGCATATATGGACGGTATAGAACCACACTGGAACAAAATAAGACCTTTTCTTTTGGATTCCGCAGCACAATTTAAACCTAAACGACATCCTGAATTTTCATTGGAAAAGGGCTCAAAATTTTTCGAAGAGCTTATTGAGGTATATGATGTCAGTAAAGAAATTACAGTAAAAGGAGACGATTCTGAAGAAATCGAAATTGCTCAGTTTTGGGATTGTAACCCTTATGTGTCAGTTACAAGAGGTCATTTTATGTTTGCCACAAAAAAGATATCTCCAGGTGCACATTGGATTGGAATTGCAAAAATAGCATCCCGAAAAACCAACGCAAACGTCGAACAAACAGTAAATGCGTATACCAAAACATCTATTGCTATTGCAGATGCGTTTATTAGTTGCTGGGATGAAAAGTATAGAAGCAGCCTCATTAGACCAGAAACATTAATAAACCAACATATAGATCAAGACTGGTTACCTATTTTACAAACACCGCCATTTCCAGAATATACAAGTGGGCATTCTGTGGCATCTGGAGCTGCTTCAACAGTTTTAACAGCCATTTTTGGAGATAATTTTCAGTTTGATGACGATACCGAAGTTCCGTATGGATTACCCATACGTTCTTTCAAATCGTTCAATCTTGCTGCAGAAGAAGCTGCGATAAGCAGATTGTACGGAGGTATACATTACAAAGCAGCAATAGACCAAGGATTAGTCCAAGGCAGAAATGTTGGCACTTGGGTTGTAAATCGTATAAATGTGAAAATGAATTGAACTTGATTTTTTCAGAAGATAAAATCTAGGCGAATTTATAGCCTCAAAATTATTAACTGAAAAAAAACAAATGCCCTAATGGAAGTTTAGCCCCCATACACCAAGTAGTGTTTTAATTTATGCATTATGACTAACCACATCTAAATGAAGAAGCTTTTAAACTTTTGGCAAATTGTAAATATGAATGTCGGTTTTTTTGGCATTCAATACAGCTTTGGTTTGCAACAAAGTGCCGTAAATCCCATTTACGATTTCTTAGGAGCAGCACCCGATCAAATCCCTATTTTAAATTTGGCAGGACCTGTTACGGGTCTATTGGTACAGCCCATTGTTGGCGCATTAAGTGACAAGACTTGGCACCCCAAATTTGGAAGACGTAAACCTTATTTCTTTTTTGGCGCGCTAATATGTAGCATAAGCCTCCTAGCCTTTCCATTTAGTAGCTCGCTTTGGATGGCAGCAGGACTTTTGTGGATTCTAGATGCCGGAAACAATATGGCAATGGAGCCCTATCGTGCATTTGTTGTTGATACGCTAAAAACAGAACAACAACCCATGGGCTTTCAAATGCAAAGCTTTTTCACTGGACTAGGTCAAACCCTCGCAAACGTATCCCTATTTATATTTCCCATGATTATTATAGGTAAAACGGGACATTTGCCTACTTGGGTTTTTGCATCATTCTTTCTCGGAGCAGTTTGTTCAATTGGGTCTATTATGTGGAGTATTAAAACCACAAAAGAAATACCACCAACCGAAGAAGAACTTGAAAAAATTAGAACTGCAAAAAAGGGGATTAGTACACCTCTCACCGAAATATTTTCTGCCATTAAAAGTATGCCTAAGGTTATGTGGCAATTGGCACTGGTATATTTATTTCAATGGTATGCACTGTTTTGCTATTGGCAAAACTCTTCCAAAAGTATTGCCCTTTCTATTTGGGATGCAACCCCAAAATCAAACCCTGAAGCCTATGAAAAAGCAGTTAGCTGGACAGGCTTGGTAAATGGCTGGTATAATATTGTCACGTTTCTCGTTGCTTTCCTGTTAGTGGGATATGCCAAAAGATTTGGTGCCAAAAAGGTTCATTTTGTTTGTTTGCTTTTAGCTGGAATAGGCTTTGCCGCATTTCCGCACATTGCAGATAAAAACCTATTATTTGTTGCGATTACCGGCTTTGGCATTGGGTGGGCCAGCATGATGGGAATTCCTTATTTGCTTGTCGTTTCATCAATCCCAAAAGAAAGATATGGCGTGTATATGGGCATTATCAATATGATGATTGTGATTCCAATGCTATTTCAAAACCTTTCTTTTGGATATATTCTAAAAAACTTTTTAAATAATGACCCTAGAAATGCCATCAGTTTTGCAGCAGTTTTACTCTTCTGTGGAGCGCTGGCAACCTTACTAATAAAACCTGTTCAAAAAACAGCATAATCTCAAATTAATGGACATACTTTGTGTAGGTGAAATACTAGTTGATTTTATTGGGGCGCAATACGGTAAAACCATCGCTACCACTGAAAGTTATAATCGTTTTTTGGGTGGCTCAACTGCTAATTTGGCTGTTAATGCAAATACAATAGGCTTAGCTGTTGATTTGGTTGCAAGTGTTGGGAATGACGGCCTTGGTCAATTTTTGCTTGATGAATTGAACGTTTTTGGCTTGTCAACTGCACATATAACAAAAATTCCAAGCCAGCCGACAAGTTTGATTTTTGTTTCTAGATCAAATGACACTCCTGATTTTGTCCCTGTTCGTGGTGCTGACGCACATATTACCGAGGCACAAACAAATAACGAACTCATTAAAAAAGCCAAGGTGTTTCACACCTCCTGCTTCGCTTTAAGTCAAGAACCCGCCAGATCAGTCATCATGCGCAAAGCCAAGCAAGCATTTGCTTTGGGCTGTAAATTGAGTATTGATATAAATTATGCTGTTGAAATTTGGCCCGATAAAGAAGAGGCAGTCGAATTTATAAAAGCGTATTGTGTATTTAACCCTCTTGTCAAAATAAGTGCAGACGATGCCAAAAGACTATTTGGAGATGTAGCTTCTTACAATGATATTTTTACACTTTTTCATAGCTATGGTGCAGATGTTGTTTGTTTGACATTAGGAAGCAAAGGAATCATATTGGCTCAAAAAGGAAAAGACACCATCCACAAGCCTGCGATTAAACTTAATGAGGTTGTTGATGTTACGGGTGCTGGAGATGCTTTCTGGTCTGGGTTTTTATATGGCTTTGTTAATAAGCACGATTTGGAACAATGCGTTTCCTTTGGATTGAAACTCGCACACATCAAACTGAAACACGTTGGACACCTTCCTGTGAACACAACGCTAAGCAGCCCATTTTAACTTATTTATCATAATTCTGATGCAAAAAGGAGTCATATTTAACGCTTATCCTGACAGTATTGGAGGTAAACTTTCAGTGCTAATTGATTTTCTTGAAAAAAGTGACTTCAAAAAAGTATTCGATTACCTCTATTTACTTCCAACGATGTATAACAGTGATTTGGATCGTGGTTTTTCAATTATTGATTATGATTTAAACCAATCTTTAGTTAGTAAAGAAGACTTAAAAAGCTTAGCGGATTTAAACATAAAACTAAAACTTGACATTGTGCTGAACCATCTATCTGTAGCCTCGCCACAGTTTCAAGACCTATTACAAAAAGGCGATAAATCTGCTTTCAAAGATTTTTTCATTGATTGGAATTCTTTCTGGCAAAACAACGGAACGCTCGGAGCAGATGGAGTCGTAAAACCAAAAAAAGAATTCCTTCAAAAGCTTTTTATGCGAAAGGCAGGATTGCCAATACTAGAAGTACATTTCCCAGATGGTTCAAAACGACCTTATTGGAATACATTTTATCAAAAAAGAATATTTAACAAAATTCAACCATTCGACCTAGACGAAGTTTTATCGTCAAATGACGAAAAACAGCTTGTCACTAGGTTGGTTAACAATGCAATTGATATCGGGCAAAATATTGATGAAGTAGACTTCTTGAATCGTTCAGCTAAAAGAGAACAAATTTTAAATATAGTTCATCAAAAATATACCTATTTGGGACAAATGGACCTAAATGCTAACTCAGAATTGGTATGGGAATTTTATCATGATTGCTTAAAAAAAATCAGGTCCTATGGGGGCATAATTTTACGATTGGATGCCTTTGCCTATTTACACAAAAGTGTAGGTGAAACAAACTTTTTTAATAAGCCAGGAACCTGGGAATATTTAGATCGATTTAAGGAAATGGCTACTGATTTTAAACTAAGATTACTTCCTGAAATTCACGCTGAATACGGATCTAAAACCCATGAGGAACTGTCCGAGAAGGGATATATGATATATGATTTTTTCCTCCCAGGGTTGCTTATCTACAGCATTGAATATGCTGATAATAAACCACTAGCAAAATGGATTATTGAACTTATTGAAAAAGAGTATAGCACAATTAATATGCTCGGCTCTCATGATGGTATCCCTGTTTTGGATTTAAAAGGCAAGGAAATAGATGGTGTTTATAACAAGGGACTACTTTCAGACAAACAGATTGAAAACCTTATTGCGCTTATTTTAGAAAGGGGTGGAAAAATAAAAAACCTATTTGACGCCAAAGGAAAACATATATCCTACTACCAAGTAAATACAACTTATTTCAGTGCGCTTGGCGAGAGTGAAAAAAAACTGCTTTTGGCAAGAGCAATACAATTATTTGTTCCTGGAACACCGCAAGTTTGGTATCTAGATTTATTTGCAGGGAAGAATGACCACAACGCTGTTGCACGTGCAGAAGCAGGAGGTCATAAAGAGATTAACAGAGCTAACCTTAGTCTAAATGATGTCAATAAAGCCCTTAAAACTGAAATTGTATCAAAGCAGCTTGAACTTATAAATCTACGTAATAAGCTTGATGCTTTTAATGGAGCATTAACTTTAGAATCTGTTGATAAAACAGATATCACTTTAACCTGGAAACGGCTAACTGATTTTGCAAGGCTAGAAATAAATTTATTAAGCTTACAATTTAGTATCTCCTATTCTAATAATGGAAAATCCCATAAAACATTCTATAATGCCTAATAGCTATGTGTACCAAATCACAAATTAAATAGTCAGCGTAAGGGTGTCCCCATTAAGTACCGGGTTGTAGCAAGCTAAGGAACTAG
>ERZ887830.707-NODE-707-length-20356-cov-27.310576_pt1 | contig 20356 bp, 18 predicted proteins | sample MGYA00521101_ERZ887830 | MGnify/ENA primary metagenome ERZ887830 (study PRJEB32303, sample SAMEA104408592) | aquatic metagenome | biome: Marine water; feature: Pelagic; material: water | place: Baltic Sea | collected 2014-06-05T16:38:00 | depth 1,762 m ... | reverse complement strand
CAAATCACCCACATCGCAGTCAACACGGGCGGACGCAAACTCGTTCTGACCTCTGTAATACGGGGCATAGAAGAGAATAACCCCCTCATCCTCAATGATGCGGTTCACGCCGCCTCACTTTTTAAATTTTCTAAAGATAAGCCAGCCCACCCAGAAAAAAGCGGTGAGGCCAATTGCCGTTAGAATCGCCGGTTTAGGTTCTTCCAGCGTGCTGATAGAGCCTGCATAGGCAGCGATGATGGCATAAGGCACGGTGCTGATTAGCCATAGTGATAGGAACTTAAAAAACGGCATACGGGTCATGCCCGCCATGCAGGCCGATACTTCCGGCAAGATGGGTGTGGCGCGGGAAAGTAAGATCACGATCGCACCATGCTTGCGGAAAGTCTGTATCGCTTCTGTGCGCTTCTCAGGGTCTTTGATCAGAAAATTAATGAGCAAGTCACCATACCTTCGACTAATGCCATAGCCGCATGTTCCTGCGAGCAATAAACCGACTATCCCAGCGATTGCACCGACTATTGGACCCAAAAAGAACCCACCAAGAATCATCGTAGTGAGGGTTGGCACCGCGATGAACAAATCAGCAAAGAGCAGTCCTGCCACGATGAGCGCCACCCATATTGGATCAGCGTTCTTAGCCATTTCTAGCCATAGCTCAATCTTTTCGACCGTAATAAGGCCGGTTGATTTGAGAATGATAAAGGTACTCGCAAAGGCAAGCGCCAGAATGAGCATGATTTTGAGTAGAGGTTTCATAGGGTTTCTCTTTGCTTATGGGTAAATGATGGGGATGGCGATTTCTTTGCCTACCTCATCGGTGTTTAATACCGCATCCCTATAGGAGGGCGGGCCAAAAACCAACTTGGCTCCGTTGGAAAAGCCTAATCCTTCGGAAGGAATAATGCCTGTCCAGTTTTTGCTGACTTCGCCGTCCATATTTTCGTCATGCAAAATTTTAATTGCAAAATTGTCTTTCTCCACGGTAAAACGGAAACGCATAGTGTTACTGCCAGTGGTTACACTCTGGGTTTGTGTTGAAAGTGCTTTGGCATGGTCTTTAGGAAATCCATCTTCACTGTAAAGCATCACCATAATGTGACCTGGGCGTTCAGTGTCGATCTCCTCGACGGTTACCGTAATCTCTTTTGCAAAAGCGGGGACCGCCGTTGATAAAACTGTCATGGTCATCATTAGTCCTCCTAAAAGTAATGTGCGTAGTGGTTGCTCCATGGTTAGCTCCTTTTCATCACGTTGCGGGCAAGGCGTGGTGTGAGCGCTAACAGCACCCGCAGCAACTTCACCTTGCCAATATTGTTAATTCGTTTGCCTTGCTCGATGCCTAATACAATATCTTGTGCGGCACGCTGAGCTGTGAGTTTTCCTGTCCCGCGACCATGTGTCATCGGTGTATCAACAAGCGGAAGAAATGCTTGCAGCACACGGATATTGGTTTGTTCTAACTGATAACCAAGACTGCGGGAAAAAACATCCATTCCGCCTTTAGTTCCACAATAAATCGCTGAGCCTTTTTTGGGCGCGAGTGCAAGCCCGGAGTTGATATTAAGGATGGCACATTCGCGTACATCATCTAACATTGCCGGGAGCAATAAATAACTGAGTGCACATACCGCAGTGAAGTTGAGATGAATTTCTGGGATGATCGTGTCATAAGAAAAATCATCATCAATGTAGGTTGGCGTGTTCTGAATTGCCGCATTATTGATCAACACATCAATCTGATTATGTGCTTTCACTATTTGGTCAGCGAGTGCTTCATATTCTTGTGGTTTGGATAAATCAGCACCGTAGGTTTTAATGTTCTCAAACTCTTTTTGTAATGTTTCCAAACGCTCGCCCGGCCTTGCAATCACAATAACGTGATTATCTTGTGCAAGCATGCGTACCATCTCATAACCAATACCAGAGGTGCCGCCAGTAATTACTATGGTTTTGTTTTTCAACTTCATCTGTCTTCCCTTATTCATTACTTCATGTTAGTTTTAAGCGTAACTGCTCTCACGGGAGTACGCATTTACCTGGGTTAAAATGACAAATAAAAATGAACATTACACAATTCATGCAAAATAATGGTCTGCCGATTTCGGTAAAGCGCCAAAACTATGTTTTTATGCAGGGTGATGCGGATGAACATCTCTATGCCGTGACATCAGGATTGCTGAAAGCCTATTACGTGTCTGCTGATGGCAAGGAGACGGTTAAATCATTCCTACGTCCCGGCGGAGTGATCGCCAGCCTTAGTGCGGCGCATAAAAAGGAATACTGCACGTTTAATTTACTTGCGCTGGCCAATACCGAATTGCTCAAGATGCCATTTAGTGATTTTTATAAAGCTGCTGAAGAGTCAAATGGTATTGCCATGGAGATGATTGGTTTTTTGTTAGGTCTATCCATGAAAAAAGAGCAGCGTGAATATGAGTTTCTGAATCTTCCTGCCGAAGAGCGTTATCAGAAGTTTGCGGAAGCCAATCCCGATTTGGTCGAACAAATCACCCAAAATGACATTGCACGCTATCTGGGCATTACCCCTGTGGCATTGAGCCGCATTAAAAAACGTCTCGAATCCTAGCACACATCATACGAGGCCTGACGAAGTACTTCTTTATCAGATGCACGATTCTTTACCCAAAATTAAACTTAGTTAGGTGCAGTTATGGTTTGCTGTCACCACCCCTACAGTTCTGCTGTTTCTTTCATGTTTCCTCCTTAAAAAAATAAATGTACGGCGATAAAAGCGAAGAAGAATTCCATCGCCCAGATCGCTACCGATATCCAGTAAATAATTCCGCTTATTTTACGTAAACGTCTACACGCTTCGACTTGGTTGGCATCAATCGGGCATGGGGAGTTTCGTGCTTTTCAGCGCATTAATCCTGCAAACAGGATCATTGCACCGGAGATAGTAAACGTCCATTATATGAATGTTTGAAGGTGTATCATCTTCAAGTAAGTTGCTAAGCATACTTGATACAACTAATGAATCGCAATAGTCGAGTAAGTTTGTAACAGAGTTTGTAACTGCTACATAGGAATGGAGTCTACAGAGGAGTTTGTAACAAGTTTGTAACTGCTTTTAGAGTGCTAAACCCTTATAGAATGGGGGTTTGCGAGGAACACGATTATTCCCACTCAATAGCTATTGTCGGCTTACTCTAAATACCCTAGGTTAACCGAGAAGCCTCGGTACTCTCATTGATAAAAATGATACTTCTTTTCGGTCAGTACGACTTTTCGCTCAGCACCACTTTGAGATGCTATTCCCTCGTAAGCGGTATTAAAGGCTGTCGTTGACTCTGGTGCGCAGGTCTTTGCCGGGTTTGAAGTAGGGGACGTATTTGCCGGTGAGTTGCACTGGGTCGCCGGTCTTGGGGTTGCGGCCCATGCGCGGGGCGCGGTAGTGCAGGGAGAAGCTGCCAAAGCCGCGGATTTCTATGCGTTGGTTGGCTACTAGGGCTGAAGTCATTCGCTCGATAATCATGCGCACGGCAAGTTCCACATCTTTGGGTGGCAACTGGTCCTGGCTGGCGGAGATTTTTTCGATCAGTTCAGACTTGGTCATGCGTAATACTTGTACTTCTGTTGTGGTTGCTGTGCGTTGTTTTTGTTACTTATTGATTTTATTGAAGTTTTAGATTTATTCAAGGAAAACTTGAGTTATTACCAGTTTTTGGGCAAAAAAAGGGTGGCCAGGCCACCCTTTTCTAACTCAGCGGGACATTATTTGTCCATTTGAGCCTTGATCAGGTCACCGATGGTGGCTGGTGATGAGGTGTCAGTCTCGGTCTTGCGGTGTGCTTTAACCGCATCTTTCTCTTCAGACACATCTTTTGCTTTGATCGATAGATTGATAACGCGGTTCTTGCGATCTACGTTAATAATCTTGGCTTCAACTTCTGCACCTACTGTCAGCTCATTGCGAGCGTCTTCTACTTTGTCGCGAGACAGTTCAGAGCCTTTCAATATAGCTTCGATGTCGTTGCCCAGGTCGATTACTGCACCTTTGGCGTCAACTTCTTTAACAGTGCCTTTAACAATCGCGCCTTTGTCATTCTCGGCTACATAATTGTTAAATGGATCATCAGATAGTTGCTTGATTCCCAGTGAGATGCGCTCGCGCTCTGCATCGATGCTGAGTACCACTGTTTCAACTTCTTCGCCTTTCTTGAAGCTGCGTACGGCTTCTTCGCCAGTCTCGTTCCAGGAAATATCGGACAGGTGCACCAGACCATCAATACCACCGTCCAGACCGATAAAGATACCGAAGTCAGTGATGGATTTGATTTTGCCTGAGATCTTGTCGCCTTTGGTCATGGTTGAAGCAAAGTCGTCCCATGGGTTGGTAAAGCACTGCTTGATACCCAGGGAGATACGACGACGCTCTTCGTCGATGTCCAGTACCATAACTTCAACTTCCTGACCCAGGTCAACGATCTTGGATGGATGAACATTTTTGTTAGTCCAGTCCATTTCAGACACGTGTACCAGACCTTCAACACCATCTTCCAGCTCGGCAAAACAACCGTAGTCTGTAAGGTTGGTGATCTTGGCCTTGCAACGTGCGCCCTCTGGGTAGCGGCCTTTGATGTCGCCCCAGGGATCTTCGCCCATCTGCTTCATGCCCAGTGATACGCGGTTGCGCTCACGGTCAAACTTGAGAACCTTAACGTCGATCTCGTCGCCCACATTGATCATCTCGGATGGGTGCTTGATGCGCTTCCAAGACATATCAGTGATGTGCAGCAGACCATCGATGCCGCCCAGATCTACGAACGCACCGTAATCGGTCAGATTCTTGATCACACCTTTCAGTGAAGCGCCCTCTTCCAGGTTGGCCAGCAGCTCTTCGCGCTCTGCAGAGTTTGCACTCTCCATAACGGCGCGACGGCTAACCACCACGTTGTTGCGCTTGGGGTCTAGCTTGATAACTTTAAATTCTAGCTCGATGTTTTCCAGGTGAGTAATTTCACGCAGTGGGCGAACATCAACCAGCGAACCTGGCAGGAACGCACGCAGGCCGCGAACATCAACTGTGAAACCACCTTTAACCTTGCCGGAGATAACGCCTGTAACCACTTCGTCAGCATTGTGTGCTGCTTCGAGCTCGATCCAGGATTCTGCGCGGCGGGCTTTTTCACGAGAGAGCTTGGTAGCACCGAAACCGTCTTCAACAGCTTCCAGGGCAACCTGAACTTCGTCGCCTACTGCAACTTCCAGTTCACCTTTCTCGTTGTAAAATTGATCTGCGGGGATGACGCCTTCAGACTTCAAACCAGCATGTACCGTTACCCAGTCTTTATCGACATCGATAATTACGCCTGTGATGATAGCGCCGGGGTTCATTTCTACGGTTTGTAAACTTTCTTCAAATAGATCTGCGAAATTTTCGCTCATGGGAAATACCTAAGTATTGACAGAGTCACAGCATGAGCTGCGCTCTTTTTTCCGCGTGGCCAGTTTACGCGGGTCAGTTAAAATAAAGGCTTGCAACAATAACAGCTGGCGACTGTTGCAATGCCCGATATTGAACGCCCAATATTGAACGTCTGTTACTGATCGATAACTTTGACCAAACCCTTCAGGTACACCAGGTTTAGCACTGTATCCATCACTTCTTGAATAGATAATTCGGAGGTGTCTAGCTCAATGGCATCCTCGGCGGGAAGCAGAGGCGACGCATCTCGGTTCATATCTCGTTCATCTCGAGAGCGTACCTGCTCTTCGAGGGCGCGCAGACTAACATTTTCGCCCTTATCTAGCAACTCTTTGTAGCGACGCTGGGCGCGCTCTTCAATGCTGGCCGTGAGGTAAATTTTAAGTGGTGCCTCGGGGAACACCACGGTGCCCATATCGCGACCATCGGCAATCAGGCCGGGGGCTTTGGCAAAATGGCGCTGGCGGTCAAACAGTGCGGCGCGCACCTCTGGATGGGCCGCCACCTGGGAGGCCATGGCGCCGGTATTTTCAGTGCGCAGTTCCTGGCTGACATCCTCGCTCTCCAGCAGAATTTTCAGGCTGCCGTCGTCCAGGGTTTTGAAATCTATATCCATATGGGCTGCCAGTACGCTTAGGGCCTGGTCGTTATCCAGCGCCACTCGGTGACGCTGGGCCGCAAGACCCAGCAGACGATAGAGCGCGCCGCTGTCCAGGTAGTGGAACCCCAGTTTATTGGCCAGCCCGCGGCTCACTGTGCCTTTGCCGGCGCCGCTGGGGCCGTCGACTGCGATAATTATTGCCATATTAATGCCCCGTCAGTGGGTGGTTTACGACTGGGTAACCGTTAAATTAATCCCTATTTGCCGGGCCAGGCCCACAAAGTTAGGGAAGGACGTGGCCACATTATTGGCCTCATGGACAAAAATATCGCCGCTGGCGCGCAGTGCGGCTATGGTAAAGGCCATAGCAATACGGTGATCGTCATGGCTCTGCACTTCGCCAGAGCCAATCTGGCCGCCCACAATGCGAATGCCGTCGGCTGTGGGCTGGGCATCAATGCCCAGGGTAATCAGGCCATCGGCCATGCTTTGAATGCGGTCGCTCTCTTTAACCCGCAGCTCCTCGGCGCCGGTAAGCACTGTGGTGCCCTGGGCACAGGCGGCGGCAATAAACAGCACGGGGAACTCGTCAATGGCCAGAGGCACCTGATCTTCGGGAATCTCAATGCCCTTGAGCGCGCCGTAACGCACGCGAATATCGGCCACGGGCTCGCCGCCCACTTCAATTTCATTGCTCAGCTCAATGCTGGTGCCCATCTGACGCAGAATATTGATGACGCCGACTCTAGTGGGGTTAACCCCTACATGGCGCAGGCTGATATCTGAGCCTGGCACTATGGCTGCGGCCACCATAAAAAATGCCGCTGAAGAAATATCGGCGGGCACATCAATGCGGCTGGCCTTAAGGCTGCCACCACCACTGAGGGAGGCTTTGTTGCCCTGGGTGGTAACATCGTAGCCAAAGCCGCGCAACATGCGCTCGGTATGGTCGCGGGTGGGTGCTGGCTCAACCACGGAGGTTTGACCCTCAGTGTAGAGACCGGCTAACAGCACACAGGACTTCACCTGGGCACTGGCCATTGGCATTTGGTAATTGATGGGCCTGAGGCTCTGGCCCCCTTTAATTTTAAGCGGTGGACGGCCACCCTCGGCGGTTTCTATTGCCGCACCCATCTGGCGCAGCGGGTCGGCCACTCGACCCATGGGCCTACCGGAGAGCGAGGCATCACCGGTAAGCTCTGTATCAAAGCTCTGGCCTGCCAGCAGGCCGCTCAGCAGACGTATTGAAGTGCCGGAATTGCCCAGATAAAGGGGTTTGGCCGGGGCTTTAAGACCGTGCAGGCCAACGCCGTGAATAACTACGCGGCCCTGATCTGGACCCTCGATCTGCACCCCCATATCGCGGAACGATTGCAGTGTTGCCAGACTGTCTTCGCCCTCTAGAAACCCGGTAACCTCGGTCATGCCCTCGGCCAGCGAGCCAAGCATGATGGAGCGATGGGACATGGATTTGTCGCCGGGAACTCGCAGATCACCCTGGGCATTGCCACCTGGTGAGACTGCGTAGTTAATGGTTTTTTCTGTCATGGGGCTGTTTATTCCAGTTTTTGTCTTGCTTTCAAGTATTTTGCCAAAGTGATTGCGGGCATCCCGGGCGCGGGTAAAGCTGCCCATCAGGTAGTCCTGGTCGCCAGTTTCGATGGCGCTGCGCATCTGTTTAAAATTGTCCATCACCTGGTCGAGAATGGTCAGTATCGCATCGCGATTGGCCAGGGCTATATCGCGCCACATCACCGGATCACTGGCGGCGATGCGGGTAAAGTCGCGGAAGCCACCGGCAGCGTAGCGAAAAATTTCGCGGTTATCGCCCATGGCGGCCAATGTGTCGACCAGCGAGTAGGCAAGAAAATGTGGCAGATGGCTGGTGGCAGCGAGAATTTCATCGTGCTCCTGCACATCCATGGTCGAGACTATGGCGCCAGTGGCACTCCACAGGTCGGAAACCAGCTTTAGGTGCTCTGCCCCTGTGGTCGGATTGGGTGTAAGGATAACTCTGTGATCGACAAACAGCTCGCTGTTAGCGGCGGTAACACCGCTTTTTTCTGAGCCTGCGATGGGGTGCCCGGGCACCAGCTGCGCTGGCATAGTGGTGTAAATAGCTTTGGCGGCTTCCACTACTGAACCCTTAACACTAGCCACATCAGTGATGCTGACATCGGCCGACAGCTGCTCAAAACAGTCTTGCAGCACCGCGGGCACGGTCAATGTGGGCACGCCAATTACGACCAGATCACCGAAGCCCAGTTCGGGGGCAATAGCGGCCAGGCTGGGCTCGACACGGTCGACAACCCCCATTTGCAGTGCTATCTCGAGGGTGGATTCTCGTCTGGAGATACCCACTACCTGTCGGGCCAGACCATTTTTGCGCGCCACAGCAGCCAGACTGGAACCTATAAGGCCCAGACCAATCACCACTAGGCGATTAATAGTCGGCTTGGACGATGTGACATCTGATGGCATGGGGCACCGGGTTATTTAATTTAGCGAGGTTAATACCAGCGAATTACAGCACGGCGCGCGGGTAAGAACCGAGAATCTTTAGTTCGGCCACTGAGGTGCTGAGCTCTTCAAGCACATCGGCCACTGGTTGGTCTTCGATATGGCCAACCAGATCGATAAAGAATACATAGGACCATTTGCTGTTGCGCGAGGGTCGCGACTCCAGCCGGGTCATATCCACATTGAAGCGACGGAATGGCTCGAGCAGATCGTGCAGAGCACCTGGTTTGTTGTGCACTGAGACCACTATTGAGGTTCTGTCGTCGCCACTGCGCGGCACGGGCTCGCGGCCAATAATTAAGAATCTGGTGCTGTTGTCGGGGCGATCTTCGATTTTCTCCCACATCTTTTCCAGACTGTAGAGCTCGCAGGCCATATCACCGGCAATGGCCGCTGAGTTCCACTCACCCTGCACGCGTTTGGCGGCCTCGGCATTACTGCTGACGGCAACTCGCTCTATATTTGGGTAGTTGGAGTTGAGCCACTGGCGGCACTGGGCCAGAGACTGGGCGTGGGAATAGACTCTGGTCACGCTGTCTTTATTGGTGTTGGGGCCGATCATAAAGTGCTGGTGAATACGAAGTTCTACTTCGCCACAAATTTTCAGTGAGGAGTCCATAAAACTGTCGAGAGTGTGACTGATCACGCCCTCGGTGCTGTTCTCGACTGGTACCACGCCATAGTTGCAGGCGCCGGCCAGCACTTCGCGAAACACCTCGTCTATAGCCGACTGGGGCACACTGATGGCGGAGTCGCCAAAATGCTTGAGCGCTGCCTCCTGGGTAAAGGTGCCCTCGGGGCCAAGAAATGCCACCTTGATGGGTTGTTCCAACGCCAGGCAGGCGGACATGATCTGTCGAAATAGCCGCGCCATCTCTTCATTGTCGAGAGGGCCTGCGTTCTTTTCCATAATATGGCGCAGCACCTGGGCTTCGCGCTCGGGCTTGTAGTACGCCACATCACCCTGGTCTTTTTTGACCTCGGCAACCTGTTGGGCACAGCGGGCACGATCGCTGATGGCCTGCATAATCTGCAGGTCCAGGGCGTCGATCTTATCTCTTAGTCCCAGTAACGGGTTTTCCTTAGACATGTTTAGGCCTATTCCTCAGCCACGGCTTCTGTGGTTTCGCCTTCTTCACCTTCGATAAACTCTTCTTCCTCGGGCTCGGCAATACGCGCCAGACTCACCAGATTTTCACTATCTTTAAGGCGGATAATACGCACACCCTGGGTGTTGCGCCCTACCACAGATACCTCATCACCTCTGGTGCGCACCATGGTGCCCTGGTCAGAGATCAGCATAATTTCATCGCCGGCAAATAGCTGGGTGGCACCTACTAGAGGCCCGTTACGGTCACTGGCCTGAATCGCGATCATACCTTTACCGCCACGACCCTTGGTGGGGAACTCGTCAACGGTGGTGCGCTTGCCATAGCCATTTTCACAGACGGTCAGCAGGAAGCCGTCCTGCTCTGGAATCACCATAGAAATCACTTTATGCTTATCTGGCAGTCGCATACCGCGCACACCTTTGGACACTCGGCCCATGGCGCGAGCGTCGGTGCTGGCAAAGCGCACGGCCTTGCCTTCGGAACTTAGCAGCATCACATCGCTGTTATCATCGATAATCGCGGTGCCCACCAGCTGGTCGCCCTCAACCAGATCCACTGCGCGCAAACCTACGCTGCGCGGACGGGAATACTGGTCCAGGCTGGTCTTTTTAACCGTGCCATTGGCGGTGGCCATAATCACAAACTTGTCTTCGCTGTACTCCTCTACTGGCAGGATGGAGCTAATGCGCTCGCCCTCGTCCAGCGGCAGCAGATTAACCACCGGGCGACCGCGGGAATTGCGGCCGGCCACCGGTATCTGGTAGACCTTGAGCCAGTACACCTTGCCCAGATTGGTAAAGCACAAAATAGTGGCGTGAGTGCTGGCCACCAGCAGGTGCTCAACAAAGTCTTCATCTTTAACCGCAGTTGCCGACTTACCCATGCCACCGCGGCGCTGGGCCTGGTAGTCGGATAGAGGCTGGGTTTTGGCGTAGCCGCCGTGGGAGATGGTCACCACGCGGTCTTCTTCGGTAATCAGGTCTTCTACGGTCAGGTCGTGCTGGGATTCGACGATCTCGCTGCGGCGTTCATCGCCAAACTCTTCGACTACGGTCTCCAGCTCTTCGCGAATAACCGACATCAGACGGTTGAGGTCACCCAGAATATCCTGGTAGTCAGCAATCTCTTCCAGCTTGACCGCAAACTCTTCGATAATTTTGTCGTGCTCCATACCGGTGAGGCGGTGCAGACGTAGCTCGAGGATATCTTTGGCCTGCTCTGGGGACAGATAGTACTTGCCGTCACGCAGTCCAAACTGCTCTTCCAGCCATTCCGGACGGGTCGCCTCGGGGCCGGCACGCTCGAGCATGGCTACTACAGCACCGGGATCCCAGCCCTGGGCAATTAATGCTTCACGGGCATCAGCTGGAGTCGATGACTCTTTGATCAGCTTGATAATTTTATCGATATTGGCCAGCGCAATGGCGAAGCCTTCCAATGTATGGGCGCGCTCTCGAGCCTTGCGCAGTAAATAAATAGTTCGGCGGGTGACCACTTCGCGGCGATGGCGAACAAAGGCCTCGAGCATCTGTTTAAGATTAAGAATCTTGGGCTGGCCATCGACCAGTGCCACCACATTGATACCAAATACAGACTGCAGCTGGGTCTGGGCATAGAGGTTGTTAAGCACCACCTCGCCCAGCTCGCCGCGCTTAAGCTCAATCACTACCCGCAGGCCGTCTTTGTCTGATTCGTCGCGCAGCTCGGAGATACCCTCGATCTTTTTCTCTTTGACCAGCTCGGCAATACGCTCAATCAGGCGCGCCTTGTTAAGCTGATAGGGAATCTCGTGAATAATAATGGTTTCGCGCTTGGTCTTTTCGTCGATCTCGACCTCTGCTTTGGCGCGCACATAGATGCGCCCGCGGCCGGTTCTGTAGGCCTGAACTATGCCCGCCTTACCATTGATAATCGCCCCTGTGGGGAAGTCTGGGCCCGGGATATATTCCATCAGTTCGTCGATAGTAATCTCGGCATTATCAATAAGCGCCAGACAGCCTTTAACCACTTCGCTGAGGTTGTGGGGCGGAATATTGGTAGCCATGCCCACGGCAATGCCTGAGGAGCCGTTGACCAGCAAGTTGGGCACACGGGTTGGCATCACCACAGGAATCTGTTCGGTCTCGTCGTAGTTGGGGACAAAATCGACGGTATCTTTCTCTAGGTCTTCAAGCAGCGCATGGGCAATCTTGGTCATGCGAATTTCGGTGTATCGCATGGCTGCAGCAGAGTCACCGTCAATCGAACCAAAGTTACCCTGGCCGTCGACCAGCATATAGCGCAGGGAGAATGGCTGGGCCATACGCACTATGGTTTCATAAACGGCAGAGTCGCCATGGGGGTGGTATTTACCAATGACATCACCCACCACACGGGCAGATTTCTTGTAGGCTTTGTTCCAGTCGTTATTGAGTTCGCTCATGGCGAAAAGCACTCGCCGGTGCACTGGCTTTAAGCCGTCGCGCACATCGGGCAGTGCCCTGCCGACGATCACACTCATGGCGTAGTCAAGATAGGACTGTTTGAGCTCGTCCTCGATATTAACCGGAACAATTTCCTTCGCTAAATCACCCATAATGTACGATTATTCCCTGATTTTATTGTGCTTTTTGAGAGCTATTTTAAGGGTCGAATTTTAGCATAGATAAGCAGCGTTTTTCTCCCTTTTATTGCCCCTAAAGCGCCTATAACTCTTAAACCGCAGAAAAAACTCGGTATACTCCAAATCAACACTCAGGAGTGATCATGCAAGCCTCAAAAATAGACCTGTTAATCCACTGCAGATGGATTATTCCCATAGTCCCGGAGAACCAAATATTAGAGCACTGCTCGCTGGCAGTGGACGGGGAAAAAATAATTGGTATCTATCCCCAGGCTGAGGCCAACAGGCGCTTTGATGCCGCCGAAACCGAAACTCTGGACAACCATGTAGTGATGCCAGGACTGGTCAATACCCATGGCCATGCCGCCATGAGCCTGCTGCGCGGCCATGCCGACGATCTGGCCATGCGACCCTGGCTGGAAAAACATATCTGGCCCATCGAAGCGCGCCACCTCAGTGAGGAATTTGTTGCCGATGGCACCAGACTGGCCATGGCCGAAATGATTGCCAGCGGCACCACCTGCTTTGCAGATATGTATTTCTTTGATGAGACGATTGCCGAGGCAGTGCGCGACGCCGGCATGCGCTGCCAGATTGGCTTTACCGTGCTGGATTTTGCAACAGCCTATGGCAAAGATGCCAACGACTATATCCACAAAGGGCTACAACTCAATGACAAATACAGCGGCCATTCGCTGATTAAAATTGCCTGCGCCCCCCATGCCCCCTACTCGGTATCGGACGACGCCATGCAGGTAATAAGTACCTATGCCAATGAGCTGGATATGCCGATCCATATTCACTGCCATGAAACCGCCGACGAAGTCAGTGAGTCGATGGAGCAGTATGGCTGTCGCCCACTTGAGCGCCTCAGGAATCTGGGGCTGTTATTGCCTCAAACTCAGCTGGTGCATATGACCCAGATAACCAGAGATGACATCCAGCTGGTGCAGGACCATAACTGCCATGTAGTGCACTGCCCCGAGTCTAACCTAAAACTGGCCAGCGGCTTTTGTCCGGTGGGCCAGTTACTGGATGCTGGTATCAATGTGGCCATAGGCACAGATGGTGCCGCCAGCAATAATGACCTGGATCTTTTTGGCGAGTTAAAGACCGCGGCAATGCTGGCCAAGGCAGTATCTGGCGATCCCACCACATTGGACGCCCATGCCGCGCTGCGTATGGCAACTATTAATGGCGCCAGGGCGCTGGGCTGGGACCATGAAATTGGCAGTCTGGAAGCCGGCAAATCGGCGGATATAATTGCTGTTAAAATGGATTCTATCCCCCAGCAACCCCTGTATAATCCCGAGTCCCAGCTGGTGTATACCAATATGGGGCACAGGGTGAGCCACAGCTGGGTAGCGGGCAAGCCTCTGCTACAAGACTCTGAGCTATTAACCCTTAATCAGCAGAGCCTGATCCAGAGCGCTGGCGACTGGCGTAACAAAATCTCTAGCTAGCAAACCTTTTTTAAGCGGAAACCAAGCATGTCTAAAACGCAAAATGTGGACCCCAACGAAATTCGCAAGTTTGAAGAACTGGCCAGCCGCTGGTGGGACAGAAACAGTGAATTTAAGCCACTGCACGATATTAATCCGCTGCGCGCCAACTGGATTGACTCTCTGGCACCTGTAGCTGAGAAAAAGATTCTCGATGTCGGCTGTGGCGGCGGTATTCTCTGTGAGGCCCTGGCCCAGCGCGGCGCCACTGTCACCGGTATTGATATGGGCGAAGCCCCATTGGCGGTGGGCAATTTGCACAAGCTTGAGTCTGGTGTTGCGGTTACCTATGAGAAGTCGACCGCCGAAGACTATGCCGCCAGCCATGCTGAAGCCTTTGATACAGTTACCTGTCTGGAGATGCTGGAACATGTGCCAGACCCCAGCTCTGTGGTGGCCGCCTGTGCCGCCATGACCAAGCCCGGGGGTACGCTATTTTTCTCCACTATTAACCGCAACCCAAAATCTTATTTGCTGGCGATTATCGGCGTGGAATATGTGCTGCGCATGTTGCCCAAGGGCACCCATGAGTACAGTAAGTTTATTCGTCCCTCGGAACTGGGGCAGTGGATTCGCGATGCCGGCCTGGATATCGACCAGATGACCGGGCTGCTCTACAACCCCATCACCAAGACCTACAAGTTGGATGAGCGTGATGTGGATGTTAACTATATGATCTGTGTCAGGAAACCTGCCTAAACCATGCTTAACTTTGACGCCCTGCTATTTGATTTAGATGGCACCTTGCTGGATACAGCACCGGACTTTATTACTGCCCTAAAAACCCAGCTGCGCCTCCATGGTCGCGAGCCTATGGATGACCATATAATTCGCAGCTGCGTGACCAATGGCTCTGTGGGCATTATTGAAATGGGTTTTGGCATGGACCAGGACCACCCGGAATTTGAGCCTCTAAGAGAGGAGTTTCTGGCGCTGTACTTTGCCAATCTGGCCGATAAAACTGCCCTATTTAGCGGCTTGCAGCAGGTGCTGGATGAATGCGCTGAGCGCGATATTCCCTGGGGCATTGTGACTAACAAACCCTGGAAATATACCGAGCCAGCACTGACCCAGCTTGGCCTGATGGCCGATGCCGCCACGGTAATCTGCCCGGATCATGTGGCCGAGCCTAAACCGCACCCTGAGCCCATGCACCTGGCCTGCAGCCAGATTGATATCGCCCCGGCCAACTGCCTGTATGTGGGTGACCATGTGCGCGATATAGATGCTGGCCGCGCCGCAGGCATGCGCACCATCGCTGCCGGTTGGGGCTATATTGAGGCCGATGAAGATATTAGCAGCTGGAATGCTGACTGGATTGTGCAACAGTCCCGCAATCTGTATTCGCTGCTGTTTTAACTGTTTAAATGCTTATTTAAGGAAAACCCCGTGCTCAGCCCCGAACAAATTATTACCTATCAGGCCGGCCCCAATCTGCTGCAAGATCGCATTATTCTGATTACTGGTGCCGGAGATGGCATAGGCAAGGCTGCGGCTATCAGCACTGCTGCGCTGGGTGCCAGAGTTATTCTGGCGGGCAGAACCGTGGCTAAACTGGAGCAGGTATTTGACCAGATAGTTGCCGCAGGCGGCGCGGAACCCGTGATTTACCCGGTTGACCTGGAAGGGGCTACTGGCGAGGACTACGATGAGTTGGCGGCAACTATTGACCAAAAGCTTGGGCACCTGGATGGCCTGCTGCACAATGCCGCCATACTGGGCCAGCGCACCCCGCTGAGCAACTATCGACAGGATGTCTGGGACAAGGTGCTGCAGGTCAATGTAACGGCCCAGTTCAAGATGACCCAGGCGCTGATGCCGGTGCTGGAGAAATCTGAGGATGCCTCAATTGTGTTTACAACCTCCAGTGTGGGACGTCAGGGACGAGCCTTCTGGGGTGCCTATGCGGTGTCCAAATTTGCCACTGAGGGCATGATGCAGACCTGGGCTGCGGAGCTGGAGGGTCTGGGATCAATTCGCGCCAACGCGGTTAACCCCGGCGCCACCAGAACCCAGATGCGCGCTCAGGCCTTTCCTGCAGAAAACCCCAACAGCCTGAAAACAGGTGCGGATATTATGCCTGCTTATCTGTATCTGCTGGGGCCCGACAGCGCCGGCGTTAATGGCCAGTCTATCGACGCCCAGATTAGATAAGCCCTTAGCGCAAGGGAAAAGCCCTTAGCGCCTGCTGGTATCACCGCGGGCGCGCAGCTTGCGTTCTTTGCGCTGGCGAATATCCCGATAGACATTTTTTTCACTAAACCTGGGTGGCTTAAGAGCCACAGCGCGAAATAGCGAGATTACCTGCTTTGGATCCAGCTCGATAAACTCTGAGCGGCGCACAATTGACGGCAGCTCGATGGGGCCATAGCTAATACGCTTGAGGCGATTGACCTCGACTCCCTGAGATTCCCATAGGCGACGCACCTCCCGGGTACGACCCTCGGCCAGAATCACCCGAAACCAGTTGTTACTGCCGCCGCGCTCGTCAGCGCTGCGCGCATGCTGGGCCTTAACGGTTTGAAACTTGGCTATGCCGTCATCCAGAATAACGCCCTCGGTGAGACGTGCAATCATCGCCTCGTCCACGTCACCATGGATACGCGCCATATACTCGCGCTTAACTTCGTAGGAGGGATGCATCAGGCGGTTGGCCAGCTCGCCGTGATTGGTAAATAACAGCAGGCCACTGGTGTTGATGTCCAGGCGACCAATGGCGATCCAGCGACCGCGATTTAATCTGGGTAATTTATCGAAAACCGTGGGCCTGCCCTCAGGGTCAGAGGTGGTGCTTACCTCGCCCTCTGGCTTGCTGTACATCAGTACTCTGGGGCTGTCGTCGGTAACAATTTTAACGGCGCGGCCATCGACCAGAATGCGGTCTTCGGCCTCGGCACGATCACCCAGTTTGGCGACTGAGCCATTGACCGACACGCGACCAGCGGAGATCCATTTCTCCAGTTCACGGCGGGAACCCAGGCCTGCAGTAGCCAGTACTTTTTGTAATTTTTCACTCATGAGCTGATGCGCTATCTCTGTCTGCTGGCTGACCGGCTGGACCGTCTAATTCTGATTCTAATTTAGGCTCAGCGGCGTCTTCATCGTCCTCGCCACTCTCGCCACTCTCATCAGTCAGAGCGACACCATCAACTTGCTGGTCCAGCTCAAACTCATCGTTGGCGGCCAGGGGAACAGCTGGGACAGCGCCCTCGTCTGCTGGCTTTTCACCCAGGCTTAGCTCCAGCTCTGGATCAAGCTCGGCCAGATCTTTAATCTCGCCCAGTGCTGGCAAATGCTCGAGGCTCTTAAGGTTAAAGTAATCGAGAAACTGTTTGGTGGTGGCGTACAGCGCTGGCTTGCCCGGCACGTCACGGTAGCCCACCACGCGCACCCAGTCGCGCTCTTGGAGGGTTTTAATAATATCGGAGCTTACGGCCACGCCGCGCACCAGTTCAATATCGCCGCGAGTCAGGGGCTGGCGGTAGGCAATAAGAGACAGGGTCTCCAGCATGGCGCGGGAGTAGCGCTTGGGCTTCTCTTCCCAGAGGCGATTGACCCAGCTGGACAGTTCCTGGCGCACCTGAAAACGGTAGCCGCTGGCCACCTGCTTTAGTTCAAAACCGCGCTCTCTGCAGTCGCCGTCAATCTCTTCCAGCGCCGCTTTGATCTGATCTCGCGGCGGACGTTCTTCATCTTCAAACAGGTTTTCCAGTTTGCCGATATCCAGAGGCTTGCCCGCTGCCAGCAGCGCACCTTCAATAATTTTTCTGATTAGATCTGGGTTCATGATGTTCTTGCTTTTACGTGTATTGGACCAAAAGATTCGCTCTGCACAATCTCAACTAATGACTCTTTAATTAATTCCATAATGGCCAGGAAGGTAACCACCACGCCCAGGCGACCCTCTTTTTCTTTAAACAGGCTGACAAAGGGCACAAACTGCTGGCCGCGGATACTGTCCAGCACCTGGGTCATACGCTCGCGAGTCGATAGCTTTTCAAGTTCTATCTGGTGGCTCTCGAACATTTCTGCACGGCGCAGCACGTCGGCCAGGGCAGTTAAAATTTCGCGCATATCCACCTCTGCGTGGGGACGCTGCTGCTCGCGATCTGGCGCTTCGGCACTGGCCTGATGAATATCGCGACCCATGCGCGGCATCTCATCTACATCTTCGGCGGCAGTTTTAAAGCGCTCGTACTCCTGCAAGCGGCGAATTAATTCGGCCCGCGGATCACCCTCGTCTTCTTCATCCACAGGCTGACGGGGCAACAGCATGCGCGATTTTATCTCGGCCAGCATAGCTGCCATCACCAGATACTCAGCGGCCAACTCCAGATGGATGGTGGTCATCAGCTCGATATAACCCATATATTGACGGGTAATTTCGGCAACATTGATTTCCAGAATATCCAGGTTTTGGCGGCGAATCAGATACAGCAGCAGGTCCAGGGGGCCCTCAAAGGCCTCGAGAATAACTTCCAGAGCGTCTGGCGGGATATACAGATCTTTGGGCAGTACAGTGAGTTCTTTGCCCTGCACAACGGCGAAGGGCATCTCCTCTTGCTGGGGACGCGGAGTCGCCACAGAGGCTTCTTGAGGAGAGGTTTCGGCGCTATCGTCTGCAGGGTGCAGATCATCAATTGAGGTGGCTTCGCTAGACACTTGATATCCCATCAGTATTCAGCTGCAGAGTATAACCGCTATGGCGCTGCTGAGCATCATCAAAATCAGATAAGTGAAAAATCACCCATGCCCTGTCGGGTCATCTGTGGCTCGTCGCCGGTCATGTCCACTACAGTGGTAGGTTCGAGACCACAGTAGCCGCCATCGATAATGGCATCGACCTGGCCATCGAGGGTCTGGCGTATATCGTAGGGGTCGGTCATAGGGTATTCGTCGTTGGGCATAATCAGGGTTACGCTCATCATTGGCTCACCCAGCTCATCGAGCAGGGCCTGGGCAATGGGGCTGTCTGGCACTCGGATACCAATGGTTTTGCGCTTGGGATGCATCAGCCGCTTGGGCACTTCTGCTGTGGCTGGCAGGATAAAGGTATAGGCCCCTGGGGTGCTGGCTTTAAGAATACGAAAGTCGCTGTTATCCACCCGGGCATAGTTGGCCAGCTCGGAGAGGTCCCGGCACATCAGGGTAAAGTTGTGATGTTTGTCGACCTGACGGATGCTGCGAATACGCTCTAGTGCCTGCTTGTCTCCTATGTGGCAACCCAGGGCATAGACTGAATCTGTGGGGTAGACAATAACGCCGCCGCGGCGAACAGTCTCTGCGGCCTGAACAATTAAACGCCGTTGGGGATTATCCGGGTGAATAGAAAAAAACTGACTCATACTGTTCTCTAAAAATGCTGACCAAAATCCGCGCGCATTATCACACAGGTTTAATGGCTAGTGGTCATCCTGCAGCGATGTTTCTCTGCTGATCAAAAACTCTTGCTCGAATTTCTCCGCTGGCTGTGGCTTTGCCACCAGATAACCCTGGAAGCTGTTGCAGCCCAGTTTTTTTACTATGCGACGCTGTCCCTCGGTTTCAACGCCCTCCGCCACGGTCTCCATATTGAGCGTCTCTGCCAGGGCAATAATGCCGGCGACAATGGCGCTGTCACTGGGGTCGGTCTCGATCTCTTGAATAAAGGCGCGGTCGATCTTGAGCACGTCCACGGGCAGCCGCTTGAGGTAGTTCAGGGACGAGTAGCCGCTGCCAAAATCATCAATAGCAACACTGATACCCAGGTCTTTAATTTTAACCAGCTCTGTACTCATCAACTCCGGGTGGCTCATCAATGTGCTTTCGGTAATCTCTATCTCAAGCACATCGCGGGGCAACTGGTTGCGCTGCATCAAACTCTCGAGCTGACTGCGCAGGTCTTCTGCCATCAGGTCTTTTACCGAGAGATTGAGAGCCAGGGTCAGCTCGTGGCCTGTGTCGATCCATCGTTTTAGCTGTCGGGCGCCCTCTTCCAGCACCCAGTCGCTGAGCCTGTTTATAAGACCGCTCTCTTCGGCCAGAGGAATAAATACATTGGGGGCTATAACGCCCTCTTCTGGATGCTCCCAGCGCACCAAAGCCTCTGCCCCGGTGAGCGCACCAGTTTTAAAATCAATCTTAGGCTGGTAGAACAGCACCAGTTCGTCGCGCTCGATGGCCTGCCGCAGTTCGCGCTCCATCTCCAGTCGCCCTGCTATTTCAGCTTCCATGCCTGTTTGATAAAAACAGTAGTCATTGCGTTTTTCTTTGGCTTTAAACATGGCCGAGTCGGCGTGTTTGATAAGGTCTGTTACATCGCCACCATTGTCGGGGAAGATGGAAATGCCAATACTGGTGGTGACAAACATCTTTTTGCGCATAAATACAAAGGGCTGGTTGAGCGAGTGGCAGATTTTCTCTGCCACCTTGGCGGCTGTCTCAGGGCCGGTGATATTTTCCAGCACCAGAGTAAATTCATCACCACCCAGGCGGGCGATAAAGTCCTGGTCGCGAACACAGTTGCGGATGCGGTCGGCCATAAAGGCGGCGCCGGTCTCATGGCGGGCCACTACTGCCCGCACGCCT
>ERZ887830.704-NODE-704-length-20413-cov-9.869928_pt1 | contig 20413 bp, 14 predicted proteins | sample MGYA00521101_ERZ887830 | MGnify/ENA primary metagenome ERZ887830 (study PRJEB32303, sample SAMEA104408592) | aquatic metagenome | biome: Marine water; feature: Pelagic; material: water | place: Baltic Sea | collected 2014-06-05T16:38:00 | depth 1,762 m ... | reverse complement strand
CCAAAACCATCGTTGGGTAACTCGTCACAAATGTTATACTTGGTTGGGGTAATAGCAGTAGCCGCTAAATAAATAGTAATATCAAAGCTTCCTGTATCAAAACAAAGCTGGTCAAAAACACTTTCTATACGCACAAAAATAGTCTCAACAGGTCCAGTTACATTGTAAATTCCTGGCAGTGGGTTTACATCTGTATTAGCATCTTCAAGGGTGTTGTGATAAGTAATATCATACAGCAGAGGATCAAGACCATTGAGCACCTCAATATCTTTTAAATCTGGTAAATTAACAGCAACTATACCGCTGGAGTCACCATCACAAAATCCTTCATCAGTAAGTTCCGCTACAAGAGGTTGGGAGTAATTAATTGTAAAATCTTCTAAAGCAAAACATATTCCGCCAATATCTTCTATACGCACAAAAATTGTTTGTAAAGGTGGTGCGGTAATTAGAAAGGCATTGGGCGTAAGAATTTCATTTACACCTGCTTGAGAGTCTGTGAAATCTTCATAGTATTTTACTGTAAACAAAATAGGGTCTTGAGCGCCCAAAACAATCGCATCATTAATGGTAAGATCAAAAACCCCCATTTGAGATCCATCATCACACTGAAACAAGTTGATTGGTTGGTTTGCTATTGGCTGTGGGGCAAACTCAACTACAATATCATCGGTTCCAGAACAACCAGAATCATCATTGGTAACTTCTATTTGATAGGTTCCAGAAACTGTTACATCTAGCGTGGAATTAGTTTCTCCTGGAATGATATCAAATACCATAGTAACAGGATTGAAAACAAACCATTGATAGGTACTTCCATCTGGAGGACCCCCTAGGCCAGATAAACCTATCTCTAACGTTTCACCTTCACACAAAGCAGTTCCTAGCTCGATGGTAACATCTGGGCCAAGGTTTACTCCAATATTAAAAGAGCCACCTTCAAGAAATACGGCAGCATCAAATGCAGAATCTGTTTCATCTGCGATAACTAATTTTATATTGTACCCATTTCCTGGAATTACATTTCCTACCGCTGTTAAAGGAACGGTTTGGCCATTGAGGTATATAGGAGAGTCTGCCGCATTTACTGAAGGCAAACCTTGAACATCAAAATTATATTGTTGAAAATATTCTGTATTTATATCTTCACACTGCCCTGGGATACCATACCTAACATTTGTAACCTCTATTGGAGTTGTGGTGCCAGGTAATACCGCAAGATTTTGGACAACACCCGTTATTTGATCTGTGAGAATAAATGCGAAAGCGTCAGAAAAAGAACATTCAAAATTTCTATTATATTCTTCAGAGGCTAAAATAAAATTAAAATTTATCTGAGCAATTTGCGGCACAAAATTGAACTGAATTGCAGAGGCGTTATTGGTAGCTGTTGCAGTGGTGTTTGCCTCTAAATCTGCGTCTCCGGGCCATGATGCGTCACCACCACTTAGGGTTACACCAGTATTATTAGGTCCAGATGCTTGAGAAACATCACCCGTCATTAAAATAATACCATCAGAAAAAGGAAAATTTGAACCATTTGCATTAAAATAACCAATCCCGTTTACGTTACCAAAATCTGTCCCAGTACGTTGGCCAACATTAGTAACCTCAGCACATGGAGAGTCAATAAGGATGTCTTGAATTAATTCTTGAGCCGTAAAAGTTTCATCTATGGTGATCTGACCAATACCCAAAGAACAATAGAGCGCAAATATAAAGGGTAGTATTTTTTTCATTGACATATCAATATGAGGTCAAATATATTCATTACAATGATTTTCTTTCGGTATTTTTGCAAAAAAAAATCACACAAAATTCACACTATGGACCAATTTAGCATAACTGTACAACCAACAAATAACGAAAATATTGTGAAGTTTGTTACAAATTCGTTTTTAACCCAGGCGAAAAGTTATGAGTTCTCCAACATAGACCAAGCAAAACCTAGCCCTTTGGCTCAAGAATTGTTTTACCTTCCCTTTGTGAAAACAGTCTATATATCTCAAAATTTTGTTGCTATTGAGAAATTCAATATTGTTGATTGGCCATCTGTGCAGGACGAAGTAGCACAATCTATTGCAGACTACCTAAATAGTGACAAAGAGGTAATCACCCAGGAAGAAACATCAAAAAAAGTACCCGTAACAGTATATGCAGAAAGCACCCCAAACCCAGGGGTGATGAAGTATGTTGCTAACAAACCCTTAGCTGATGGCGTTTTTGAGTTTAAATCTATAGAAGATGCTATAGAGGCACCACTGGCAAAAGCACTCTTCTCTTTTGCTTTTGTAAAAGAGGTTTTTATTAGTGCAAACTATGTATCTATAACAAAATACAATGTGGTTGAATGGACAGAAGTTTCTAATGAACTACGCTCATTTATAAGAACCTTCATAGAAGAGGGTAAAGTTATTTTTAATGATGCTTTTTTGCAAAGCAAGAAAGAGGTTACGGCAACAAATGACAAGAAAAAAACGCCTGTTTCTCTAGAAAAAAACGACAAGACATACAGCAATATTGAGCAGGAGATTGTTGACATTCTTGATGAGTACATCAAACCAGCTGTAGCAAGTGATGGTGGGCACATTGCCTTTGACTCCTATCAAAAAGACACTAAAACCGTACATGTCATCTTGCAAGGGGCTTGCAGTGGTTGTCCTTCGGCAACCGTTACTTTAAAAAATGGTATTCAAACCATGCTTCAAGAAATGATGCCTGGCCGAGTTGAAACCGTAGAGGCAGTCAATGGCTGATATTGTATTGCTTACAAACACAATAGACGTATAATACTATAATTTGAAATTTCAAAAAGTGTATTTTTGTTTATAAGATTTATTAAACCCAAGTATAGATGAAACAACTTTATTTGATTTTACTTTGTTCGATTTTATTTTTTTCTTGTAATACTTCAAAAAAAGACGCCGTGGACATACATCAATATACCAACCTACTTGCCCAAGAAACAAGTCCTTATTTATTGCAGCACGCGCACAACCCTGTAGATTGGAGAGCTTGGAATGACCAAACATTGGAAGTTGCAAAACAGGATAAAAAACTTATGATTGTTAGCATAGGATATGCTGCCTGTCATTGGTGCCATGTTATGGAGCGAGAGAGTTTTGAGGACAGTGCAGTTGCCGCTGTAATGAACAAAAACTACATCAATGTTAAGGTAGACAGAGAAGAGCGGCCAGATGTAGATCAAATCTATATTAATGCGGTACAGCTATTAACCGGAAGTGCAGGGTGGCCACTTAATGTGATAACACTTCCAGATGGAAGACCTGTTTGGGGAGGTACCTATTTTAAAAAAGAGGATTGGGTAAATGCCTTAGAACAAATGCAAAAAATATACACCCAAAACCCAGAAAGGTTATTTGAGGTTGCAAACAATCTTGAAGAAGGTATAAAAAGCATGGATCTTCTTCCTTTAAATGAGGAAAATGTAGATTTAAAAAACTACAATACCGATGAAATTTTAAGCCAGTGGCAAGCATCTTTTGACAACACATTTGGAGGCCCAAACAGAGCTCCTAAATTTATGATGCCAAATACCATTTCTTATCTTCTCCGAAAAGCAAAACAAAGCAAAGATACGGGCCTACTTCAATATGTTACCACTACCCTAAACAAGATGGCTTATGGCGGAATATACGATCATATTGGAGGTGGTTTCTCAAGATATAGTGTAGATAAAAAATGGCATGTTCCTCACTTTGAAAAAATGCTGTATGACAATGCCCAGATGGTCAGCCTCTACAGCAACGCCTATTTAGCCACTAAAGATAATTTATACAAAGAAGTGGTAACTCAAACTCTTGCATTTGTTGCTAGAGAATGCACAAATAGTGAAGGTGCCTTTTACTCTTCCTTTGATGCCGATAGCCTCACCAAGGATGGAGTTCTTGAAGAGGGAGCCTATTATGTGTTCACCAAAGAGGAGCTTACAAAAGAACTTGGAGAAGATGTTGAATTATTCTCAACCTATTACAATATTAATTCTTTTGGATTATGGGAGAACAATCATTATGTTCTAATACGCTCTAAAAGTGACCCTGAGGTGTGCGCAGCGTTTGGCATTACCAATCAAGAATTACAAAACAAAAAAGAAGGTTGGAGAAAAGCACTTCTTAGTTACAGAAATAAACGAGATAAGCCAAGACTGGATGATAAAATACTAACCTCCTGGAATGGGCTTATGCTCAAAGGATATGTAGATGCTTATAAAGCATTTCAAGAGCCAGCATACTTGCAGGCTGCTCTAAAAAACGCACATTTTATAAAGTCTAAACAATGGCAAACTTCTGGCGCTTTGTTTCATAGCCATAAGGACGGAAAAAGCACTATTAATGGATATCTAGAAGATTATGCCGCGGTAATTGATGCCTATATTGGTTTGTATGAAATCACCTTGGATGATCAGTGGCTCTTAATTGCCAATGAACTAACAAGCTACACCTACGGGCATTTCTTTGATTCAGAAAAACAACTGTTTTATTTCACCAATGACCAGGATCCATCTTTAATTACAAGAAGTTTTGAATACAGAGACAATGTAATTCCAGCATCCAACTCTATGATGGCAAAAAACTTATATGTTTTGTCACATCATTTTGACAACCAAACGTACAACGCTACCGCTTCTCAAATGCTTAAAAATGTACTCCCAGAGATAGAAAAATACCCATCAGGGTTTTCTAACTGGTTGGACTTATTGGCCAATTTTCAAAACAGCTTTTATGAAATTGTTGTTGTAGGAGAAGATGCGCAGCAAAAAGTGAAAGAAATTCATCAGTACTATTTGCCAAACAAACTTGTTGCAGGTAGCACAAAAGCGGGCAACAGCCCACTTCTAGAACAGCGTTTTATAGAAAATGAGACCTTTGTATATGTTTGTGTGAATAACGCTTGTAAAATGCCCGAGACAGAAGTGACAAAAGCCATAGATTTAATTGAGCTTTGATAAAGCCAACAGATCACAAAAATTATCTCACAAAAAACGCACAAAGTAATTGCTGCTTTATAGGTTTTGTTTTTATTTGCAGCTGCTTAGAAAGCATCAAGTATCCTTAAACAATAACAATAATTTAACACAATTAAAAGCTTGAAAGATTAGTTTTGAGCTTGTTTTTAAAAATAAACTATGTCATTAATGAAAAATAATTTTCTAGTATTCGTATCTCTTTTTGTGTCTTTAAACATGCTTTCTCAAAGTATGACTAATGACCAAACATTAGATAATGACTATTTATCCTCGAAAACAACACCGGTTTTCAAGGGCTATAAAAATACAATGGGATCTATATACGCAAACAAAGAGTTTCAAATAGGGTCTGTGTACAAAGACGGAAAATTAGTGGCTAGCAATGTTGCCCTTAGGTACAATGTCCAGGCAGAAGAAATAGAATTAAAGGCAAATACTAGCATCTCAGCTACTGTTGCCAATGTCATCAAAGCAGATCAAAACATCTCTGTACGTATTTTAAATGATGATTTTGTGTACCTTATATCTCCAGACAAAAATCAAAAAGCAGGATACTTTATGGTGATTGCCCAAGGTGCTAAGCTTACTGTTTACAAAAAAATTATCAAAAATTTTGTGGAGGGTAAAGAGTCTGCAAACTCATATTCTAGAGATGTTCCAGACACCTTTAAAGAAAAACAGCAGCTGTACATTGTAAGCAATACAGGAAGTCTTACAAAACTCCCAAAAGGGAAAACAAAAAGAGAGAAGCTGTTAGTCTCTAAGAATAATAAGATGAGTGGATATATTCAAACCAACAACTTAAACCTTCGTAGAGAGAAAGATTTCAACCAAGCGTTAGACTATTTTAACGCGCTTTAATCTTGGCAAAGTTTTTGCTAGAAGATATAATATAAAAACCATACCAATGAAAAAAACTATTCTTACCGTTGTTTTATGTGTATTAACACTAAACACAGCTTTAGCACAATTTGATACCGCAATGTTTGTTTCTGATGTTTTTCTTTTAGACAACTACATTAAAAGACAAAACAATGGTATCAACTTTAAAGACACAAAAACCTATAGAGGTACTCCCTATAACAACCCAAATTTCTTGCCAGGGAACATTTACAAAGAAGGAACACTTCTTGCTGATAACATTGCGATAAGATACAATGCCGTTGCAGATGAGGTGGAAGTTAAACAAACTCTTAGCTCAAATGATGAAAACGCAAGAGTTCTTACAAAATCTCAAGACATATATGTAAAGATTATAGAAGACATATATGTGTTTGTACCCTACCAAGGAGGTGTTGAAAATGGAGGTTATTTTCAAGTTATCTTTGAAGGAGGTCAAATAGCGCTGTATAAAAAGCACGTTAAAGAATTCATCCCAGAAAAAAAGGCTACATCTTCCATCACAAAAACACTTCCTGCTGTTTTTAAAGACAAACCTGTTTTTTACTTAGTTACTAAAAGTGGTAAATTTTATCAAATGCCTAAGTCTAGAAGCAAAAAACTAAAGGTATTTGGAGAGAAACAAAATCAAATGAAAACCTTTACAAAACAATATAATTTAGATCTTAACAAACAAGAAGATTTACTTACAGCGGTAAAGTACTACGATAGCCTTTAAAATAATACGCACATAGCGCTTCAAATACCCCTTTAGGCAAAGAATACTAAAAAAAGCCCTACACCAAAAAGTGCAGGGCTTTTTTATTGGTGTATATTCTATTGATATTTTGTTTTGGCTTTTGGTAAAACTCTCTAGTGTTTTTTCTATTTTTGGATATCACAGTATCGTTTTTGTGCAATGCTTAAAAACACGATAACTAGAAATATTTTAAAAACCCTTGGGCAAAACCAAAAGATAAAGCAACCATGTCACAGCCAAAAAAACGTTTATTTCTTATTGATGCATTTGCTTTAATCTTTAGAGGGTATTATGCATTTATTAAAAACCCTCGCATTAATAGCAAAGGGATGGACACCTCTGCTATTTTAGGGTTTATGAATTCGTTTATTGATGTTATTAAAAGAGAACGTCCAGAGTATATAGCCGTTTGTTTTGACAAAGGAGGTAGCCAGGCCAGAAACGAATTATTTCCAGAGTATAAGGCCAATAGAGATGAAACGCCAGATGGCATTAAAATAGCGGTACCATATATTCAAAAAATATTAACTGCCATGCATATACCCATCATGGTAAAAGAAGGTTTTGAGGCAGATGATGTGATAGGAACCTTGGCAAAAAAAGCAGAAAAAGAAGGATATCAAACCTTTATGGTTACTCCAGATAAGGATTTTGCTCAGCTGGTTTCAGATAATATTTTCATGTATCGTCCTGTTTTTGGAGGTGGGTATGAAACCTGGGGAATCCCAGAGGTGCAAAAGAAATTTGAAGTTACTGACCCCATGCAAGTCATCGATTATTTAGGGATGATGGGTGACAGTGCAGATAACATTCCTGGACTTCCGGGAGTTGGAGACAAAACTGCCAAAAAATTGATTAGCCAATTTGGTTCTATGGAGGGGCTACTTGCCAATACAGCGCAGCTCAAAGGAAAAATGAAAGAAAAAATAGAGGCCAATAAAGACCTTGGCCTTCTTAGCAAAGAACTAGCAACCATAATGCTGGATGTGCCCGTGGATTTTAATGAAGAAAATTTTCAGATGAGTGCTCCAGATGTTAGCGCCGTTACAGAAATTTTTGAAGAATTAGAGTTTCGCCGCCTCACCACTAGCTTTGCCAATACATTCTCTGAGCAGGCCATGGCCACAAAAGGAACCAGTAACCAACCTAAGACTGCTGCTACTGATTCAAAAAAGACATCTCCAACACCTCCAAGCCCTAGCGCTGGAGAAGGGCAGTTTTCACTCTTTGGTGGAGACAGTGAACCTACTGCGCAAAGCCAGAGCTACACCAGTAGAAAAACTATTAAAGACACAGAGCATTTTTATCAAACCGTACAACCTGGTATGGGAACACGCTTGTTTATAGATAATCTAATGAAGCAACCCAGTGTTTGTTTTGACACAGAAACAACAGGGCTAAACCCGCTTACCGCAGCGCTTGTTGGAATTGCTTTTTCTTGGGAAAAGGGCAAAGGATTCTACCTTCCCTTTCCTGAAGACAAAGAAGCTAGCCAGCAAATTATAGAACAATTACGTCCCTTTTTTGAAGCTACAGAAATTGAAAAGGTTGGGCAAAATTTAAAATACGACATTAAGGTTTTACGTAAATATAATATTTCGGTACACGGAAAATTATTTGACACCATGCTTGCACATTACCTGATCAATCCAGATATGAGACACAACATGGATATATTGGCAGAAACGTATTTAAACTATACGCCCGTATCTATTACAGAGCTCATTGGTAAAAAAGGGAAAAACCAAAAATCGATGCGCGATGTGCCTATAGACCAGCAAACACAATATGCGGTAGAAGATGCAGATATTACATTTCAGCTCAAAGAGCACTTCGCCAAAGAGCTTAAAGACAATGATCTTCAAAAATTATTTGACGACATTGAAGTGCCACTTCTAAGAGTTCTTGCGGCTATGGAAGCAGAGGGCATCAATCTAGACAAGGAGTTCTTACAGTCTCTCTCTGGAGATTTAGACCATGACATTCTTACCCTAGAGGCCAACATTTACAAAGAGGCTGGAGAAGAATTTAACATTGCATCTCCAAAGCAATTGGGAGAAATTCTTTTCGGTAAAATGAAACTTGTTGCCAAGCCTAAAAAAACAAAAACAGGACAATACTCTACCGCAGAAGACGTGCTTTCTTATCTGGCAAAAGAGCATCCAATTATTGCAGATGTGCTTGAGTACCGTGGGCTGGCCAAACTAAAATCCACCTATGTAGATGCCTTGCCACTACAAATAGAACAGGCCACGGGAAGGGTTCATACAGACTATATGCAAACAGTTGCGGCAACAGGGCGCCTTAGTAGCAATAACCCTAACCTGCAAAATATCCCAATTCGCACCCAGCGAGGGAGACAGGTAAGAAAAGCCTTTGTTCCAAGAAACCAGGAGTATGTATTGGTGGCTGCAGATTATTCTCAAATTGAGCTTCGTATCATTGCCGCATTAAGTGAAGAACAAACCATGATGCAGGCCTTTAAAGATGGGCTAGATATTCACTCCTCTACAGCGGCTAAGGTATTTAATGTACCCTTACAGCAGGTAACCCGAGAGCAACGAAGTAATGCCAAAACTGTAAACTTTGGTATTATCTACGGCGTTTCTGCCTTTGGACTAAGCAACCAAACAGATCTTTCAAGAGGTGAGGCAAAGGAACTCATTGACACCTACTACAGCACCTACCCAAAATTGCGTAATTACATGAGTGAATTGGTAGATTTTGCAAGAGATAATGGCTATGTACAAACAGTTTTAGGCCGTCGCAGATATTTAAAAGACATTAACGGTTCCAACGCCATTGTGCGTGGCGGGGCAGAGCGTAATGCCGTCAATGCTCCCATTCAAGGAAGCGCGGCAGATATTATTAAAATTGCCATGATAAACATTCATGAAAAATTAGAAAAAGGTGGCTATAAAACCAAGATGCTCCTGCAGGTACATGATGAACTGGTTTTTGATGTGTACAAGCCAGAACTCTCTGAAATGAAAACACTCATTAAAACTGAAATGGAAAATGCTTATACATTAGCTGTGCCTCTTGATGTTGAACTAGGAGAGGGTGAGAATTGGCTACAGGCACATTAAAAAATACGTTGTTTACAAAAGCCTTGTCCTTGCATTTTAAATAATACTATTGTAATTTACAAAAGATTTAAAAAGCTTAATATGAGAGAACTATATACAAAAGCAGTTGTTTTATTGGCTGTATTGCTATCCAGTACAACGGTACATTCTCAGTGCGAGGAGGTCACCCTAGAGAGCCTAAGCAATCCAGGTATTTATAATGTTGCCACCCTAACAGAGGCAGACGGACTTCGTAATGGCCCGGACTATTTTGGTGCCACAGTTTATTATCCTACAAACGGCACACCACCCTATGCTAGTATCGCTATTGTTCCAGGTTTTACCGCCTCGCCAGAGAGTGTAGAGGCCTGGGGGCCATTTTATGCCTCTCATGGTATTGTTACTATTATTATTGGAACTAATTCTATTTATGATTTTCCAGAAGCCAGAGCAGAAGCTTTACTAGATGCCCTAGAAACACTACGAGAAGAAAACACCAGAAATGCCTCACCACTTCTTGGGGCTATAGATGAAGATAAATTTGCCGTTAGCGGCTGGTCTATGGGAGGCGGAGGAGCACAACGTGCTGCTGTTTTAGACAATAGCATTAAAGGTGTTGTAGCGCTATGTCCTTGGCTTCCCAGCCCAGATCTAGACCACGACAGTGCTGTGGTGATTTTTAGTGGGCAAGATGATACGGTTGCTCCTCCAGGGATTCATGCCAACATTCATTATGATAATACCCCTGAGAGCACAAACAAGCTTTTATTTGAAATAGAAAACGGCAATCATTCTGTGGCAAATACACCAGAGGGAGGCAACTCAAGTGTTGGTAAAATTGCACTATCATGGTTTAAATTGTATGTAGATCAAAACGATTGCTATTGTTCTTTACTGACAGATTACGTTCAAGACAATCCACTTGCATCAAACATAGAAAGTAGTTTTGAGTGTGAAGTTTTAGATACACAAGAAAATATAAGTCAAACAATTTTGTACCCTAATCCAACGAGAGACATCATTAACATTTCAACACAACAAGATGTGCGCTATATGGTATACTCTACCCTAGGGCAGTTAATGCTCTCTGGAGAACTCAAAGGAAATTTAAAACAAATTAATCTTTCCTCGCTGCCGGGAAACATCTTCTATGTACGTGTTAATAACGAAACATTCAAAGTGTTAAAAACACAGTAATATTTCGGCTATAAATCTCTGCAGTAATATTGGTTTATCACTCAATTTTTTATGCTGGGGCAATAAATTAGTATTGTCTTGCTGTTAAAGAGTTTATCACAGCAATACTATTTCAAGAAATTAGACGAAAAATCTATCTTTTACTATTTGTTATTCAAATAAATAACAGTATTTTTGCCGTCCGATAATACGGGACAGAAATAATTTATTAATAATTAGACAAAGAACTATAATGGATACATTAAGTTACAAAACAGTATCTGCTAATAAAGCCACTGTAACAAAAGAGTGGTTAATAGTAGATGCGGACGGGCACACACTAGGTCGTCTTGCGAGTGAAGTTGCAAAATTACTTCGCGGTAAACACAAGCCAAGCTTTACACCTCATGTAGATTGTGGAGACAATGTGATTATCATAAACGCAAGCAACGTCCAATTAACAGGAAACAAGTGGGCAGAAAAGTCTTACATACGTCACACTGGTTACCCAGGTGGACAAAAAAGCCTTACTGCCACAGAATTAAAAGACAAGAATCCAGCACGCGTTGTTGAGAAGGCGGTTAAAGGAATGCTACCTAAAAACAAATTAGGTTCAGTACTTTTTAGAAACTTGAAAGTGTATGCAGATGCAAACCACGGTCAAGAAGCACAAAAACCAAGAGCTATTAAAATTAATACCGCAACTAAGTAATGGAAACTATACACAAAATTGGAAGAAGAAAAACCGCTGTTGCGCGTGTTTACTTATCTCAAGGGAAAGGAAACATCACAATCAACAAGCGTGAGTTTGATAATTATTTTACAACCCCAACATTACGATACAAAGTAATGCAGCCACTTGTAATGACAGACAACGAAAAAACGTTTGACATTAAAGTAAATGTTTTTGGTGGTGGTATCACTGGACAAGCAGAAGCAATTCGTTTGGCTATATCTCGTGCAATGTGCACGTTAAATGATGAGAACAGAGGAATCTTAAAACCAGAAGGCCTTTTAACTAGAGATCCAAGAATGGTAGAGAGAAAGAAATTCGGACAGAAAAAAGCCCGTAAAAAATTCCAATTCTCGAAACGTTAATTTTTACACCCAATTTTTTGGGTATTTGGGGAAAGAATTTTTCTTACTCCATACAAGTTCATAGAAATACAATTATATTAATAAGCTGTTAGTCCCGCTCTGCCGGGTGGGACAATTAGTTTAGCATCTAAATTACTCCATACCCAAAGCCCTAGTTGCAAAAAGGTAAACTAAGTGATTGACATCTAAACACACAGAACGTAAACTAAAAACAAAATGGCAAAAGACAACAACACAGAAGTTAAAGAACTTCTAAATGCAGGTGTACACTTTGGACACCTAACAAGAAAATGGAATCCAAACATGGCTCCTTACATCTACATGGAGCGTAATGGGATTCACATCATCAATCTATACAAAACTGCTGCAAAAATTCAGGAAGCTGGAGAAGCTTTAAAGAAAATAGCAGCATCTGGTAGAAAAATACTTTTTGTAGCTACCAAAAAACAAGCAAAAGATATCGTTGCTGAAAAAGCAAAATCTGTAAACATGCCTTACATCACAGAAAGATGGCCTGGAGGAATGTTAACAAACTTTGTAACTATCAGAAAAGCTGTTAAAAAAATGGCTACTATTGATAGAATGAAGCAAGACGGAACCTTCATGACACTTTCCAAAAAAGAGCGTCTACAAGTAGACCGTTTACGTGCTAAACTAGAAAAAAACTTAGGTTCTATTGGAGAAATGAGTCGTTTGCCTGCAGCTTTATTTGTTGTTGATACAACACGTGAGCACATTGCAGTAGCAGAGGCTATAAAATTAAATATTCCAATTTTTGCCATGGTTGACACAAACTGTGATCCAAGAGTGATCGATTACATCATCCCTTCAAATGATGATGCATCTAAGTCTATAGACAAGATCATGACCGCTGTTGCAGATGCTGTAAAGGAAGGCCTATCAGAGCGTAAAGCTGGAAAAGAAAGTGCTGAAAAACAAGCTCCTGTTGAAACTAAAGAAACTGAAGAAGCGGCTCCTGTAAAAGAAGCAGCAGTAGTTACAGAAGAAACAGCAGCTCCAAAAGAAGCAGCTCCAAAAAAAGCAGCGCCAGCTAAAAAGGCTGTAAAAAAAGAAGTAAAGGAAGAGGAAGCTACTAAAGAAGAAGAGTAGGTCTCGATTCAATTAAGATATAGAGTCGTTTAATTTTTTTTCTTCTAGAAATTCTATTAAGCGACTTTTTAAGTTCACAAATACAATAATAAAATTTCCGACCATTCGGAAATAATAAAAAAACAATACGATGGTAAAAATAACCGCCGCACAAGTAAACGAATTAAGAAAGAAAACCGGAGCTGGAATGATGGACTGTAAAAAAGCCCTTGTTGAAGCAGAAGGAAACATTGATGATGCTATTGGTATCCTAAGAAAAAAAGGACAGAAAATTGCAGAAAAAAGAGCAGACCGTGACTCTAGTGAAGGGGCTGTTGTTTCTCAAATTAATGATGCAAAAACAAGAGGTGTTGTTGTGTCTTTAAACTGTGAGACAGATTTTGTTGCAAACAATGATTCATACTCTGCAATGGCCAAAGAAATGGCTGCCATTGCAATTAATTATGACTCAAAAGAGGCATTCTTAGCTGCAGCTTTTAACTCAGAGATGACTGTTGCTGAAAAACTAATTGAGCAAACAGGTGTTATTGGTGAAAAACTAGAAATAGGTGGTTTTGAAATACTAGAAGCACCTTTTGTTGGCACCTATATCCACGGAAAGAAAATTGGCGCACTTGTTGGTTTATCTAAAGATAGTGATACGGCTGCAGAGGTTAGTAAAAGTGTTTCAATGCAAGTTGCTTCTATGGGAGCCACTACATTATCATACAAAGATTTTACCCCTGAGTTTGTTGCAAATGAAACAGAAGCAAGAATTGCTGTTATTGAAAAAGATAATATTGAGCTAGGACGTTTAGGGAAAACACTTAAAAACATTCCTCAATACATCTCAATGTCTCAACTAACAGAAGAGGCTTTAAGTGCTGCTGAAGAGGCTGCAAAAGCAGAATTAAAAGCAGAAGGAAAGCCAGAACAAATCTGGGATAGAATTCTTCCTGGAAAAATGGAGCGTTTTATTTCTGATAATACTTCTCTAGACCAAGAGAAATGTTTGTTAGATCAGAACTTCATTATGGATGAAAAGAAAAATGTTGCACAGTACGTAGCCAGTAAAGGAGATGCAACTGTAGTAGGGTTTAAGAGAGTTACTTTGGCGTAAGTCAAGGACGTATATACTTATAAAATCCGTTTTCAACCATAGTGGTTGAAAACGGATTTTTCTTTTTTATATGCTTAGTTAGAAACATCTTTTATAATTTCACTATTTTTGCAACTACTAAAACACCACTATGCACTACAAAAGAATCCTTCTAAAACTCTCAGGAGAAGCCTTAATGGGTAACCTTCAGTACGGTATTGACCCAGAAAGACTAAAAGAATATGCCCAAGATATAAAAGCAATTATAGCCACAGGGGTTCAAGTTGCTATTGTAATTGGAGGAGGAAACATTTTTAGAGGTGTTGCAGGAGCCAGTAAAGGTATGGACCGTGTACAGGGAGACCATATGGGCATGCTTGCTACTGTAATTAATGGTTTAGCGTTGCAAGGTGCCCTTGAAGACCAAGGCATTCCTACAAGACTGCAAAGCGCTATTAAAATTAATGAAGTAGCAGAGCCTTTTATAAAACGAAAAGCTGTACGTCATCTTGAAAAAGGACGCGTAGTTATATTTGGAGGAGGTACGGGTAACCCATATTTCACGACAGATAGCGCGGCTGTTTTAAGGGCCATAGAGATCAACGCAGATGTTATATTAAAAGGAACCCGAGTAGATGGTATTTACTCTAGTGACCCAGAAAAAAATGCAGATGCGGTTAAATTTGAGTTTATTTCTTTTGAAGATGTATTAAAAAAAGGGCTCAAAGTGATGGATACTACGGCATTTACCCTAAGTCAAGAAAACGAACTACCTATCATCGTTTTTGACATGAATACTCGTGGAAACTTAATGAAGGTGATCTCTGGAGAGAATATTGGAACCAAAGTAAATCTTTAAGCTAGCATTTTAGAAAACATTAATAAAGACCCATTTTAGGGACATACAGATGGAAGAAGAAATAGAATTTATCATAGACAGTGCAAAAGAAGCCATGGATAATGCCGTGAGCCACTTACATAAAAAATTTGTAAATATTCGTGCCGGAAAGGCCTCTCCCGCTATGGTGGGAAGTGTTATGGTAAACTACTATGGTAGCCAAACTCCATTATCACAAGTTGCTAATGTTGCAACACCTGATGGTATGACCATTACAATTGCTCCTTGGGAAAAAGGATTAATTCCAGAAATAGAAAAAGGAATTCATCTTGCAAATATTGGCTTTAACCCAATGAACAATGGAGACAGTGTTATTATAAACGTTCCACCCCTTACAGAAGAACGCAGAATAGAACTGGCCAAGCAAGCCAAAGCAGAAGCAGAAGACAGTAAAGTTGGAGTGCGTAACGACCGTAAAAATGCCATGAATAGCATTAAAGAAATAGATGGTGCAAGCGATGATTTAAAGAAGAGTCTGGAAGAAGATATCCAGAAAATGACAGATGCTAGTATTACCAAAATTGACAACCTTCTTACGGTTAAAGAAAAAGAAATTATGACTGTATAACATGTACATCATATTAAAATAAAAAAGCCTCCTATTTATTATTAGTTTTTCTAATAGTTAGGGGGCTCTTTGTTGAAATGTAGTGCCTAAGTTATTTTTTTTTAGTTACTTATGTATTAATTTACAGCTATTTAAAAACCCCGCATAAGCGCTCCTTAAAAAATGAAAAAAATAAGTTTCTTATTGGTCTTTATTTTTGTGAATTTCAATGCCATTTCACAAACTAAAAAACAAGATACCCTCCACCACCAAAAAGACAATCGCTTTAACTATAAAGCTTTAATTATACCTGCTTCATTAATAGGATATGGAGCCTTAAGCCTCTATAGTGATAAGTTAACTACCCTGGACACTTCAATTAGAAATAGCATAAATTCAGACAACAAAAAAACATTTGCTATTGATGAAGGCACCCAAACACTTGCATTTTTATCTGTGTATGGGTTAAATTTATTTGGCGTAAAAGGGAAAAACAATTTTAAAGACCGTAGCATTGTTTTGGCAACTGCCTACCTTATAATGGGGTCCAGTGTTACTGTATTAAAAAAAGCCACGCATCGCCAAAGACCAAACACAACAGACTTCACCTCATTTCCCTCTGGGCATACAGCAACAGCATTTATGGGGGCTGAGTTTTTATATCAAGAATATAAGGATGTTTCACCATGGTATGGTGTTTCTGGATATTTTATCGCCGCTGGAACAGGATATTTAAGAATGTATAATAATAAACATTGGTTTTCTGATGTAATTGCAGCTGCTGGAATTGGTGTTTTAAGCACCAAAATTGCCTACTGGGTTCAGCCCTTTTTTAAAGAACTGTTTTCTAAAAAAGAAACAGCAACCAAAACGGCAGTGATCCCTTATTACAACAAAAATGAGGTAGGCCTTGCAATGTCAATGTCATTTTAATAGATACCCTTCATATTTTACAAAAATCGAGGTGCCATAATTTTAATTGCCCTAAATAGATTTCTTACCTTTACAAAACAACAAAACATCTATCATTGAATAAACTTTTTAGCATCGGATTTTGGAGTGCCACGGCGCGTTTTATATTACGCAACCGGGTATTTATTTTAGTTGCTATTGCTTGCTTTACCATCTTTCTTGGAATGCAATGGAAACATATGCGTTTCACCTACACAGAGGCAAACATGCTTCCAGATGATCACCAGGTAAACACAGCCTACAATACATTTCTGGACACCTTTGGAGAAGAAGGAAATCTTATCATATATGGCGTAAAAGACAGTTTATTATTCTCCCCATCAAATTTCAGTGCCTGGAACGTCTTATCTAAAGAACTTGGGCAAGCCCCAGAGGTTGACCTCACTTTATCTATAGGAGACCTCCAAAAATTAAAAAAACGCACAGATAGTATCGGGTTTGAAATGGTTCCGCTTGTAAGGGATTCTATTTTAAGTGAGAAACAACTTAAAAAACTACAATACGAACTTTTTGAAAAGCTTCCTTTTTATAATGGATTGGTATACTCTCCAGATAAAAAATCTGTAAGAACTGCCGTCTATCTTAAAAAAGACATTGTAAATACCCCTGCCAGAAAAATATTTATAGAGAAGGTGCTTATTCCTAAAATAGCAGCCTTTGAAAAACAAACTGGCATGAAAGTCTATACCTCTGGTATGCCTTACATTAGAACCTTAAACTCTCAAAACATTATTGATGAAATAGGCATGTTTATTGGAGCGGCTGTGATTGTCACCTCTATTATTTTCTTCTTTTTCTTTAGATCATACAGAGCAACTTTCATATCAATGATTACTGTTATTATTGGTGTATTATGGGCCTTTGGAATACTTGGGTTGCTTAAATATGAAATCACGGTATTAACCGCTTTAATACCTCCACTTATAATTGTAATTGGAATCCCTAATTGTATTTTCTTGATTAACAAATACCATCAAGAAATAAAACAGCACGGAAATCAAGCAAAATCACTGCAACGCGTTATTGCTAAGGTCGGAAATGCAACATTAATGACCAATGTTACCACTGCCTCTGGGTTTGCCACATTTATTTTAACAAATAGCCAACTACTCAAAGAATTTGGAATTGTTGCCTCTATCTGTATTATTGCCATATTCTTGCTTTGCTTGCTTATTATTCCTATTGTGTATAGTTTTATGGCAGTGCCTAAAAACAAGCACTTAAACCATTTAAACAAACGTTGGATTAACCGCTTTGTGGATTGGATGGAAAACAAAGTGAGGCATAATCGTATTGCTATATATATGATTTCTATTGGGCTATTGTGTGTTAGTATCATTGGAATTTACAATATAAAAATCTCTGGCTCACTGGTTGAAGACATGCCAAAGAAGACCGAGTTTTTTAAATCCATTAGGTTTTTCGAGAAAGAGTATAAAGGCATTATGCCCCTTGAAATTTTAGTAGATACTAAAAGAAAGAAAGGTGTAATGAAACTTGCTACTTTAAAGCGAATGAATGAGCTTCAAGAGTATATAGAAGACTTCCCAGAGTTTTCACAATCACTTTCTGTGGTAGATTTAGTAAAATATAGCAAACAAGCATATTATAATGGCAATCCTGAGTACTATCAATTGCCCAATAGCCAAGAGAGAAGCTTTATTTTAAGTTATGCCAAAAGCAGTACAAAAGATACAAATTTGCTAAAAAGTTATGTAGATAGTACAGGACAGTTTGCCCGTATTACTACTTTTATGAAAGACATAGGTACCGAGAGATTTGACAGAATTGAAGAGGACCTAAAGGCCAAAGCACTTAAAATTTTTCCACAAGACAGGTACAACGTAAGTTTTACAGGGAAAGCATTACTATTTCAAAAAGGAACAAAGTATTTAGTTAAAAATCTAATTATTAGTCTTTCTCTGGCCATTTTACTAATTGCCCTTTTTATGGCTTGGATGTTTAGGAGCTTTAGAATGATATTGGTTTCTCTGATACCAAATTTACTTCCCTTAATTATCACTGCTGGTTTGATGGGCTTTTTAGGAGTCCCCATAAAACCCTCTACCATTTTAGTATTTAGTATCGCCTTTGGTATTTCTGTGGATGACACTATTCATTTTTTAGCCAAATATCGCCAAGAACTTATTGCCAATAACTGGAAGATTAAAAAATCTGTTTACGCTGCCTTGCGTGAAACAGGAGTAAGTATGTTTTACACCTCTATTGTACTTTTCTTTGGGTTTTCTGTATTCACTATCTCAAGTTTTGGAGGTACTGTAGCACTTGGCGCATTGGTTTCTGTTACCTTAGTATTTGCTATGCTAGCAAATTTAATGTTACTTCCATCTTTACTGCTCTCTCTTGAAAAAAGTATTGCAAATAAACAAACCCTAAAAAAACCAGCCCTAGGCATCTTACCAGAAAATATGGAAGAAGAACAGGAGCTGTTAAAATAATTAATTCTCATTTCTATTATCTGAATTATAACCTATCTTTATCGCTTGATTTTTTGACTATGAAACACACAGAAATAGTACACGTTTTACAAACAGAGCCTACCATCAACGAACTTAAAATACGAGGTTGGGTTCGTTCCTTTAGAAGCAACCGTTTTATTGCGGTAAATGATGGCTCTACTATTAAAAATTTGCAATGTGTTATTGATTTTGAAAATTTTGACCAAGACATACTTAAAGATATAACTACAGGAGCTTGTATAGAAATTACCGGAGTGCTGGTAAAAAGCCAAGGACAAGGACAAACCCTAGAGGTCCAAGTGTCTGGCATTGTTATTTTAGGCACCGCAGACCCCGAAGAGGTAAAACTAACCATTCTTTCTCCAAAGCGTCACAGTCTAGAAAAGTTGCGCGAACAAGCGCATTTACGTGTGCGCACCAATACCTTTGGAGCGGTGATGCGTTTGCGATCAAAACTATCTTTTGCAGTACACGAGTATTTTCAGAAAAATGGATTTAATTATATGCATACTCCAATTATCACAGGAAGTGATGCAGAGGGTGCAGGAGAAATGTTTAAGGTAAGTGCACTGGATCCAAAAAACCCGCCTTTAGATGATAAGGGAAATGTGAATTATAAAGAAGACTTTTTTGCAAAAGAAACCAACCTTACAGTAAGTGGCCAATTAGAGGCAGAAACCTTTGCAATGGGACTGGGTAAAGTATATACTTTCGGGCCTACCTTTAGAGCAGAAAACAGCAATACCTCTCGCCATTTAGCAGAATTTTGGATGATTGAACCAGAGGTTGCCTTCAACGATTTGGCAGACAACATGGACTTGGCCGAAGATTTCATAAAGTATGTAATCTCCTATGCGCTAGAAAACTGCCAAGACGATTTAGCCTTTTTGGAGCAAAGACTCATAGAGGAAGATAAAAGCAAACCTGCTGTAGAACGTCAAGAAATGACATTGCGCGAGAAATTACATTTTGTGATTGACAACAATTTTAAGCGTGTAAGCTATACAGAAGCAATTGATATTTTAAAGAATTGCAAACCCAACAAGAAGAAGAAATTTAAGTACCCTATAAACGAGTGGGGCGCAGATTTACAAAGTGAACACGAACGATTTTTGGTAGAAAAACACTTTAAGTGTCCGGTAATTTTGTTTGATTACCCCGCTACCATTAAGGCATTTTATATGCGCTTAAATGAAGATGAGAAAACGGTTCGCGCCATGGATGTTTTATTTCCAGGTATTGGAGAAATAGTTGGTGGCTCTCAACGTGAGGAGCGGTATGATGTTCTCAAACAAAAGATGAAAGCTATGGATATTAGCGAAGAAGAATTATATTGGTATCTAGACCTTCGAAAGTTTGG
>ERZ887830.703-NODE-703-length-20419-cov-20.805687_pt1 | contig 20419 bp, 5 predicted proteins | sample MGYA00521101_ERZ887830 | MGnify/ENA primary metagenome ERZ887830 (study PRJEB32303, sample SAMEA104408592) | aquatic metagenome | biome: Marine water; feature: Pelagic; material: water | place: Baltic Sea | collected 2014-06-05T16:38:00 | depth 1,762 m ... | reverse complement strand
GCAACAACAGTAATAATGAATATTACAAAGTTGCTGCCCAAAGCACCCCTCAAATTCAATCCATTGCTGATGCATACTACAATTACATTGATACGCTGAAAAATCGCTTGATAGACACGGGTGAAAACGGCTATCGTATTCGTCGTGAGGACAGAGCTACTGGCGAAATTGATTCCATTGTAGACTATCAAGTAATGGACAAGTCTCAGTATTTAGATGAGATGTTTTTTGCTGGTGATCAATATTCAGAAGCTGGTCAGGAGTTTGTAGATCAATTTTCAAGTTTTCCTTCTAAAATTCAGCAGGAGTTGGATGCCTTTTTAGCCGCTGACGCAGAAAAAGACCCGCCTACAGAAGGCGCTTCGGAAGGTGAGTACGCTGACTTTGATTTTTCTTTCTTAAATGATTTATTCACGCGTTTTGCCTATTCCGAAATGGTTTTAAACCGAGAAGGTAAACAACAACCTTTTCTAGAATACCATTACAAAGGTTTCCCATTAATCGCATCATTGTCTAAACTCACTAAAATCCAATCCGATATTCGATTTGTTGAGAATAAAATTTTGGAGAATATGTTGAGTACCATCAATGCGCATGAAGGTGGACTTAATAAATACCAAACGCTTTTAGAAACGTCGAAATCGTCTTACTATACAAGTGAATTGGTTGATGCTTCCATTGTAATGGGTAAAAAAGATTCCAACTTTAAACCCAACAGAGTTGAGCTTTCACTTAACGACCAACCCATGCGTCAAGGCCGAGACTTCGAAATTGCTGCAGGCGGTGTTCAACTAAAGAAACGTTTTAGTACTCCGGGCTCTTATAAGTTGACCGGAAAGCTCTTTTTTGAGCGTAACAACAAGGAACAATCTGTAGATGTTGCGCAGGTAATATCTGTAATTGACAAGCCCAATGATGCTGTTATTTCTGCTGATCAAATGAAGGTTGTGTATCGCGGTTTGCCTAACGATTTGTCTATTTCAATCCCTGGTATTCCAAACAATAAATTAAGCGTTCGTGCCACCAACGGTAAAGTACGCCGTAACGGATTGAAATTTGAGGCTATTCCAGATGGAGATAAAGTAGGCGAGAGCATGCGTATTTTTGTTTCTGGAGAAATTAATGGGTCGACCATTAATGCGCCTGGACAAGACTTTAGAATTAAACCATTACCGCCTGCACTAGGTTCTATTGATTTGGGTGAGCGTCTTGGTAAGTTTAACAGTGGTGAAATCATCAGAGAATATGTTCCGGCTGGTACCATTGCCGCTAAATTTCCGGATGACTTTGATTATAACCTGAATGTGACCGTAAAGCGCTTTAATATTAAAGTAGGTAGTAGAGCGGCTATTCCAATTAATTCTAATAGAATTAAAGACTCCCGTGTTATTCGATCTTATTTGGAGAATGCATCACGTGGAGATATTATTTTCGTTTATAACATTGAAGCTCAGGTAAAAACGGAAACCCAAGTTATAGATGATATTAAAGTAACAGACTTTGCCTTAACCATTAAGTAATGAAAAAGTATTTAAATCCTGTTTTCTTGTTTATGTGCTGCAGTATGTTCTTGCAAGCGCAAGTAAACGTACTTAATGCTGATAAGCCTTCTGAAATAGGCGTTTTATCTGAAGATCAAGTTAAGCAGCTTTCCGAAAAAAAATATTTGGAGTATCCTTACGTAGATGAAAAAGACATCATGTGGAGCAAAATCGTTTACGAGGAAATTGATCTAAGTGAAAAATTTAATCACCCATTATTTTTCCCAAAAGACGGGCTTTATACGAGCGAACGTAAATCTCTTTGGCGCACCATAAGGGAAGCAATCCTTGATGGAAGAATTCATGATATTTATAATGATGCAAACCCCAATTTCACAGAGCTTTTTGATAAGGAAACATATCTAAAACGTCTTGAAAATCGCGACGGACCCGAAGTAGTCCCGCTAAAATCTTTAGATGTTGTTTCGTATAAGCTCAAAGGAATATGGTACGTGGACAAACGTATTGGTGAGTTACGCTACCGATTGTTGGGTATTATGCCTCGTGGGAAAGACATGAACAATTTGGCCAATGATGAACCCGTTGATTTGTTCTGGTTATGGTATAAAGATTTACGTCCCATCCTTCACGCACAACTTGTTTTTGACGACAGGAACAATGCTAGTCGTATTTCATTCGATCAACTTTTGACTTCGAGGCGTTTTACGGCACGTATTTATGCTATTGACAATGTTTTCAACGACCGCCCTGTTGATCAATATGTCGATGATCCCTTTATGCAGCTTATTGAATCAGAAAGGCTTAAGAATATTATTCGAGACTTTGAGCAAGATCTTTGGTCTAACTAATTAATCAAAACCCACGACTGTGGGTTTTTTTATGCAACATGACGTACTTATTGTAGGCTTTGGTCTCGCTGGTTGGGCGCTGACTGAGGTTTTGAAACAAGAGGGAAAGTCATTTGTTGTTTTCGATGCAGAAAAAAAATCCAGCTCTAGTGTAGCTACGGGCATTTACAACCCACTTGTTTTAAAGCGATTTACTGCCGTTTCTCATGCCCAAGAACTAATGGATTTCTCCATTCCTTATTATGCTAACACAGCAAATGGCAACTTTCAGCATCCCAAATCCATATACCGTGTGTTTGCTAAAGACGCCGAACAAAACAATTGGATGGAGGCGTTAGATAAGCCAGTCCTACGCCCCTATATGGTCGGCACCATACATAACCATGGTATTAATAATATCGCAGCACCTCATGGTTTTGGTGAAGTGCAGCAAACGGGTAGGATAGATACCAACGGTCTTTTGCGTCACGCAAGCAGCCAACTCACACGAAGCAGTGCTTTCGTTCAAGAACAATTTGACTATGACGCTTTAAAAATCACAAGCGAAGGGGTTACTTACAAGCAATGGAGCGCTAGACATATTGTTTTTGCTGAAGGTGTTGGCGTCAAGCACAATCCTTGGTTTGCCTCACTTCCAATTGTTCCCAATAAGGGGGAGTGGTTAGAGGTTTCATGTAAGGGGCTTCAACTGTCACAGATGATCAAGGGGAGTGTGTTTATTGTGCCCTTGGGGAATGATAGGTATCGCGTGGGGGCTACCTATGCGCGTGCTTTTGAAAGCCTTGCACCCACAGCCGAAAACAAAGCGTGGTTAATGGATCAATTTAAGAAATATACCGACTTACCTTTTGAAGTCTTGTTTCATGGCGCTGGATTGCGCCCTACAGTTCCAGACCGACGCCCTATTGTGGGTATACATCCCCAATTTCCTTCGCTAAGCTGTATAAATGGACTGGGTTCACGTGGGGTATTGTGGGCACCTTATCTCGCAAGCCTCTTGGTTAAGCACCTTTATGCAAGTGCTTTTATACCAGATGAACTCCAGTTAAGACGTTTTATGCGTACATAAAAAGGGATACTTTATTAACAAAATGTGTCTTTTTAACCTGAAATGGTTGATTAATGCATTTTGAACTTACTTTTTCTCTTCGAAGGGGAATTCTTTAAGCTAATGCTCAACAATCTCATTATGAGATAATTACAGTTTAATTTATAAATGTCATAACAGAATTCTGATTTTAATTTCATTAAATTTTAGAATATGTGAATAAAACGTACAATTTTATGCCACTTACAGGTTAGATGTTCACTTTTTTTATTAACTTTATGAAAATTAAATAAATATGGCATACTCATTTGAAAACAGTAAAGGTAAAACGTATTACCTTCATACTAAAGATGTAACACTTAAAGGAGGAAGAAACCAAACCATCTATTACTTCGCTAAAGATCAACGCGACAACGCTTGTGATTTGCCAGCTGGTAAGAAGGTAGTTGAAAACGAACGTACAGGACTTCCCTTCGTAAAGTCTGCTTAATAACTTAAGCAGCAAAGAGAATAAAAACCTCACCTTTTGGTGGGGTTTTTTTATAGGTTATTTGTGCTAAGTCTCTTGTAATAACCTCTAGTGTTTCTAGTGAATCTATCAAAGTTAAAACGCAAGCCTAACTCTACAATTGAAGGAACATTGAATTCGTTTGATTTTGAAGCAAAGGTGTAGTTAAACTTAAATAAAAAACTTTCAAACGAAATCGTTGAAAGTATTCCCATTTCCATTGCACTGTTTTCTCCAAAATTTATCATAGACTGCATGAATCCTAACGACAAATTATTCATTTGTAGTTCTTGACTTGCAAAGAATCGTGTCGTTTCCCCATGAAGAACACCATATACATTTCCAAAAAAGTAGCTATTTTGAGGTAAAATTCCTCGACCGTAAGGATTTACATCTAATTCAACTGCTCCATTTAAGATGATTGCCATTTCTTTTTTAACCTCTGCTTCTTTATTAAAGGAAATATTGGGTGAGTTTAAATGTGCGAGGTGTATTCCAGCCATAAACTTTTCGTTATAAACAACTCCTGAAGCACCAATTTCAAAATAATTTGTTGAGGGTTTAATTGTTGCCAAAGGATCAATAGAGTTCCCTACAATAGTACCTAACTGCTCATTTATTTGATCTCCAAAAATAAGTGCGTTGGGATCGATAACTTGTGCAGTAACTCCAACATCTAAGCCGCCTATAAAATAGGTGTCTATGCCGATGCGGAAATTATATGCATAACTCAATCGCATAGAATTTTCCTTTAGCCCCAACTGATTTAAACTAAATGAATTGACATCGACTCCAATCGAAAAATTCTGATCCCGAAAAGCCATATTTCCATATAGGTAATTGTTCTCAGCACTTAGTCCGTCGCCATAATTAATGCTAGAAAACATGACTCCCGCTTTTGAGGTCAGGTTAAGGCCATGCGAGCTTGGATTTATTTTTTGTGCAACAGATGGACTTACTGGAAAAGAAGCCTGAGCATAAGTTAATGTAGAGAAAAACAAACTTAATCCGAACAGTAAAAAGCGATATGGATAATTAACTTTTCTCATTTAAGTAAAAATAATGTTCCTGTTTCAGTGACAATCTCGTCGTTCAATCGCGTAGCGATTATTTTATACACATAGTAATTTGAATTTGGATCAGAATTGCTTCCATCCCAACCTAATACCTTAATAACAGTATTTGTCGTTATGGTGTCTTCAGTTACAGATTCTTCATAAATCAGAACTCCAGATTTATTGTACACATAAAAGTTAACTTCTTTTAGTCCTGTAAAGGAAGGACCTATCCGGTCGTTTATGTTGTCGTTATTTGGAGTAAAGGTATTTGGCATGACGAGCGAGTATCCCTTGCCAACAACAATTTCTTGGGTAGTCGTTTTAAAGCAGCCTGAAGCATTATAGGCAGTAAGTGTTACCGTATAAGTTCCTTCTGCTTGGTATATATGTGTTACTTGGGAACCTGATTTCGTTGCTGATGCGTCTCCAAAGTCCCAAACAATAGCATCATAAGAATTAACACCATTAAGTTTAAAGGACACACTTGTCCGCACACTTATCGTGCCATAACGTTCGAATTCTGGACTGGTATAGGTGAAGTTAGGGTCATTAACAGTAATATCTAATAAATCTGTATTAACTGCTATGCCACAACCGAATTCGTCTTGAATTTCTAGTGAGGCCAAATCCACTGGACTGACAATGGATAGACGGTATCTTTTTTCATTGAAATTTTCAGCAATCACCGCAACATTCGTGTCTGGAACTTTAACGCCATTGTAATAGAAATATAGCACTTCGCTTGTAGCGCGTACATCCAAATCAATAGTTCCACTACTTTCAAGGCAATAGGTGTCGCTTACGTTTACGTTAGCATAAGAGATTTCGTTTTTGGTTACTTCAAAAGTTTCTTCAACCGCACAGTATACATTTCCAGTTAAAAACTCAATCTCTTCTACATTTACTTTGTAAAGCCCTTCTTTAAGTTTACTAGCATAACTACTTCCGGTTAGATTAGAAACTTCAATCCAACTTCCTGAGAAACAAGAGGTAGTTCCGCCAGCAACAGTTACAGAACCTATCATACCAGTATTAGGGTCAAGGTCGTGGTCTAATTTGGCTTCGACACTAACCGAACTTGGTCGCGCACAAATGACCAAAGAACCACTAGCTGAGAAATCTCCATTCACTAAATTAAGTGAGGTAAATTGTCCCGAATCACAATTTTGATAACTCACGTTGCTTAGCACATAATTCGGATCTATAACTCCGTCTGCGTCTGTATCGGCATTATCATCAATTCCATCGTTATTAGCATCGCTTTTACCAGTATCTGTATTTCCATCATTGTCGATATCTGCATCAACGATATCATAAATACCGTCATTATCAGCATCACGTAGTGTTAAGGTATAGGTAAAGCAACTCGTTTCTTCTTCAAAATAATACCAGGTCAGTTGTTTGTAAAAGTCTGTATTCCCACCCGTTGCTTTAATTGATATTATTCCATCATCTATTCCGTCACAACTCACAGGTACGATTTCGTTGGTTTGAATTTGTAGTGGATCAGGTCCTTCAACGATGAAGGTTTCAGTAATACTACATGTACTCGCATTAATGGAGCCAACATTGACGGTATAGGTTCCAGGTAACAGATTTTGTATGTGATTTGAAGTAGTGGTATTGCTGTAATTGTTTGGACCTGTCCAAGCATAGTAATACGTGTAGGTGTTGTCAGACATCTCAACTTTGATTTCTCCAGATCGATCTCCATAACATGCAATGTTTTTTACTTGTGAAGCACCAATATCGATCGATAAATCATCTTTGTATCCGGCTTCAACTTGATCAAGAATACTAAAGTTAGGTAACACGTCAATTTGAACACCAATACTGATGGGCGTCGCGCAAACACCATTAGTTGTAGCAATATCAAATGTATACTGGCCACCTTGCGTAATGTTTCCAGTAATTTCAAAGATATCTCCAATAATTTGGGTATTAAGCCCACTTGGTAGATTGGTAACGTAGGGAGTAATGCTGTTTGAAAAACGAATACTGATTTTATCAATGTCACTTCCCACACATACACTTTGATTAAGTGTTCCAGAAGTACCTAAGTTAGAAAGTTCAGGTCCTGCTGCAACAGTAATATTTCCAGTAAATACAGGACTGTCACATCCCGTCTGGTTTATCGCCTTTACAAGATAGTTATAGGTTTGGTCCGAAGTAATATTGTTTGAAGGAGTTCCCGAAATAGTCAACTGTTTTGTTGTAGCATCATAGCTAGGGGACACACCATTAGGCAGTCCCGAAACTTCGTAAGCCCAATAGGCTTCGGAAATATCAAATACGATATCTTGAATTCCTATACCTTCACAAATGGTTTGATTTAATGCTCCAGATGAAGTAGCAATATTAATTTTTGTGTCGGGGTTTAGTCGAATAAATCCAGTGAGCGAAGTACTTAAACAAGTATTTCCAATAGTTTCAATAGTATAATTTAATGTTTGCTGCGTAGATACATCAACAGTTGGTGTACCGCTAATCGTTAACTGATTTCCCGTCACTATCCAGTTAAGTCCTGTATTGTCTAATCCAATCACTTTAGCACTAGTAGCGCCACCACCAAAGTCATAGATAATATCGTTTGGAAGCGCTGTGCCTTCACAAAACGCTTGACTGGCTGTTGTAGACCCAGAGGACAGATTTAATTCGTGCGCTGCAAAAACAGAAAGTGTTCCAGAACGATTGACAGATACGCATCCAGTTGTTTGATTTTCTGCTACTATAGTGTAATTGTATACAGCATCGGCATTGATGTTTTGCACCGTTCCAGAAATAACGAATTGCCCACTTGCAGCATTGAACTGAGTGATAATACCATTTGGAGTGGTGTCCCAATTAATTTGAACCGTATTAGCATCGCTTACATCATAAATAATGTCATCAATAGCAATGCTCTCACATACTTGCTGATTGATTTGTCCACTGAGGTTATTGAGGATTAGGCTCGGTTGCGGATCAAGTGTTAGGCTACCCGAAACACTTGTTGTACTGCTGCAAATACCTGAATTTACGCTTGTGATGGTATAGTCATAATCAGTTTGGGTACTTACATTAGCAATTAGACTTCCTGAAATTGTAATACTGTTAGCATTCACAGAGGTTGAAATTCCAGGTGGATTTCCTAGCATTGCCGTTCCGTTTGATGTCCATTCAATTACAGCTCCCGTTGTTCCTCCTGAAAAATCATAGGTAATGGGTGAAATCACATCTCCAACACAATAGCTTCCCGAACTGTTCATTCCTGGTTGTATGATGATCTCGTCTTGGGCTTGAACTTGAATTGTTCCGTTAAATATGTTGGTACAATTGTTTAATCCCGACCGAACTTCTACCGAGTAATTATATGCAGTAAATGAGCTAACACTAGTTGGCGTGCCAGCTATGGTCACTGTATTTCCAGACACATTATAATTAACGCCAACTGGGAGATTGGAAACAACGACATTTGAACTGCTGCCTAAATCAGCAAGATCTAATGTTATCGTTTGTATGGTTTGGCCTTCACAAACTGTTTGGGAGGCAGAACCAGCACTTAAAGTATTAAGGGAAATAGAAGGAGAAGGCGTTACTTCTATGGTTCCATTCAATGTTTTTTCTACACAGTTCCCTCCAGTAGTTGTAATGCTGTAGTTATAACTTGTTGTAGAGGTAATATTATCCGTTGGGATTCCGCTTAGTGTGACAACACCGGCATTCACGTTGGCACTCATCCATGATGAAGCACTTCCAGAAAGGCTAACATTTGTAGCATCACCACCTAAGCTATAAAGAATATCATCAATTGCACTTCCCTCACAAATAGTTTGAACATTATTGGCAGACGAAAGCGAAATTTCACTATCGGCATTCACCGTAATTTGTCCTGTTAAGCCAATGCCAGAACATCCGTTCGTTTGGTTTTGTGGAATTAAGGTATAAGTGTAAACAGTCTGTTGAGATACACTATCAGCATTTCCTGAAATGACAAGCGAATTTGTTGAATTATCAAAAACAACATTAAATCCACTTGGCGGTGCAGTAGTCCAATTCAATGAATAGTTGTTCGTGTTAGTAAACGAATATTCAATTGGAAGCAACGCATCTCCCTCACAAAGAATTTGCATATTATTACTTCCCAGTACAAGCGAAGCTTGCGGCGTGGCCAGTAATGTTATTTCACCAGTTTCGATGGCTGTGGCGCTACAACCTAGTGTAGCAGCTGTAAGCTTGTAAGTATAAACAGTTTCGTTGAGTACGCTATCAGGAGTTCCAGAAATTTCAACCTGAGCGCCATTGTTTGATAATACAAGTCCGCTTGGAATTGAAACTGCACTGCCGGACTCAAACCATTCAATACTTACATCGTTAGCCCCTCCTTTGAGTTCATAAACAATAGCTGTCATGATTTCATCAGTACAAATTTTAGCCTGACTATTTCCGCTTAAAAGTTGAAGCTCAGGGTCTGCAGAAATTTGCAAGCCTAGTGTAGCTGTTGTTGAAGTATTAGGACAATCGTTAGCAGCAACTACAGCAAGTGTAGCATTAGTGTTTTGATTGAAAGTGTTAAATAGTAGTGTTATTTGGTTCGTTCCATCTCCTGATACAACACTTGCACCAGTGGGTATGGTCCAATTATACGTAGAAGCTCCGGTTAGGCCAGTTAGCGTATATGTTATAATATCACCTTCACATATAGTTGTATTTCCTTGGATAGTTGCAGTTCCTGAAATAGCCTCGTCAATTGTTACCGTGATGGTGTCCTGAATCGGGTTGGCACCACAAACTGACTTAGGGGTAACCGTCATGGTAAGTGTTACTTGTTTATTGGCAGATGCTAAATCACCTGCACTTGGAATGTACTCAGGAGTTAAGGTATTAGCGAAAAGAAGTGTTCCAGTACCAGTTGTTGTCCAGTTAATTACGTCATAACTGCCTGGTGTAATTGTTGCATCGTTTACTACGTAAGATGACCCATAACAAACATTTCCATCACTTCCAGCAGAAAAACGTACGCTTGGTGTAAACGAAATAGTAATGCTGTCTTCTACTGCGGTAGAGCAATTATTTGCTCCATACCCTTTGATAATTAACGTAACGAAACCAGCTTCCTTTTCTTCATCTGTAAAGAAATACTGGGTATTTATTGAGTTAATATCAGCAAAACCAGTAGTAGTTCCATCGTTTTTAGACCAACTCACAGATTGGTAGTTCGTAGCAAATGCACCTGAAAGAACATAGCTTGTTTCAGAAGAGCAAAGTACAACATCTGCCCCAGCATATACATCAACAATTGGATCGATAGTAAGTGTTATTTCGTCAAACACATCTGGACAACTCCCCTGACCAAAAGCGGTAAGTCGAAGGGTAACTGTCCCGTTACTGATATCTGTTGGTCCTGGTGTGTAAATAGGATTGATGTTGGTTGTCGTTTCAGAGAATACACCATCAGCGCCAGGCGATGACCACTCAAAACTTGTAGCATTGGTAGCAACAGCATTACTTATTTGGAAATTTTCGTTAGCACAAATTCCCGCTTGGTCAGTTCCTGCATCTACCTGAACCTGATCGTAAAAATTGATTTTAATTTGCTCAACTACAGGGGAAGTTGCACATGAGCCCGCTCCATTAGCAGTAAGCGTTAGGGTCACTCCTTGACTAAAATCATTTCCAGCAGGAACATAGACCTGATTTAATGCCGTGTTGGATACTTTGAACGTACCTTGTCCATCGTGACTCCAAATAAAAGAATCTTCATACTGAATGCCAACTCCGGTAATGGGCACTTCCATTTCTGTAGAACAAATATTGAAAATGTTTTGAGCAAGCGAAATTTCAGGGCTTTGCGTAATTGATAGGATAAACGAATCAATAGCAGGATTACAAACGGGTTGTCCAGTACCTGTTATGGTAAGTTCAACAGCACCATTAATTATATCTGAAGCACTTGGCGTATATATCGGATTTAAGATGTTTTTATTGCTGAATGTTCCGGTACCACTAGTTGACCATAAAATTGTTGCGTTTGAGCTAGCTGTCGCGTTTGTAATTGAGAAAGTTTCATTGCTACATATTTCGGCAGCAGGACCAGCGAATACATTAACAGCGGGAGAAAAATTAATGGCTATTTGAGATTGTGCGATTGCACTGTTACAAGCCATTGATGCTGCGCCATTTATCGATAGATAAACCTCAACGCCTGATATAAAATCAGCACCTTGTGGTACGTATTCCGGGTTTAGTGCATTATCATCAATAAAGAAACCAGCTCCATTTGTTATCCACTTTACGCTTGTGGGGTCGTAATTGACAGCACTGACTCCAGATATAGATAGTTGCGAAACATCATCACAAAACATGAGGGTTGATGACGTTGTTGAAATTATAGGTAAGGGATCAATTGATAAGACCAAATCATCTGAAGCTGTTGTGCAAGTTCCATTTCCTAGGGCACTGAGCGTTAAGGTTACCTGGCCACTCACAATGTCACTTGCTGAAGGTGTATATGTTGGGTTTTGGTCACTTTCGTTAGGGCTAAAACTACCTGTCCCTGAAGTGCTCCATTGGAAAGAAGAAAAATTCGAAACACTTGCGGTGCTAAGTGTATAAGAATCTCCTGAACAAATAGCAGCAGTAGCTGGTCCTGCATCTACAGAAACGGCATCATCAAAATATACAGTAACAAGACTTGTTGCTGGTGTGCTACACGGTGCAATTGCTTCAGCCGTAAGAATAATACTTACAAATCCTTGGCTGATTTCCTGGGCTGTTGGTGTGTATGTAGGAGTTAGAGAACTGTTATTATTAGGACTGAATATACCAGCACCACCTGACCATTGGAATGAATTGGCATTGCTTACCACGCCATTTAATGTAAAACTACCTTCGCAAGTAGTGAAGCTTGACCCTGCGTCTGCTTCTGGGTTGGCGATGAGTTCAAGCGTAACGGTATCTGATAACTTACCTGAACAAGGACTTAGTTGATCTGCTTCTAATGTAAAGATGATCGTTCCAGTCTCACCTACAGCAGGCGTATATGTCGGCGTCAGTGTTCCTTGTCCGCTCGTTATTGTTCCCGTACCGTCATGAGTCCAAAATAGATTAGCCACATTAGCTGTTTGTGCGTTATTAGCGAATGTATAGGTAGCTGTTTCACAGCTCATCATATCAGCGCCTGCATCAACAGTACCACTTTCAGAGATTGTAAGTATCACATCTTCTTGAACAGCGTTCATGTTACATGCACCATTTCCATTGGCAGTTGCCCTTAACGTTACAGTTCCGTTAACCACATCGGTAGCAGAAGTTGTATAAATTGGCGCAAGCGGGTCGGCAAGGTTTAGTGTTCCAGTACCTTGGATAATTTGCCATTGAACGCTACTGTAGTTGGCTGCTTGAGTACCCGTTATCGTTATTTCCCCTTCACAAACTGTAAAGTTCGGAACTACGCTAAGTGTAGGTAGTGGAGTTATTGTAATTACAACATCATCACTTGCAGTGTTTTGACATGGATTAATTCCATCTGCTGATAAGCGTAGCGTGACAACCCCATCAATTAAATCTTGAGGTCCTGGTGAGTAGCTTGGATTAATACTATTTACACTTCCCACGAATGAGCCATCACCATCAACGATGGACCATTGGATATTTTGCCCATTGGTTAGTGTGGCATCGACTAAGTCGTAATCATTACCAACACATATCTCTGCATCTGCACCGGCGTATACATCAGGAGCAGGTGCAAAAGTTACTATCATATCGTCTGTCACCGTAGCACAGCTTCCAATACCATCAACAGTTAGTGTTAAGGTGATACTTCCGGATGAAAAATCGCTAGGTGCGGGTTGGTATTGTGCATTTAATGAACTGGCGTCAGGCACAAACACACCGCTTCCCGTTGTGGTCCAAACTGTATTCGTGCTATTTGTAGCAACACCAGTTAATAATACGATATCGCCCTCACAAAGGGTTTGATCAACACCAGCATCAACTGCAGCAGGTGGATTTATGGTAACTAATATTTCATCTTGAACCACGGTTGGACAACCATTATTAGATTGAGCTGTTAATACCAATCTTACGGTACCTACTTCACCTACTGCTGGAGTGTAGGAAACGTTTAGGTCATTTGGTGATGCACTAAGCGTACCCAAACCATCTGGAGTTGACCACACAAAGTTGGAAGAATAACTAACTGAAGCATTTGATGAAGTAAAGGTTTCGTTTTGACAAATAATCGCATCAGGCCCTGAATCTACAATGGGCATTGGTGTGAGTGTTATGATAAGTTCGTCAGTTGCATCAGCACATCCTGATGTGCCTAGCGCACGCACTTCTAGTCTTACCTCGCCATTTATATAATCCTGAGTAGAGGGGCTGTATGTTGGGCTAATTGTCGCGCCGTTTGATATAGAACCGCTACCAACAACGATATTCCAAGCAATGGTAGATCCTGCACTAGCTGTGGCTCCTGTAATAGTGATGTTTCCATCCACTTCACAATAGGATAGGTCAGGTCCTGCGTCTGCATCTGGATTAGCTACATAATTGATGATCTTGGTGTGGGTTTGAGTTACCGTACAAGGTGTCGTTGCACCAACAGTTAGTTTTAGAGTAACAGGTCCTAGCTCGTTGGGTGCTGGTGTATATGTTGGGCTTGCTGTGTTTACATTTGTCAATGTTCCAAGTCCAGTAGTTTCCCACAAAATGGATGATGCATCTTGAATAACAACATCGCTAAGCGTAACAGCTTGATTTTCGCAATACGTCAAGTCAGTTCCTGCGGTTACTGTTGGGTTTGGCGCAAAATCAATACGAATATCATCGGAAGTAGGTGCACAAGTAGCATCTCCATTAGCTGTTAGCGTAAGCGTAACAAAACCATTTTGAACATCAGTAATACTAGGAACATAAACAGGATTTGAAATTGTATTTACGCCATTTTCAAAAGTTCCCGTGCCGCTAGTCGTCCAAAGCAAGGAGTTTTGATAACTTACTGACGCGTTTAGGCTCGCCGATTGATCTTCGCAAATAATTTGGTCAACGCCCGCATCTACTTCTGGGGCTTGAACAAATTGAAGTATCATGGCGTCTTCTTCGAAGCTTGCACAAGGCGTTAGCGGATTGGCTCTAAGTGTAATGGTTACTTGACCAGCTGCATAATCATCGGCTGAAGGGTAATAGGTGGTTGTAGTTGTGTTAGTTGCAGAAAATGTTCCCGATGTACTTGACGTAAACCACTCAACAGTACTGTAGTTCTCTAGGGTTGTTGCGCTAAGTGATATGCCTGGTTCGTTAGTACAATAATCTGCTGTGGAAATTAAATCTACTACAGGTGTTGGTATAATATCAATACGTTTTTGGTCTACAACGGGATCACAGCTTCCATTACCATTTCCAGTTAAGGATAGAATAACAAAACCAGTTGATTTGTCCACATCACTAGGAATGTAGGTTGCATTTAGCGTATTTTGATTTTGCCAGGTACCAGTTCCGTTAGACGTCCAAGAATAATCAAGGGTATTAGACGCACTAGCATCAGTAATGGTATAGTTGCTGTCGATACATAGGGTATCATCAGCACCTGCGTCTACTGTAGGCGCCTTGGTAAGTGTTAGGCGGAAAGTATCTGAATCGTTAACTGTCGCTACACATGGTGAAGCAGCAATGGCTGTCATTGTAAGATCTACAAAACCAACAGCTACATCCGCCAATGTTGGCGTATACGTTGGGTTTAAATTTGCTGGGTTGTCAAATGTTCCGCTACCACTAGTTGTCCATAAAACGCTACTTTCTTTGCTGTTTGTCGATGTGCCGCTAATAGCATAAGGGAGTATGTCACAACTCTCACTGTCCACAGGGAAAGCAGTGATTTCTGGCAATCCTGTTACATTGATAACCAATTCTTGTGTTTCGGTAACCGTACAAGGATTAATTCCCGTTGCAGAAACTTTAAGACGAACCACTTCGCTATCCACCGCAGGCTCATAGATGGGATTCTCTGAATTTCCACCAGCAACAAGGGTACCGCCACCACTTACAATCTCCCAAGTAATGGTCTGATAATTATTTATCGTGGAATTGATAGTTAACTGACTGCCGAAACAAACCGTAGTAGCTGCAGCTGATAAATCAATTATTGGTTTTGGATCGATAGTTAATGTAAGGCTATCTTGATCTGTCGGATTTGAACAAGCACTATCGGCACTCACTTCAATAGTTAGCGTAACGCTTCCGCTAATTATATCGCCCGGTCCTGGAATGTATGTAGGAGCTTCCTCAGTTGCATCGGAAAAAGTTCCATCTCCAGAAGTAATCCAATTAAAGCTGCTTACATTACTGTCAATGATCTGACTTGTACTAAATGAATAATTATCGTCAGCACATATTGTTGCTGTATCAGGAACTACAGACACTGTTGCTATAGGTGCGATGGTAATTCTAACCACATCGGCTATTGTTCCAGTACATGGGCCAATGGCATTGGCTGTAAGGGTAAGCGCAACAAACCCATTGGTAATATCTCCAGCAGAAGGTGTGTATGTTGTGTTTAGGTCTGCCCTGTTGGAAAAGCTACCTGTACCGCTAGTGGTCCATGTGCTTCCACCAGAATAATTTAACGTAGCTGTATTGGTTTGATAGGTATCTCCTTCACAGATAGTGGTATTGGTACCTGCCTCAACATCAGGCTGGTTCTGTATGGTCAATATCATGGTATCGGAAACAGCCGTTGTACAAGGGCTTTCTGGCTGACCCGTTAGCACTAGTGTGGCTTGTCCTGCGGCAATTTCCGCTGGAGAAGGGGTGAAGGTTGGTGCTAAGCCAGTACCATTTGAAAAAACTCCGCCTGTAGGCGAAGTCCATTGTAATGCAGTTGTATTTGCTTCTGTTGCTGTTGCCACCACGAAGGTGTCTCCTTCACAAATTAGCGCATCATCTCCTGCATAAACTTCCGCCGAGGGTTGGATGGTAATGACAACGTCTTCTTCTGCAATTGTCCCACATGGATTGATTGGGTTTGCAGTAAATCGCAAGGTTACTGTTCCAGCACTGATGTCCGCTTGGCTAGGAATATAAGTGGCATTTTCACTGGTGCTGTTTTGAATCGCTCCAGTACCAGTCAAGTTTGTCCATTGAATATTTTGATAGTTAGTAGCAACAGCTTGGTTAAATGTATGTCCAGTATCGCAGATTGAAATTGTAGTTGGCCCAACAGTTGCTGTTGGGTTTTCAACAAGCGTTAGCATAAAGCTATCGCTAATTGAGGTTGCACAGGGCGCTAGAGGTTGCGCTGTCAGCGTGATTTGAATCGGAATTCCAGCAGCTAAATCTTGTGGACTGTGTTGGTAAACAGTAGCGAGTGCGTTTTCGGGCAGAAATGTTCCTGTTCCTGAAGACGTCCATTGGTAGGAGTTGGTGTCAACATGGCTTACATCAACTCCTGCCGTTAAGTTGATTGTAAGGTCTGTGTTTTCACACAAAAAACGGTCATTGCCAATTTCCATTTCAGGACTTGGGGCAAGCGTGAGAGTCATGCTATCAGACTCCGTAACTTGGCAAGGACCAATACCCACAGCCGTTACAGTTAATTGAACGGGTGAGCCCAATGCAATGTCTTGTGCGCTGGGTGTGTAGGTCGCATTTTGTATGGTGTTGTTGTCAAAAGTACCTGTTCCTGAACTTGTCCAAGTTACGGAGGAATAGTTGGTAGCAGTAGCCTGACCAAGCGTATATGAGTTATCATCACAAATTGTTGCATCAGCTCCGGCATTAGCCGTTGGCAGCTCTATAAAATTAATGCGAACGTCATCTGAACTTTGCGCACCGCAATTTCCAGGATTTTGCGATCCTGTTAACGTTAACAACACTGAACCATTTGCAATATCTGTGGTTGACGGGAAATACTGCGGATTTAAAACAGAAGCACTAGGCGAGAAACTACCAGACCCGCTGGTTGTCCATAAAATATTGTCCGCATAAAGCTCTGTACTATTATTTAACGCAATAACTGTATTTGTTTCACAATAGTCAATGGTTGCAGGACCAGCGTCAATAACAGGAATTCGTGTAATACTCAGGAGCATTTCAGATGTTGCAGATGTGGCACAAGGAGAATTGGGCAATGCTTCAAGACGAAGTGTAACCTGCCCACTCAGGCGGTCGTTGGTGCCAGGAGTATAGGTTGGATTTAAACTATTTATATCGCTAAATGACCCATCTCCACCTGGCGCTGACCAAACCAATAGGTTGTAGTCAGCGGCTGTAATAGTAGGATCTAAAAGCGGAAAATTAGCCCCTTCACATATTGTTTGATCTGGGCCTGCGCTTGCGGTAGGCTCAGCCACAATCGTAATGGTCATGGTATCTGTGGCAGGAGGCCCACAATTGTTTACTCCGTTCGTATTTGGCTGTGCAGTAAGACGAAGTGTTACTGTTCCCGTTTCGTTAGGGTTAGGCAGATATGTTGGCGCTATTGTGGTTTCGTTTTGAAGCGTACCACTTCCCGTGAGGATCTCCCATAAAACACTGCTGTAATTTTGGGGAGTCGCCGTGCTAATAATTGCTTGTTCCCCTTGACATACTGTTAGGTCGTTGCCTGCATTTGCAGTGGCTTCAGGGACAATAGTTAATTCCATGTCATCAGAAACGGTTGCACATCCGTCTTGTTGTAGTGTCATGGTCAGGCGAACAAAACCACTACTGATGTCTCCTGAACTAGGAGTGTAAACAGGTTTTTCTGCAGCAGTACTATCAAATGCGCCTGTGCCGCTCGAAGACCAAGTTAGGCTACTATAATTATTTGCTGATGCTCCGCTTAGCGTAAATGAGTTGTTGGCACAGACGGATGCATTTGGACCAGCATTTGCTGTAGGTGCATAATTAACTTGAAAAGTTTCAGAATCTGATATCGGTGTAGAGCAACTGTTAAATGCAGTTGCCGTTAGGGTCAGTGTTACGGTCCCATTAATTAAGTCTGTAGGTCCAGGCGTGTAAATGGGTGTAAGCGTATCTCCACCAGTAAAAGTCCCATCTCCGCCGGACCACTGTAGCGTATCTCCGTAATTTACAGAAGCTCCATTTATGCTATTTGGCCCCTCACACAAAATTTGATTAGCTGGACCAGCGTCAACTTCAGGAATTTTATGGATGGTTACCGAAGTGTTTGATGTAGTAGTAACACTTCCACAGGAGTTCTGACCAGTGACGGTTAAAGTCAGTACCGTGCCACCAGCAGAGATATCCAAATTATTAGGGATATAGCTAAAGTCGCTTGGTGCAGTGCCGCTAGAAATAAATTGCCCACCATTGGAAGATGTCCACGTAAAGTTGGATCCATTTATCATGGTAGCATCACTAAGAATTACGTTATCTCCCTCGCAGATAACCTTATTTGCTCCAGCAAAGGCTTCTGGTTCTGGAGTTAACTGAATATCAACTGTGTCGCTGAAGCTTGTTCCGCAGCCAGCCAAAGGGCTTACCGACATAGTCAACGTCACTCCTCCACTCGCCACATCTGATGCTGAAGGCGTATATGTGGGATTTGCAGTATTTGCGTTTGTTAGTGTGCCTTGACTTCCACTTGAAGTCCATTGAATAGAAGAATAATTTTGAACACTTGCCGCAGGGGTGTAGCTTGAATTTGCACATAGCTCTACAGGACTAAGCCCTGCATCGGCGATCAATGCCGGCACGATAGTTAGTGTTGTTTGTGAGGTGCTTGGACTGATAGAACACACCCCAGTAGGCGTTGCTGTTAACTCAATTATTACTGAGCCATTACTGATATCAGTACTACCAGGGTAGTAAATCGGGTTTAATATAGTTGTATCATCAAAATTTCCGTCTCCGCCAAGGGCTACCCACTGATAATTAACTTCACTAGCCAAAGTTACAGACGAAGTTGCATTGTCTAATCGGTATCCAGCAGCAACATCACTTTCACATATGCTTTCACTGGGTCCTGCATAAATTGTTGCAGGCTGAGCAACTGTTATTGTTACACTATTTGTTGCAGTGCAACTGGGCGAAGCAGTTTTCGTTTCAATGAGTGTAAATGTCGTTGTCTGTGTGGGGCTAAATGTTGGGTTGGCTGCTGTTGAGGTAAACCCAGCTGGAGATGAGCTCCATTGATATGTACTTCCGCTAACAGCTGTTGCGCCAATCGCAATCGATTCGCCTAAGCAGATTTCCGTATCTGCGATAACACTGGCTACGGGGTTGTCCACAACCGTGATAAGTAAATCGTCAGTTTCGACTACATTAACACCACTAAATGTTGCGGTTACGGTAAGTGTAAATAGCGTTGTGACTTGCGGCACAGCTCTTGTATAGGCTTGCCCTGGGTTGTCTATACTTGGCCCGTCGGCAGTTCCAACTGCAGGGCTTGAAGTCCATTGGTAGGTGTAGGAAGGATTGGCGCTATTAGACCCAAGGTATATTTCGTCATTTTTACATAACGACCTGTCGGTCCCCGCTATTGCCTCTGGCCCTACGTAAACATTTAATACTTCAGTATTATTGTTGCCTGATGGATCTGTCGCGGCGTAATTTACCGTGTACGCTCCAGTAACATTTGTATTGACGTTTTCTGTCACATTGACCGTTACAATACCCGTGCTATTATCGGAAGTTGTATAAGTTGGTCTGCTAAAAGCACCTCCAAATGGAACAAGGAGTGGATTAGCGCTGTTTATGGTAATTGTTGGTGGAGTAGTGTCAACAACGTTTACCGTTCGTGTAACTTGCATTGCTGCGTTCCCCGAAGAGTCAGAAGCATTATACGTAACAATATATGTTCCCACAGTTGCCGCATCAACAGTATCTCCACCGACTACCACGTTAACAGCAGTGTCGTAGTTATCAGTTGCCGTGGCACCTTGTTCGGAGTACGTTGCACCAACTTCAACAGTCACTGAAGCAGCACCCGTACGTGTAATGACAGGAGCAGTAGTGTCAACGACACGAACCTCTCTGTCTACTATTGTTGTATTGGAATCACTGTCGGTTACAGAATATTGAATAAAATAGCTACCCAATTGGGTGGTGTCAACCTGATTACTACCAGTGATGACTATGGAACCTGTCAAGATGCCGTCCTCTATGTCATCAGCTGTGGCACCAGGTTCACTGTATCCGCTAAATACCTCTATTATATGTGGGTTGGTTCCATTAAGCTGTATTGTAGGATCATTAACAATATCCACAGGTGAAAATCCCAAAAATAATGTTAAGGAAAAAACAGAAAGTAAATTAAGCTTAAGTGATTTAATCATATAATTAGAGGCTATATAACCATAAATTTAAAGCCAAATTTAAGCATATTTATTTTGCCAATGTAAAAGACTTAAAAATACAGTTATTTTCAACGTAATAATTTTCAGAACCAAACACTTTTTAATTTGACTTTTTCAAAAGCATATTAAGTAATACCTCCATATAACGTCATTATTTTAATATTGTTTTTTTTGACA
>ERZ887830.700-NODE-700-length-20516-cov-12.346122_pt1 | contig 20516 bp, 31 predicted proteins | sample MGYA00521101_ERZ887830 | MGnify/ENA primary metagenome ERZ887830 (study PRJEB32303, sample SAMEA104408592) | aquatic metagenome | biome: Marine water; feature: Pelagic; material: water | place: Baltic Sea | collected 2014-06-05T16:38:00 | depth 1,762 m ... | reverse complement strand
AAGTTTCGCTCGAAGAATCGCCTTCCGGTCCGATCAATTGGATCAGTTGGACTGGTTGTACACACCGAAGCATGATGTTTTTGGCGTTCTTGTTCATGACCTTTGTATCCAAAAGGATCATGGTCGAAGTCGGAAGCGGAAGCCCGTTGGCAATATGACCGTCTGAAAGCATCAAAATACGTGTTTGCGGATCTTCGTGAAAAAGCCTCAAATTGCGCTCTCGTTGATTGATGTTTCCAGCGCATATCGCGACGCCAACCTCGCAGCGTCGTAAAGCATGCGCAATGGTCGCAACATCCCTTGACCACAAGTAGATTACAATTTTGGGGTACTGTTCGATAACTTGCAGAAGTTTTGCGAGTTTTGATCCCATTTTGCTTTCCATCGAATCATCAGATTCGCCCACGACGACGAGGTTGGCGTTGCTTTCAAATGGCGTTCGACAAACAATGCACTTCGCATGGGCAGTCACCCATCGCGTGCAACAGACCTCACATGCCACATGACCACATCTTAGAAACATTGTCACTGTTCGAGTTGAAGTCATGCAAATCGGGCATTCGATCTCGTTTTCATCTGCGTGCTCGTTTAAGTACGAAAGGAGTGATGCGTCGCGAGCCTGTTCCCTTGCGTAGCGAAAGAGGTCCCGAATATCCGACACACATCGTGGACGCTGTTGCGCCAAATTGACGAGGGCGGCGGTGCGAGTGTCAAAGTCTTTGTCAGCCGTTGTATCAAAAACGATTCGCTCGCGCGGACTCAGCGTGACCCAAACCCAGCGGTAACGAATATCGGGATTGACAAACTCTTTCGAACAGACCGTATGACGTAAAAGTGTTTTGATTCTGTTGGCGGTGTTTTCTCGAGTGGTACGGTGCAGCATCTTAAAGATGTCTTGAGAAAGCGCAAGGGCGGTGGAGAGGTGAGTGATGAGCCATGTCGCGCTTGATCGCATCATTTTAAGCAATCGCATACAGAGGCCGTGCTCTGTAAATTCGGCAAACTCGTCCACGATAATATGTTGAAATGCGATATTAAAAAGCCCATTTAAATGTGACCGACTGCGCGAAATGCTGCGCTCGACAAACGCCGTGCCTTCCCATTCTGAGTCCAAAACAGTGCGTAACACTTTACGGTTTTCGAAAAACGCAAACGAGGCAAGCACAAAATCGCACTTCGAGATATCGTGCAGAGAAGTGCGAGCCCAGTCGTGCAGTGTTGCGAGTGATATGACGGAAATGTCGGCGAAAAGGTGCTGTCGAATTTGCGCGTGCCAATACTTCAACAGATGACTCGGACACAAAATCAGATTCGGCTTATCCGAGCGGCGCGCTAAACACAATGAAAGCATCGTCAAAGTTTTTCCGGTTGTGGGTGCATCCGCGAGAACGCCGCCGCAAAGCGCTGATCGATGCAAACAGGATGTGTCGCCGGTGACTGTGGCGAAATTGTAGTCCAAAACAAGGGCGTCCTCATATTTGGTGTTTCCTTCTGGGCGAAGCACGATCGTCCCTGGCGGTTGCGTCACATATTCAACTGGGTTGTCAAATAAGAGTATAAGATGCGAAAGCGAAGTGCGTTGGTGCGGCCATAGCGTTGTCATAATCGAAGGAATGGTAGGCGTCAGCGAACACGTTTTACTTTCGGAAAATAAACGATACAACGCATCGACTTTGGGTTCTATATTGTGCGTGCAGCAGCTTGGAAGAAGCGTCGAATCGTCTTCAGATTCAGAGTCGATCGCATGTCGTAATAAAGCCTCCGTCTTGATCGGAACGACGTGTCTTAAATGATACATCGACGATGCCAGAAGATTCGATAACGGCAGCGATTCCTTTGTGGCGGCGATCGGAATATGGATCGAAACGGTGACTAAAACGGCGATGTGAGTCGGAAGTGTCAAATCTGGAGTCATATACTGTTCGATGCTCACGGAAAGCGGAGACTTTATGCGGTGATGCATGTATTGAAATACCAACTCTGTGGCGAGCGACATTGTCGGCGATATGACAGAATGACAGCAACGCTTCGGTCGGGGTAAAAATCCGTTTTCTTCATCCCACGTCGGAAGTCGGACATCTGCACCCGTAAAGGCAAACAGGATGCGGTCCACGAGAGCGTGGTGCTTCGCGATTCGAAGTGGCACGCTCGCTGCCAAAAACCCTTGATATGCATACGATTCGCTTTGCAAGTGACGCACTTCCATCGAGTTTTTTTTATTCCAACTTTAAGCTTTAACATAGACTTTGGTAAGCGAGAATGTGTCTCACTGGTTGCACGAGATGCGACTCATTAGGTGCCATCAGCGTTTCACAGATTTGAGTCGGTGCGAAAGAAATGGGGCTTTGCGTACCGACGATTTCTGACTGGTTTATCGCAATACGTTCATTTGGCGGGTCTGTGTGTTGTAACGCGGCTGTAAGTTTCATCGCTGGCGACGCAAGAATTTGCGGTGATTGATTCATTCTTTTCTTATGAAAATATATTTATTGAGTATTTTCGAAACGGTGGAATACATTTAAAGCCTAAGGATTTGTACCGAAATGAAAGTGCTGCGATGGACACGTTGACGCCAATTTTCAATGGCAGAATTGTGCGCATTTTTGTCCGACAAAATGATACGCGCAATATCGTCTACATCTCGCCGATTGACGCTTCGCTAAGGCTGCCTCACGACATGCACGCCTCAGACTTTCATTTCATGTTTTGCGAAGCAAGTCGATTTTTTCAACATTACAAAGTCACTCCACACACTTATCAACTTCACACGCATAACAAACTCATCCCGACGATGCACCTTCAGGTACATTTGCCGCGCGGACTATACTTAAAGCTTGCGCGCTTCATCGGTTTTGCAGTCGGCACCGTCGAGAAAGACGAAGATGTTTCAAATGTGCAAACTACAGAATCATGAAATGTTTCGGGTCATGGACAATCGTTTAAAACATTTCGTCAAAAAATCTGTGAATCAATATTTAGAAGCACGTGATCTCAAATTCCACGGTCCTTTACCGATTGGACTCGAGCGCACCCACCTTCGCACCGTACGCGCCTCAAGTCGTTATTTCGCGACTGTCAAGGCGGACGGACATCGCTGTCTATGCTTCATTTTTCGCTACTTTTTTGACAATGCGTGGCGTCGGATGGTCGCTTTGTGGGATCGTGCGGGCGACGTCTACATCTTACCAAAGTGCATTTTCGCCGACGTTTACTACGACGGTTCGGTGTTAGATACCGAGCTAATGTGCACAAATTTGTTGGTTTTCGACTGTTACGCCACTCGCGATGTCACAATTGTGCACCAGAAACTGCAAGATCGACTGCGTCACATCAAGACCATGCTCGAAACGGCCTCGACGCCAATACCGATCAGTCTTAAAGAATACGCGTGTCTTGCTCAACCAACAAACGTCTTAAGCGCCACATTTGCCAGCGATGGTATCGTGATTGTCAACGCTGGTCCGCTGCATTCTATACAATACAAATGGAAGCCAAATCACACTGTCGATTTGCAGGTCGTGTACAATGAAGACGGAATCGTGCTGTGCACTAGTGACAACGATGTCTTACAAAAGGTCGAGGAGTCCGAGTTGCCACAATTTGAGTACGGCGCGCACCGAATTGTCGAATGCGATATTCAACTCAATCCGCTCCGTTTTAAACCCATGAGCGCGCGATCAGACAAACTTACCGCCAATACAAGAATGACCGTCGACGCCACAGTCAAGTGTGTCGATGAGGCTATCGAAATGCACGAATTATTTCAATTGCCGATTCGCCGTGTGCGGCGTTGTTAGACAAATCGAGACTCGCTTCCCAAATCGATGACGGGAGTCTCGGGTGTTGAATCCAGCCGCATCTGATGAATCACGAGTTCGATTTGAAAGCGGTCTTTGTAAACCGAAATTCCCCGCACTTGAAAAATGAGACTCGCCGTTGCTTCGTCGGGGACAAAGTCAAGCGGCTGAGATGTCGAATCGAATACCGAAACGCCTTCAGGTCGCAATGACAAGCGCGTCTTTGAAGGTCGGCCGCGTACAATCGAACAGAGCATGTTGTCAATCTCGTCGCGCGTCAGCGCTCTTTTAAACCATGCTTCCGATTTTTCGTGCAAGAGTTGTGCCGTCATTTCTTCGACCTCGTTAAGCTTTTGCTCCAGAAGTGCGTCGACGTGTGCAAAAATGGTGTTGTCTTTTTTTGTGTAAGCATTCGGTTGTGTTTGTATTAAGGGTCCTTCACAAAACGCGAACCTCAAGTCTTGTGAAATTTCGCGGGGCCGTACAAATAGGTACGACGCTGTCTGCACGTCTTCGGACCGAGTAATCGACATTTTTGTTCGCTCCAAATTCTTAGGCTTTAATTGTTTCGCAATTTTTTTTGTGCTCTCTAAAGTATGAAAAATGACAGACAATGGCACCCTTGTCATGATTGGAATGCTTGGTATTATCGCATTTCTTTACATGCAAGAAACAGAATCACACTCAGAGCATTCTGTACATTACGCGCCCGAAGCGCTTTCCGAGTCTGTGCCGCTACACGACGATGGCGATTCCGTGCTAACTCCATCGATGCTGAATCATCTCGACGGCATTCATGCACCGACCACAAAAATGTCGCCGTCGACCAAAAATCAGTCGCTCGACCTTCGCGGCGACGTCTTAATTCCGCACGCACCCGACTATGACACAAACCGTTTTCTCAATCCGCATCTGACCGAAAAAGTCAATTTTACGGTGTGCGCATCCGGATCCGAGACTGCTTAGGAGTAATCTGCCCAAGCTTGCAGACTTTCGGAACTTTCGCTCTCATCTTCGGTAACTTCTGACTCAACTTCGACGTTTTGCGTCACGCGACGACTTTCCCAATCATTCGCACATTGCTGAAAACTTTCGTCTTCGATCGCACGGTGTTCTTTACAGTCGTCAGGGTTCCAATAATATTCGCGCGAACCGTTCGAATTTACGATACGAAAGAACGATTCTTCTTCTGTAGTACCAATTCTGACATTCGTGTAATGAAGCGCCCAATCATCGCCCTTTTTGCACCACACTTGAACTTTCTCTTTGGAAACGAGGCGCATTTTTCTCTCATAACCCGATCAAAGAAAGCCTTTAAGTGTTTTCCTGAATCGCAAAGTACGATTGAATTGAGCGCATTTTCTGCCGTTTCTGCAGATTTTCGCGCTCGGCCGGCATCTGAAGTCGAGCCAATTCGGTATTATACTTCTTCATGATGCTCTTAGCATCGAGGCCAATCTCGAAAAGATCGATAAAGGGTTTGGCGATTTGCGTGTCGAAAATTCGAAGCAGATCAATTGGCGTTCCGTTGTCGACAACAAACTGCGGACATTCCACATTGGCTGTCGCAAGTCGATGTCCACCAATGATTTGAACGTACGAAACTCGATCGCCGCTCGTGACATCGTCGCCGCGCTGACGTTTCTTCTCGGCGACAATGGCGTGCGCCGGCGGATTCAGCTTGTATTGCGACTTCAATGTTTTCGAAACGGAAAGGTCGGTCACCGAAATCTCGCGATTCACGAGCTTATCGAGTTCCGAGTGCACAAATGCTTCCGCGACACTTTGGCCCTGAGTGAGAAAGAGGCGCATCGTGTACTCGAGAATGTGCTTCGCAAAGTGGCAAAGATCACGACGCACAAATTGCACGCCCGAAGCACTCATCCTGCCTTGGTTAATGTCGTTGACGAGAAATTTGATGCCGGCGTATCGCTTTTTCGAGTAGAGCACAAAAGGTGACATTACCTTTTCGAACTCGAGCTCGATAAATCCGCGGCGAGGACAGCACGAATCGTTGAGGAAATTTGTGACGTCGGCGGCCGCGCGTTCGGCAAGATTCCATGTCGTTGCAAGTTGCACTGCGCGGTCGGTTTCTTTGGTTTCGAACTTGACGAAAACTGAATCAGTGTCGCCGTAGACAACTTGAGTCGGTGCGATCGGCCACGCCTGCATGTAATTCTTCGTATCTTCGATCATCTGCCGACCAACGAATGTGATAGTCTGTGCAATCGGCAAATGTGGTATTTTGGAGGCTGTGCCCGCACCAAAGAATCCGTAAATCGAGTTCATGAGCAGTTTGACGGAAAGCTGAATGCCGTCGTAAATCGATTCGTCGAGCTCGTTTTGCTCCTTGGCGGCCAGCTTCATCAAGCGCTTCGCATCTGTACGCTCCTTCGCGAGTCGCTGTAGCACTGCCGGGATGAGCGCGTCCGCCGTGTTCGTGACAAAAGTGTACTTAAAATTGGCGCCCGACTCGATCCACGAAAAACGCTTTGTTTCACAGCCGCGTGCCTTGGCAATTTCGTAAGCATCTTCGACAAAAGTCGACGGACAAAGATTTTGTGAGCAAATGATCGATGGGTACAAAGATTTGAAATCGAGCGTGGCGACATTCTCGTGCAGTCCAACGTCGGGGTTAAGCACTGTGGCGCCAGCGTACTTCCCCTCGATGCGGTTGAACGATTTTGCCTTGTCCGAGATAATCCAATTGCGGCGGTAACATTCGTCGGCAATGAGCGAAAGCGTTTTTACGTTCGCTCCGCGCAGAACAATCTCGTTCGCAGTGATCTTGGCCAAATTTGCGAACTGCACCATTTTCGTGAAACTTTTGAGTTTGCGCGCGAGTTGAAGCGGCAATTCGACGTCGCGATCGCAGTACGTGAGAACGCGCGCCAAACCGATCGGATTCGTTGACAAGCGAAATATCTCTTTGGGCGCCATATCGAGCTTCGAGTGTTGTAGAAATTCGGCGGCGATGTCGTTCAGACGGTACGAGTCGCGCTTCAGATCTCGGCGAATCACATAGAGCATGTCGAAGAAGATGACGCCAGGAATGTCAAAGTACTTGAACTCGTTGTGACCGGCGCCGGCCGTTGAAAGAGTGAGTTCGCGAAGTCGCGGTTCGGAAAAGAGTTCGAGGCGACCGAGTTGTCGAAGCGACAGTTGACAATGTTTGCACCGCAAGAAAAAGTACGAAAGATCGAAGCCCAAAATGTTCCAACCAAGAAGAACGTCCGGCTCAATCTTTGCAAACCACTGAATGACGCCGTTGAGCATCGCGCGTTCCGAACTGTAAGCGTGAACTCGCAAGTGTGCGGGTAGAAAGGTTTTGTCGACTGCGCTATAAGTGAATCCGTGCGCTTCGACGGTATCTTGGGTTTGTGTTTCCACATGAAAAACGATGCACGTGATCGCGTCGGTGGCTTTGAGTGCGTCGGGAAAGGGGTACGTCTTGTCGTCCGCCATTTGTGATAAACATTCGATGTCGAACGACACAAACTTTAGCGGCGCGAGTTCGTTCTGTTCCGTGCTTTTGAGTAAATGTTGACATTTGCAGTAAAAATGGTTTGCGCTTGATGTGTCGTCGTCGTCGTCGTCGTCAAGGTCCAAATAATCTTCGATGTCGATCCAGCCGACGCTCGGCAAGCCCGTTTTGTGAAAAAATCCGTGAATAGGCTCGATCGTTGTGTTGAAAGTTTCAAGACCATGGTCGTGGAGCGCTTTGACGAGTGCTGAACGAATAAAGCGGCCGTTGGCGGTGATTTCGAGAACCGTATCAAGCGCGTTGTTCTTGAAGCCTTGGAAGACGCGCTTTTGAACGACACGCGCGTCGCACCACCAACTTTGGTACGATTTGCCGAACGAGGTAGCGGTGTACTTGATGTTGTCGAAGTTGTTGAGCGTTGTGCGCGCGTAAAACAGTAATTTGTGGTCGATCACGGTGATGTGAGCACTTGTACCGTCTTTCATACGCCCAAAGAGGTGAATTTGTATGCCATGAAGCGCGAGCGGCGATGGGCGTTTGTCTTGCACGAAGGAGGAGTGAACGAAGACGCGCATTGCGAGTTAAGGGATGAAAAAATGGATTTTGGGCAAAAAATGAATCTTCGATTTCGTTGCTCCAGTTCCAATAGCAGAATTTCCGTCCAAGTGCAACCGAAGTAAGAACCAGAAAGCGCGACGCCTTCGCGAACGAAAACAACATTTAAAGCACAAAAAGTGCGCGTCACCCGAAAATGCACAGCGTTCTGAACAGTTCGCAAATTAACACGATCACGGCGTCCGCGTTTATTCGAAGCAAAAATCTCCACCATCATCACCTCGCCATCGCGATTTCTCTAAAAACTGGGAACGTTTTGGCTTCAGCGACCAATTCGGCCACAGTGACCGGCTCCATCCACGCCGAGGCCGCCGCGGTTCAACAACTACGACAAAAACTTCGCGATCGTGTCGTTTACTCACGAGACATTTTGAAAGGCATCGATCTTGTCAGTTTACGAATATCGAAGCAAGGGCAGTTGCGGTTGGCGAAGCCATGTCCAAATTGTCGAAACGTCATGAAACGATTTCTCTTTATTAAATGTTGCACCTATTCGACAAATTGCGGCAGTCTTGAGCGCGAACGCTATTAAAGCGTAAAATTTTTTTTAAACAAACAAATGTATAAATTATATATTCAAGATTCGTGCAAATATTGCAAAGTCATTCGAAGTGCGATTCGTGATCTGAAAGCAGACGACCAGTTTGAAGTTCTCGACGCAAGTTCACACAATATTTTTAAAACCCCAACACTTAAAATGCCAAGCGGCGAAATCATTTACGGTCGAACGCTTTTTCAATGGTTTTTGGATTCATCAAACGCTTACCAAGACCAAAATGTCGAACCGCAAAACGTTGTAGATTCGCGGCCAACAATGCCTACCGAAAATAACGACGATGTTCAAGCCAAATTTGAAGAATTGCGGGCACGCTTTGCAGCTTAAATAATCAAAAAGACTTTCTCTTCTGAAACCGAAAGTACTGTTCGTCGTGCAGTTTTTACAAGAACTCGAATTTTGATTTTTTTATTGACGAAAAAAGCGCGAAGTCCGATTACGATTCCTGGAACGAAAATTCCTTTATTATTTTTCACTTCGACCGGAGAACCAAGACGCAAATTCGTCAAACCTTCAGCGTTCTTATTCACTTTAGGCATTACTAAGTTATTTCTTCAAAAAGATAAAAAATTATTCTTCAACAAAAAAATTCAAAAGCGTATCTTTGTCCATATACCCCGGAAATGTCTTGTCGCGAAGTTTCCAAGTCGGAAAGCCTTCGATTTCGGGACAATTCCTCTTATTTTTTCCAGAACATTCGATGTAAGGAACTCGAAGCTTCAAATCTTCCAATTCTTTCTGTTGTTTCAGTGTGTAGTGGCACCAAGACGCGCCATAGAGAGTCGCGTTTGCGTCGTCAAGCTGTTTTTGCAGCGCCGTCAAATCTTCCGCCTCCACATGTTTGGTCATGTAAAATTTTGTGTAGAGAATGTAGACGAGAACGACACAAATCAGTCCTAAAATCAGTGGCAACATTTATTGTATGTTTGACGATTCTATAATAAAATGTAAACTACAAACACAAACATGTTCTCGACTTGCGCCCCTATTTATTTGACACATTCGCCACCAATCCACGTAAACCGGCCGACGTTGCGCGATTCGAATGACACTTTCACCGATTTGTACCGTTCTGTAGATCGGCTTCAGAGTCACGAACTTACGACTTTTCACTTTTGCTAATTTTTTTCATGACTTTATAATAATTAATGGAAACGTATCAAGTCCTGAAAGAAGATAATTTGGCTTCAAAGACCAACTCTGAGCATTCTTCTGATCCCGACCATTGGCGAACGGAAGAACCTTGGCAGGAAAATACAGAAAATTTACTGCGACGATGGCGCGAAGATTGCACGCGGGCCTCTGAATCGCACGACATTTCGGGTAAACGATATAAAAAACTCGGACATTTTTGGACGATTCCGTCTGCGATATTGCCCGCGTTGGCGGCACCGCTCGTCGCGACCTCGCATGCCAGCAGAGAGAGCTTTGTCTTACATACCATTGAAGCGATCGTGCTCGTGATTTCGGGCGTATGTGGCGTGATAAATAGCACACTCCAGTATTCGGCGCGCAGCGAAAAACACTTTGCCTTTTCTGCTCGGTATTATGACCTTGTTACCGATATTGATTTGGAATTGTCGAAACGACGCGCTTATCGGATGCAAGCTGATGTCTTCTTGACAAAAGTACAGATGACTTATGACGCACTCAATAACGCGGCTCCAGTTTAGCTCCAGTTTAATAAAAGGCGAAACGAGAGTATCACAATAAGCACAAAACTTAATAGCTGCAGCAAAGACAATGGTACCCAACGAATGTGATAGAGCTGATAGCGCAAAGTTTGTATGTCGGCGACAGAAGCGTCGTTTATGCGCATACCGGGATAGACGACATAGACATTCGCATCAGAAAACGTGTTAAGTTCGTGCGGCGACAAGCGTTTCCGATAAGATTCGCCGGAAACAATCGTAAAACCCGGTGGCAACGTAAGCACTGGATTCGCATATCCGCCACCGCTGCGAAATTTGTACAAGTCGGATGCAATGCTCTTGATAAGTTTTGTCGACATGTGTTTTGACAACATTTCGCCGCGCTCGCGGTTTTCGGCCTCATCAGGACACCAAACGTGTAAAACGCGCGAATTCCATGCTTCGTATTCGCGACTGTTGCGAAAAATATCAAAGCATTGAATGACGCGTCGTTCTTGCTTCTCTTGTGTGAAAACGCCAGCATGCAAAAGCGACGCATGAAAGACAATAGCATCTCCGGCATTCAGGTTTTGCACAATACGCTTGCAAAGCAAATTTTGTAAGAATGTCATGTGAGGCATGCGATGTGACGACGGTACCAGTTGCAGTTTTGCAGCGTCTAAATAAAGAACGAGCGTGTAAATCGGCGGCATTGTCGTTCCATAATTCATTATATCGCGATGCAGCGCTCCAGCGTCGGTCGCATTCGACGAAGTAAGCTCACAAGCCGCAGATGCTCGAAATTTGCTAATTTGCGATTTCCAACCTGTGAGTAAATTTAATTGATGTCGACATCGTTCGAGCTGGTCAACGACTCGACCGTGATGCACTTTTGGACACGCGAAGCAGTCGCTCCACTCTTGCGGTCGAGTAAAGTTTCGTAGAATATAAAACCCGCTCGTATTTAACTGCTCTTGCATCATTTTCTTGCAGTACGTAAACATTTTTTTCTGTTTCAAAAGCAAGATGTTCGTCACACTGTTTGCGCTTCTTCTCGCGAGCAGCAGCCCTCATCGCACTCTTCTTCGCCGAGGCCGTGTTCGATATGCTTTGACAGAAACAACTCAGGTGCATCATATCATTCCACGTGAACTTCGATACCACCCTGTTTGCGTCGATCTGCAAATGGATGCGGGAATCAACGTCATGCTGCTACCAAACAAGCTTGGAAAGAATCAGATCCACACGAACCGGCCATGCCATGAAGGCGGTCACCCAAATTACAATTTGTATACGAAGTCGCGCCTCGACTTGATGTTTAAGGAAACACCGGCTAAGTTGTTTTCTATAAGACTGCGCGAGTTGCAGACGGACTTGCGTCGACTCATTCGCACGTCGGATGTGCCATGGTGAAATTTTTTTTTTTGCTTTCTTTGTATATATGATCTTCGTTGCAGGCGCTGGACTGATTGTCGCCGCCGCGATGCTTATGAGTGTGAAGGCACCGTTATCGTCCATTATCCAACCGACGCCACCGCCTCAAAAAATTTCGCTCGAGACCGCCAAATCGGTGTTACGTCGAGCCCTTCCCGCTGACGAGTTCATAGTCGACGTTCTTGAAGCGACGTCGTATGGCGAAAGAATTGTAATTGTGGCAAAATTGAGCACGTTCGACGTCGTTCTGCTTCAATCTATCGAGCTCGATGGACGCTTTAACATGACTTCTAGAACGCACGTCACACCATTTAATGGATTGTATGTACCATTGAAGAGTCTATAAAAATCTGCGCTACAAGAAGTGATGAACATGCTCACCACAAATTTCGACCCAAGTTTTTGCTGCGAGTCATACAAAAAAACCGTCGTCACCGGCCTTTGTATATTATCGTTCACGATGGCGATAGGATCGGTTTCTGCATGGATTTTGTACGACCGCATCACATCGCTTAGCGCCGGAATCGGTCTTTTTCTTAGCATTTCACTTTTGCACACGGTTCGTAAATTACACAACACAAAATCGATTTCGCAAAGCGCCGATATTTTGAAAGGTGAGAATGACAAACTGCAATCAAGCATCGTGCGTTTGGATGAGGATTTATGCATGTTTAAACAGGTGATTGGCGCCGTCGGAGAGCAAAGCGAAGAAACGCTAAATCACTTTCGAGACGTTTACCGAAATATTAAAACTGAAAACGAACGCCATGCGTTGCTCATACGTGCACAGGCTCGGATCCATTTTTTGACTTTGCTGCGTCATTTTGATGCGAACAACGACGCGATGCTCTCTGCCGACGAGCTACAGCAAGCAAAGGAGGTCTTATTAACGACATGTCCAAATTTAGATGTATCGGCGCTCATTAAGCAAGCTCAAATGAGCGATGGCATTGGTAGTATTGAATTACAGCGCATTTTGAGCGAATACTTTGTTTAAACGTCTTTTTCTTCTTGATTTAAGGACTGCAATTCGCCCGGTATTGTCAGATCAAACAGCTGCGATTTTGAAACTATAATCTTGAGAAAATAATATATCGCGAAAAGACTAAACAGAACACAATTTTTACGACCAAAGAGCGCTTCGGATTCCATTTCACCGACTTGACAGTAGCTGCCTGGAGTTTGACACTTTTTTGATTGCGAAAATTGATAGCATCCGACCGATGGCACCAACAAAAGTGGTACGAAAAGCAGCAGATTCATCACGGAAATCAGAATCGTTCCCGCAACACCCTTAAGCTTTGAAATTCCAAACAGCGCGAGCGCGGCCGCAATTGTGTATAAAATCGTTCCCAAAATGGTGCGATCAAGACCGATATTCGTCGTCATTAGGAATCGGAGAATGGCAATGAGAATTACATGCGTCACAACGAGCATAATAAAGAGCTTGCGACCCGCGGTGCCGTACATCGGTTTTATCGATTTAAGAGTCAGCATTTGTTTGATTATTACTTACATTTTTTTTCATTTGAAATACTTTCGCTGCAATTGTCGAAATTCTGCATTTGATAAATGATCAAGTGGTTCGCGGCCGCCATTGGGTAGAAGACTATCCCAAAACTTTTTGTATGTCCCGCGAAGACCGGGCGCACCGCCATATTGCACACCTAAAGCAATGACTTCTTCAAAATCTGCGTTAGTCGCTGTACCATTATCAATTTTGGTTGTAACTTTTTGTGTTAATTTTGCAAATTGGCTTTGCGTTGCCATGATATTTTAAGATAGTAAAAAAATTTACAGGGAGGCTGAGGCGTAGGCGCGCGACCGAAGAGCCATGCGAAGTTCCACCAGCGCAGATCGGACCTCATATAGCAGGACGACTGCAAGCACAGCCAAAAAAAGCATAAAATATGGGATATATTTCTCGAAATCAAGTCGCTGCGAAACGGTGTTTACGACAACTGGCGGTGCAGGTGACGACGGACGTTCAGGTGGGGTCGGTGTTGGAATGGGCGCGTACACCAAACTCATATGTATTATTCTTCGTGCAGATAATTTTCTTCGATTTCGGGGTGAAAGAGAGAATTCACAAACCGATAAAAGCCAATCAAATAAACCGAAAACATCGAAAGCAAAATTGCAAACATCGCTACGAGCGCTTTTATTTTTTCAGCCTTTAAATGTCTGCGTTCAAGACCACACCGCGTCTCGACGAGATTATGCAGTTGCCGTTGATTGCCCAGCGCACGCCGGAATGGTTTGAGCTACGCAAATCCAAATTGACCGGCTCGATCATCGACACGGTCTTAAAAACAAACCCATATCAGACTGCCGAAGCATTGGTTTGCGAAAAAGCCGGTATGCCCAACAATTTCAGTGGCAACGAGGCGACACAACACGGCACAAAATACGAGCCGTTTGCTGTGACCGAGTACGAAAAACGCACGCATCGCAAAGTTCTCGAATTTGGACTTATCGCGCACGCAACACATCCACAATTGGCCTACTCACCCGATGGCGTCTCGGTGGATCCGAGCGGTCGAACGGCTCCCATTTTGTTGGAAATAAAGTGTCCGCTCCGACGCAAGATCACCGACAAAGTACCGTCGTACTATCAGCACCAACTCAATCTGGGCATGGATGTTTTTGATCTCGACATGACGCATTTTGTCCAGTTTAAACCTTCCGAAGTATTCGGCGAAGAGGTCTTTCACTTGACCGAAGTCAAGCGTGTTCGTGGTTGGCTCGATGCTCACGCACAGACAATCGAACAATTTTGGCAGGAGGTCGAAAAATGGAAGCAGATCGGTTGGTACAAACATCCAACGGCGATTCGCGTGCTCGAAGAGGGTCGACTGCATGAATTTATGGAGCAATGGTTGTGAACATCGGCTTTTTTTGTGCTCGAAAGTCTCATTTTTTTTTGTAGTTCTTTATTATTATGGAGCACATATGGCAGATTTTCACAAAACCTTTGGGTCATATTGAATATTTTATGGCGTTCATTTTTGTGTTGGCAATCGTTGTTGGAGTTGTCGTCGCCAATCGAAAAACACCTGATTCCAAAAAGTAGATGAATACGAAACGGTCAGTGTCCAGACTTCTCTCTATCTCTCTCTCTCTCTCTCTCTCTCTCTCTCTCCCAACGCGCACTACGTCACACGCCACACCTGTCACACGCACACCACGCCATGTGGACCGCGCTGATGTTCGCCAGCAAGCATGGCCACCTCAGCCGCGTGAAGGCGCTGCTCGACATCGACCACAAGACCACACTTGAAGGGAACACCGCACTCATGCTCGCCAGCTCTGAAGGCAAGGCCGACTGCGTGATCGCGCTGCTTGAAGCCAGCCATGTTAATAGAATATTCAGCCAGAAAAATACATAGGCGCGAAATTCGTCACCACATGCGTATCGTACGATCGAGATTTAGTTCGGCACACAAAGCCTGGGCCGCTTGAGATTCGGCGATTCGCTTTTGCGAGGCCTGCGCATTTGTGACGCTCTCACCAAACGTCATCGTAGTGTGATGTTGCTGGTTTTTGTAGATCGTTTCAAACGAGAAGACGACATTCTTCTTCTTGGCAGCGCCGTATAGCATTTTTTTGTAGTCGTCGTCGACAAATAAATCTTCGCCATCGACAAACCGGCGGACGACGTACCTGACAAAGATCAGCACACCGTCGAACCCTTGGTCCACAAAAATCGCACCGACAAGCGCTTCAAAGGTGTCCTCGTAGACCTTATCGAACAAGACAAGATCGCGTGCTTCGTCGCTTAGATGCAAAAAGTCTTCCAAATGCATTTTTCGTCCGATATCTGCCAGTCGAGTGCCGCTAATCAGCTTCATCCGCACGCGTGTCAAGGCATGCTCCGTAGCAAATTCGTAGTTTTTGTGCAGCAGCATTGACAAGGCCGCTTGCCACAGCGAATCACCAAGCCACTCGAGCCGCTCTTGAGAATATCCACACGCGGTCACCATCGAGACGTGCGTGAATGCTTCGATGTATGGGTTGAGCGATCGCACCTGAATTTCGCCGCCCAAAAGTGTGTGCAGAGTTTTGCGCGACAACATCTCTTTTTTTGTGGCAGATTAATGTGCGGCGAGAGCGAACGCGTTTTTCTGTGTTGGCTTAGTGAAAGACTATGACGCGAGTGCAACACGAATTCAAACTCCAAAAATTCGATGCGACGAAGATGGATACGTCGCGCGCAGTGGTCGTGATTGGCGGCTCGGGAACTGGTAAGTCGCACATCGTCAAAGCGTTATTGTACAATAATCGATCGATTCCCTCTGGACTCGTCTTTAGTGGGACCGAGGACGGCGATGCCTTTTTTTCCAAATTTGTGCCCGATTTATGGGTTTTCAACGACTGGCTGCCAGACAAAGTAGAAGCGCTCATCACGCATCAACGGCGCCACAAAAAGACCATCGATGATATGGAAGAGCAAATCGTCTATCACGAATCCAAAGGGCAAGCAAATTCCGCCAAGCAAATGAGAATCGAGCAAAAAAGACGATTGCGTGACATGCGAAAATATATCGTGATCGACGATTTGGGGTTCAAAAAAAACCTCACACGGTCCGATACGCTACGCAAACTCTTTATGAACGGCAGACATTGGGGTGTATACACGATTTTGACCCTACAGTATTGTATGGATTTGGATATCTCTCTGCGCGGCAACGCTGGCTATATTTTCATGTGTCGAGAAATGATCGTCAATTACCGCCGACGACTTTATGAGAGCTTTTGTGGAATGCTGCCATCGTTTGCGGTTTTTGAGAAAGTCTTTGATGCGTGCACGCAAAACTACGAGGTTCTTGTGATCGACCGCACCTCCAAATCCAGCCGTGTCGAAGACTGTCTATTTTGGTGGAGGGCCGAACCAACGTATAATTTCAAACTTGGTTCGGCTAAAATTTGGGATTTGCATCACAAGCGATACGATACGAATCATGACGAAACTCAGAGCAATCTCCAAAAACGGAAGACGCGACGCGGTTAAAGCTTATGGAATTTTATACAAGCGTTTAGCAAAGCATGTCGATTCTTCCGGTTTCCGAAAATATGGCGTCACAAGTGCGGGTTACGGCTACTCAACCCATAAAAGGTGTACGACTCGCGACACATTCCGCCGCCACCACACTACCACGCGTAGAACGGGGTGACGAAGACGAAATGCTGGCCTTAGCCAACCACAATAAGTTGAACGAAGACGATGGGTTGAGCGATGATGTCGAGGTCGACGCGCAAGACGATGACGACGACGACGTCGACGAACCGACAACGCGCGAACCGTATGACGCGCGCTTCGACTCCTTGACCGACGAAAAAGAGCACTATATTCAGAAAATCATGCAGCACAATCAGCGCGGAATTCCGTCGCACCGCCGTCTCTCACTCGATTCTCCGCTCGACGAGATCAAACACGAATACGCGCGGCTGCGCAAACAGGCAACGCTCGGTCAATCGATCAAATTTCAGCGACGCATTTTGATGGCGACGACTTCGGGGACCGAGTTTCTCAATCGCCGTTTCAATCCGGTCAATGTGAAGCTGGATGGCTGGTCGGAGCAGGTTTTGGATTCGATCGAAGAGTACGACGATGTCTTCGGCGACTTGCACGACAAATATTCGAGCAGCGTTGAACTTGCGCCGGAATGGCGACTCTTGATGATGGTGTGTGGGTCGGCATTCATGTTCCATCTCTCGAGCGCGCTCTTCAAATCGGCACTTCCAAGCGTGGCCACGGTTGCGAAACAAAATCCTGATCTCATGAAGAATATATCGTCGGCGATGGCAAAAGCGATGGCACAGAACGCGAACGCAAACGACGACGACGACGAAGTTGACGAAACCGACGACGACGACGACGTGGAGGAGGAGGACGACGAGGACGACGAGGTCGAGACGGTCGGTGCCATGGGCGAACAATTGGTCATGCAGCAATTGGCTCAAAGTCTTCGCCCGACACCACCGCTGCAGCGTGCCAAAAACGCCCGCATTCAAGAGACTGCGCCACCACAAAAGCGCCATAAAACGGCATATTCGACGACCTCATCCGAACGAGCGGTCGATGTGCGAATCTAATCGTCCTTTGTGGCGCAGTTGGCAGCGCGGTAGACTGTTACGTCCTCGGAGTTGTTCACAGCAATCTATAGGTCATGGGATCGAGGCCCATCAAAGGAGTGGTTTTTTCTTTAGCCTCCCGTCGATTGGACATTCCAATTCTTTGAGACAAAAGATATTTTTATTGAGACTACGAATTAAGGTTTCTCAAATTATTCCACGGACTCCTTCACCGGCTCCGGCTTTTCTTCGACAACCTCGTCGTTGTTGTCTTCATCGTCGCTGTCGGTCTCGTCATCCTCGTCGTCGAGCCATTCGCCATCGTCCTCGCCGCCGTTGTCGTCGTGATTGCAACCACAATGTTGCTCGGTCCTTGGTGTGAGCGAAACAAATTGATTACGAATGTACCAAAACATCAGAAGAATTGTTGCAAATTGAACCACAATTAAGAGACGAGTAAGCATAGCGATGTTCATTTGAATTACCTTTACCGAACACTTTTTACACGTCGTGTAGAACGCGTCAGGAGCATCACAAAACCCGCGATTACGACGAGCACGTAAATGGTTTGATGATCTATAATGTTTTGCGACAAACCCCATAAACCCACAAGTGTTATGGTACTAAAAGCGTATACATCGAAATGAATGGACCAAAACGACGCGAGGATGTACAACAGAATGAGACCCGCACTCAATTTTGCGGACACCAGCATGGCAATTGCGGTCAGAAGCGTCACTGCCAAAACGACGTCGACATGCAAACCACCTTGCATCGCCTTCGAAAAATTCGTGTTCGGCCGCACGATCGGAAACGACATCTTTACCTGAACCATTGATAATTTTGTCACAGATGAAGCAAGAATTCCAGGTAAGCCTTTTTGTGGGTTTGGAACAAATACTCGTGATCGATCCGCACACTCTCGTCCTCAAGAATCGTGTGTATCATTTGACGCCCAACACCCAAAACCTGATCGAGCGGGCTCACGTAGTAACCGCACAATAATACGGTGCTCTTCGGTGTATGAAATTCGGTGATCGCGTAACAATCGCCACTCACATAGGCCGCAATTCTCGACACATTCTTGCGATTCGGTGCGACCAGATCGTAACCCCAGCGTCCAACGATGGCGGAAGCGGTCGCCGGTGAAACCGGAAATAATTTAATATTGTATACGAGCGAAAGCACGAAGAGTGTGAGCATGCCTCAGTGCGCTTTTGCCGGCTTTCTAGTCTTTAACACACACACAAATTTGGTCTTTATGGTCGTCGACATATTGAAGCACGCCTTTTTGAATGGCCCACCGAAAAAACGCTAACTGCGCAACTGTCGTGCAGAAGGTTCGTCGCTGAGGATCGCAAGCAAATTGCACCGAAATTCGATCCCGTCGACAAAAAGGATCAAATAGTTTTTTAGAAAAGGCTTTGAGCATGCATCGATAATCGGAATGTATCGAAATTCCATTCAACAAAATATTGTGTTTCACCGCGTAATTTGTCACGAAGAAATCGAGTGCTCTTAAAGAGAACGTTAATTTCCGTGTCAAAACCGGCTCAAGTTGCGAAAAGTGATACGGTTCGTCGAAAAAATGCAACAAATGATTGAAAAGGATCGATTGTCGCATGTGGAGCGAGCTTTGTTGATGCGTTTTATGTGTCATCCTACCTAGTTGGTGAATTTAGCCTTTAAGTGTGCAGTGGTGCGAAACGAGAAAAAAATGCTGGCGATTATGAGAGCTAGTCCTAAATTGCGCACAATCCAATACGAGATTGCAATAACACAAAGAATTTGCAGCGCGAACGTATTTTGCAATTTTTTCTTGACATGCTCTGGAAAGATCGCGCCCGAAATTGGGTGCGTGAAGAGGGCGATCAAAGCCACGATCGAGAGCAAAAACGTTTCATACATTCTTTATATTGGTTTTCAAATTTAATCTTGGTGCAGTCGGCAGTTGTATTTCTTGAGAAAGATCGTTCGCGCTTCCGACGACATGCTCTGCGCAAACCCCGACTGTTCTTGCAAATGTGTCACAATCAGGGGCTTGTCGCGAAGCTGCTCTTTAAAAACATGCCAAGAGATCGTTCGTTTCGCAAACGCAAAGTCTGATGATGCGTTTGTCGCAAACGCAAAGTTCACAGCGTCTGACGTGTTTGCGTGAACAACCAAGAAGTAGTGCTCGTCGTCTGGTTGCCATGTGGGATTGAAGATTATGAAAACGTGCTCTTGATTCTCGCAGACCATGAGTCTGTTGGGAAAGTCCCGAAACAGATGCTTGCGACGGTCGCCTCGAACGTATAAAAAGGTGCGTTTGAGCCAAGCGTTATCTGCCGATAAGATCGGTTGCGTGAGAGATATCAATAGGTTCGCGTCGTCAAAGGTGTCGGCGTCAAACTCAAACTGCGGGAACGGCGGCTGTGGTGCGACCGGCGTAGGTGCTTGAGTGGGCGGTGCGGTCCGTAACGAGGGCGGCGACGTAGGCGGTGCGACTGCTTCTTCAGGTGCTTCGGGTTCTTCGGGTGCTTCGGGTGCTTCGAATGCTTCGGGTGCTTCAGGTGCTTCGGTTGCTTCGGTTGCTTCGGGTACAACAACTTCGGGTACGACAACTTCGTCGTACCCGAAGTTGTTGGGTGCGGGCAGGACACGTGGCGCGAGCCATGACGTGGCGCGAGCCATGTCGCAACAAGCGTGTGCCAAAAACTCTTGAGGTCCATCGTACTCCCACTTGCCGTTGGAAGTCGTCAGAGAAACGTGTACGTAGCGGTCGCTCGACATGTGCGTGGTGCGCGGTGCGAGAGAGAGAGAGAGAGAGAGAGAGAGAGAGAACACGTGACTGACCGTTTCAAGAATGGACCGTTTCATATTTTGAAAATTTGGACATTTTGGACATGTCCAAGAAAAATTTGGACAACATTGTGGTTTAAGCT
>ERZ887830.697-NODE-697-length-20549-cov-6.953694_pt1 | contig 20549 bp, 20 predicted proteins | sample MGYA00521101_ERZ887830 | MGnify/ENA primary metagenome ERZ887830 (study PRJEB32303, sample SAMEA104408592) | aquatic metagenome | biome: Marine water; feature: Pelagic; material: water | place: Baltic Sea | collected 2014-06-05T16:38:00 | depth 1,762 m ... | reverse complement strand
TCATCATGCGATCCACCTTAACAACTGGTCCGAAATTCCGCGACCACCTCTATCTCGCACCGAATCGTCCAGTAGAAATCGCCCTGAACCCCGAAGAACTGGGTCGTGTTCGAATGACGCTTCATTCCAGCGATGGCGGAATCCAGGTGACTCTTTTTGCGGATCGTCCGGAAACAAATGACTTGCTAAGGCGCAATATAGACATGCTTGCTACCGAGTTTCGCGAACTTGGTTACACATCCGTCAGTTTCACATTTTCCGGAGGTGATTCTGATCGGGATGGCTCTACGCCCTCTGGCGGCAAAGCGCAGACATCCAGCTCGCAAGATCTGGCAGATCAACCCACTCTTACCCCAAACAACAGAGCTATTACGCTTAACGGCGGCGTAGATCTGCGACTATAAAAAAAAGGAATTTATCCCATGGAAGTTGGCACCTCTTTTGCCCAATCATTTGGCACCGGAACAAAAACACAAAACGAAACGGTAAAGCCTATCGTCAGCTCGGATTTTGAGACCTTTCTCAAGATGATGACTGTGCAGCTCAAGAATCAGGATCCATTTGATCCCGTAAAGTCAGAGGATTATTCAGTGCAGCTTGCTACCTTTTCTGGTGTGGAACAGCAGGTTCTGACGAATGAGCTTTTGACAAATATGATGTCGCAACTGACCTCAACCGGAATGGCGCAATACGCAGGTTGGGTGGGCATGGAAGTCCGCGCACCGATGGCCGCCGATTTTGCCGGTGACCCGATTGCGCTCTCTGCGAAGGCGGTTCCCACCGCAGATGCTGCTTTTTTGTCGGTCACTGATTCTTACGGCAACGAAGTGCAGCGCACCGCGATACCTCCTATGACCGAGTCCTTCGAGTGGACCGGCGTTCTGGACAACGGTAGCCGCGCCCCCGCTGGAAACTATTCCTTTTCCATCGAAAGCTATAGCGCCGGAGAAATCATCAATCTTCAATCGGCTGAGGTTTATGCCCGCGTGATCGAGGCCCGAAATGATACAGGTCAGACCACTTTGGTAACGGCGGGTGGTCCTGAAATTCCGGCAGCTTTGGTTTCGGGCCTGCGTGAACCGATCCCATAAACCTCGTTTTATTATTTTGTCCTCCGGTAACTTGGTTTAGCCTGTGCCAATTGCACGTTTTCGGGGGTAACGTCTGGGACATTTCGCACAAAGCACCACGGTCGAAGCCCCACCAAGGGCCCTGAGAAAGGCGCTGATAGAGTCAGGTCTGGCGCAGGAAGGTACGACGTTCCAGCCTCTTAGGGGCGGGCGCACCAACAAGCTCTGGCGGTTTTCCCATGACGGGGAAACCCTTGTGTGCAAATTGTTCGATGGTGATAGTACCCCGTTGTTCCCCAACGACGGGGCTATCGAGGCCAAGACCTTGGCCCATCTTTGCGGCACAGATCTTGCGCCGGAATTGGTCACATTCCGTCAGGTACAGGGCAAGGCGGTGCTCGTCTATCGCCACCTCATCGGCAGCGGGTGGTCTGGCAAGACAGCCCCGGTTGGACAGCTTCTGCGTCGATTACATTCGGTTGCCCCGAACCCACTGCGTAAATTGGCCAAAGACGCGCCAGAGATATTAAACCAAGGCGACGCCATTCTATCGCATCTGCAAAGCACTGAGGCAGATCACCTGAAAAAGGTGCGGCCAAGCTCTCCAAGTTGCATGTTCGAGCGCGTTTTGCTTCACGGGGATCCTGTGCCCAGCAATATCGTTCAAAACGATGCTTTCTTGCGCCTGATCGATTGGCAATGCCCTGCAATCGGCGACCCGACAGAAGATCTTGCAATCTTTCTGTCGCCCGCAATGCAGCATCTTTTTGGCGGGCGGATCCTATCTGGCCATGACGTGGACGCCTTTATGACCGCCTATGGACACCCCGCACGCAGTACGCGGTATCACGCCTTAGCACCCCTTTATCACTGGCGCATGGCGGCCTATTGCCTGTGGAAAATCCAAACCGGCGACACGGCATACAAAGAAGGCTATGCGCTTGAGCTCGCACGATTAGAGATGTTGACCAATCCAGATCCCGAGAAGAATCAACCCAGCGCCAACGCCCATCCAGACAACGGGGCCCATCCTTGATTTGGCGGGTGCTGGTGTTTGATCTTCGGTCTGTCGGATCAGTGCCGCCTCGGCAATTCCGGGCAGTTTCGGACCAAAGCGCGCGATGACCTGGGCGGTTTTCGCCAAATCGCGCAGCAACGCGCGCGGACCGATATTGGTTTTGATATAATCCTCGACGATCGGGCGGGCGACCTCCCAGATGTTGATCTGCGGATGCAAAGACCGTGCCACGCCTTCGACGACAACCATCGTGCGTTGCAAAAGGATCAACTCTGTGCGGATCTCCATCCCAAAGCGTTCCGTCACCTCAAAAAGATAGGTGAGCAGTTTCCCCATAGAGACCTGCGTGGCATCCAAACCAAAAATCGGCTCGCCAACGGCGCGCAGGGCGCGGGCGAATTCATCGACGTCACGGTCAGGCGGAACATAGCCAGCCTCGAAATGCACCTCTGCGACCCGATGATAATCCTTGCGGATGAAGCCGAACAGGATCTCTGCGTAGACCCGGCGCGTATACTCGTCGATCCGCCCCATGATCCCGAAATCAATCGCAATAATATCACCATTCGGCGCAATCTTGAGGTTGCCGTGGTGCATATCAGCGTGGAAATAGCCGTCGCGAAGGGCATGGTTCAGGAAGACCTGCAAGACCTTCTCGCCCAGTTTCGCGCGATCATGCCCTGCCGCCTCAATCGCGGCGATGTCGCTGGCGGGCACGCCTTCGGCCCAGCCCAGTGTCATGGCACGACGACCCGACAGGAACCACTCGACCTTGGGCACCTGAAAACCTTCGTCTTTCTCAGTATTGGCGGCGAATTCTGCGGCGGAAGAGGTTTCCATCCGCAGGTCAAGCTCTCCGGCAACAACGCCTTCGAAATGTTCAATCACAGCACTCGGGCGCAAGCGGCGAGAAGAGGGTGACAAAAGTTCGATCAGGCCAGCCGCAAAATAAAACGCGTCTATGTCCTTACGAAAGGCTTTTTCAATGCCGGGGCGCAAGACTTTGACGGCCACGTCGCGCCCGTTTTCGCGGATCCGCGCGTGATGGACCTGCGCGATAGAGGCCGCGGCGACCGGTTCAGAGAATTCGCTGAACAAAACATCGACAGGCTTGCCCAACTCAAGCTCGATCGTCTCCTTTGCCTCTTCGATCGAAAACGGCGGCAGTTTGTCTTGCAAGAACCGCATCTGCATCGCCATCTCGTCGCCCACCATATCCGGGCGGGTCGACAGGATCTGACCGAATTTGATATAGGCCGGGCCCAGCGCCGTCAGGGCACGTGGCGCGGGGGGTAGTTTCGGATCGCCCTTGAGGCCAAGCCATGCAAAGGGCCAGCCCAGAATACGGGCAGCGATACGCAATGACGGTGGCGCGTTGAACGCGTCCAGCACGACCCGCATCGCTCCGGTGCGTTCCAAAGTCGCGCCGGTGCGAACCAGCCGCCAGATATTGTGAGGTCCACGCAAATTACAGCTTCCAACCAGAATGAAGGGCGGCAACGCCCATGGTCAGATTGCGATATTTCGCCTGCTCGAACCCGGCCTCCCGCACCATGGAAAGAAAGGTCTCTTGATCGGGAAACTGGCGGATCGATTCGACCAGATACTGATAGCTGTCCCGATCCCCGGCGATGATCTGTCCCATCACGGGAATCACGTTGTAGGAATAGCGGTCATAGGCCCATTGCATCCCCGGATTGGGAAGCTGCGAAAACTCCAGCACCATCAGACGGCCGCCGGGGCGCAGCACGCGAAACGCCTCGTTCAACGCCTCTTGGGGGCGGGTCACGTTCCGGATGCCAAAACTGATGGTATAGACATCAAAAGACGAATCCTCGAACGGCAAGGCCATCGCATCGCCAACGACCCATTCCAGCTTATCGGCCAGTTTTTCTGCGTCGGCGCGCTGCTGGCCAGAGATCAGCATGGATTCAGTCATGTCACAGACCACAGTACTGGCCCCCGGCGCACGTTTCAGAAACCGAAACGCCACATCGCCCGTGCCCCCCGCCACATCCAACAGGCGTTGACCGGGACGCGGCGCAAGCCAATCCATCATCGCGTCTTTCCAAAGACGATGAATCCCGCCCGACATAACATCGTTCATCACGTCGTATTTTGACGCCACATTGGTGAACACCCCATGCACACGCCCGGCTTTTTCGTCCTCGGGGATCGTCTGCGCGCCAAAATGCGTGGTTTTCTTTTCGGTATCGGTCATCTGCCCTTGCCGTGCTTGAAAAACTTACCCTTCTTATAGGGTGCTTACAGGCCGTTACAATCGGCAGCACTGTCACGGAGGCCGCCTTTTGCCCGAATTACCCGAAGTCGAGACGGTTCGTCGCGGGCTGTTGCCCACGATGGAGGGGCAGGTGATCGCCAAGGCCGACGTGAACCGCGCCGATCTGCGCTGGCCCTTTCCCAAGGACATGGCGGCGCGCTTGACGGGCAAGACAGTGACCGCCCTGCGGCGTCGGTCGAAATACATCCTTGCTGATCTCAGTTCCGGCGAGACGCTTGTCATCCACCTCGGCATGTCCGGGCGGATGCTGATCTCTGGCGATCCGTTGGGGCAGTTTCATCACGACCACCCCGCCCCGGAAAAGCACGATCACGTGGTCTTTCACATGGCCAACGGCGCGCGCATCACCTTTAACGACGCCCGCCGCTTTGGCGCAATGGATCTGACGCCAACCGCCACAGCCGATCAGCATTGGTTACTGGAAAAGCTGGGGCCAGAGCCGCTGGGCAATGAATTTCACGAGGATTACCTCGTCGAACGACTCAAATCCCGCAATACGCCGATCAAATCCGCCCTGCTGGATCAACGGATCGTTTCTGGATTGGGCAATATTTACGTTTGTGAGGCGCTTTTTCGGGCACAGATTTCGCCAAAGCGCAAAGCGGGCAAGATTTCTGCCAGCCGGATTCGCACGCTTGTTCCGATCATCAGAACAGTGCTTGAAGATGCCATAAAGGCAGGAGGGTCATCGTTGAAAGATTACCGCCAAGCCGATGGAGAGCTTGGATATTTTCAGCATAGCTTTGACGTTTACGACCGCGAGGGACAGCCATGCAGAACACCGGATTGCACCGGAGAAGTGACCCGAATCGTTCAGTCCGGACGCTCATCCTTCTTTTGTCCGCAATGCCAAAGATAGCTTGATCCGACGCGTTTCGGTGATATGCACTTGATCGGACGGGGAACAATCATAGGCAAGATCCATGGCCTTCAAGACGCTAATCGTCGAAGTCGAAGACCACGTCACTCTCATCAAACTCAATCGGCCTGATGCGCTGAACGCTTTGAACTCTGAACTGCTCGGAGAACTTGGCGAGGCGCTGCGTGAGGCCGAAGGGAACGAGAAGGTACGTGTTATTGTCCTGACAGGCTCGGAAAAGGCATTCGCCGCCGGGGCCGATATTCAGGAGATGTCAGAGAAGACCTATGTCGAGGTTTTCAACGCAGACATGTTCGGGCCAGAATCGGCCGCGATCACATCCTGCCGCAAGCCGATCATCGCCGCCGTGTCCGGCTATGCGCTGGGCGGGGGGTGCGAATTGGCGATGATGTGCGATTTCATCATCTGCTCTGACACCGCCAAATTTGGCCAGCCAGAGGTGAACCTTGGCGTTATGGCCGGCATGGGCGGGTCGCAGCGGCTGACCCGCTTTGTCGGCAAGGCCAAGGCGATGGATATGAACCTGACAGGTCGGTTCATGGACGCGGAAGAGGCCGAACGCTCTGGTCTTGTCAGCCGCGTCGTGCCGCCCAAGAAACTGATCGAAGAGGCGCTGGCCGCCGCCAATAAGATCGCTGAAAAATCCTCGATCTCGGTGCTGGCGATCAAAGAGGCGGTGAACCGGTCTTACGAAACGACGTTGGCCGAGGGCCTGCTGTACGAGCGGCGGCTGTTTCACGGGCTGTTTGCCACCGAGGATCAGAAAGAGGGCATGGCCGCCTTTCTGGACAAGCGCGAGCCGCAATTTCGCGATAAATAGGCCCTGCCGCCTAGCACCATCAAATAAAGACCCCGGACGCACCCGCGCCGGGGTCTTTTCGTATTCCCTTTGCAAAGAATCTTCCCTATAGCACGGCGTTATGTGCGCGTGATGCCCGCTTGGCAGGATTGGTCCGGTAGTGAACCCGGTCGGGTGTCGTTTTGCGAACTGTTGTAACATATCCGAAGAATGGGAAACCTGATCCATGGCAAATACGCCCCAGTCCAAAAAACGCGCACGTCAGAACGAAGCCCGTTTTGCAGTAAACAAAGCCCGCCGTTCGCGCATCCGCACCTACCTGCGCAAAGTCGAAGAGGCGATTGCCTCTGGTGACAAAAACGCCGCTGTGGCCGCTCTGCGCGCCGCTCAGCCAGAGCTGATGCGCGGTGTCACAAAGGGCGTCATGCACAAGAATACCGTCGCTCGTAAGATCTCTCGCCTGAACTCGCGGGTCAAAGCGGTCAGCTAAACGACTCAGATCGTTAACAGATTAAAGCGCGCCTTCGGGTGCGCTTTTTAATTTGGACCTGTGCTTTTTTGAGCGCGTATTGCACACCGATCAACGGCTTATCAGATTCGATTTGGCAAAGCCGTCGTCAAGTCCTCAATGCGTGTTGCAGAGTCCGCGAAACCCCTGCTAGCTTAGCCTTGCGGTTCACGAGGTCCATTTGGGGGACATTCGGGAAATCGGGATGATGCCGAATATGGGGAATTAAATCCCCGATCCTGCGAAAGGTCCTCTTGGGCCGATCAAATCCCTTTTCCCGTCAGGATCATTAGCAGGGCTGCCTCCTGTTTGATGGTCCATAGCTGCCACGACACATGTCCACGCCCTGCGTGGGCAATCCTGTGTCTTTGGTGATGTCCCGAAAAATGCCTGGGTTGGGGATGTATGAGGCTTTGTGTGTCTGGGGACAGTCGCGCGGGTTTCGACTTAATTCTTTGACTCTATGGCGAGCTTTTTGAGGTTTGACTGGCGTTGACCGGGCAAACATCGAATGGCTCGTCATCACGTTGACTCGTTCGAAACTGGGTGTTCCAGGCAACTGGACGGATGTGGGTCTGCGTGCAGATCCCGGGGATAAAGAAAAAGTGCGGGTCAAAAATAATATGGATAATGAAGCCTGGGAACGATCGCGTAGTGAACTGGTTGATACGGTGGGAAAAGCCAACTTTACCAATTGGATCGAACCCTTGGAATTTGGGCATCTCGAAGACGGCAGTGCAACATTTCTGGTTCCGACAAACTTTATGGGACAATGGGTGGAACGCCACTTTAGCGACAACATCCTGCATGCGCTGAAAAAAGCGGGCTGCAAGGTGAACCGCGTGGGATTCTCGGTCGCCGAAATCGCCAAACCCGTCCCTGCCCAACCCACGAGCGTTGCTTCCTCTACGCTGACTGCGCTGTCGTCCCCGGCGATCGCATCATCCAAAGCAGACGAGCAAGAGCTTCCCGGCGCCCCGCTTGATCCGCGTTTTACGTTTGATCGCTTCGTTGTGGGAAAGCCCAATGAACTGGCCCATGCCGCCGCACGGCGGGTTGCCGAAGGCGGTGATGTCGGGTTCAACCCCTTGTTTCTCTATGGGGGCGTCGGTCTGGGTAAAACCCATCTGATGCACGCCATCGCCCACGAACTACGGACCCAAAAACCCGAACTACGCGTTGTTTACCTGTCGGCAGAGCAGTTCATGTATCGCTTTATTCAGGCGCTGCGCGAGCGTCAGATGATGGATTTCAAACACATCTTCCGTTCCGTCGATATCTTGATTGTCGATGACGTTCAATTCATCGCCGGCAAGGACAGCACGCAGGAAGAGTTCTTTCACACCTTCAACGCGCTGGTGGATCAGAACAAACAGATCATCATTTCCGCCGACCGCGCGCCGGGCGAGATCAAGCAACTCGAAGAGCGGATCAAATCGCGCCTGCAATCCGGTCTGGTCGTCGATCTGCATCCCACTGACTACGAGTTGCGCCTTGGGATCTTGCAGCAAAAGGTCGAACTGCACCGCGCGCAATACGGTAATCTGGACATCACCAAAGGTGTGCTGGAATTCCTTGCCCATCGCATTTCCAACAACGTCCGCGTTCTCGAAGGCGCGCTGATGCGTCTGTTTGCCTTTGCCTCTTTGGTGGGCAAAGAGATCACGCTGGATCTGACCCAAGACTGTCTGGCCGATATTCTGCGCGAGGCCGATCGCAAGGTCACCATCGAAGAGATCCAGCGCAAGGTGTCCGAACATTACAACATCCGCCTGTCCGATCTGATCGGGCCGCGCCGCGTGCGCACCATTGCCCGCCCGCGCCAGGTCGCGATGTATCTGGCAAAACACATGACAACACGCAGCCTGCCCGACATTGGCCGTCGTTTTGGCAACCGTGACCACACCACCGTCATGCACGGCGTACGTCGCATCGAAGAGTTGCGAGTGCACGACAGCCAGATCGCAGATGACCTCGAACTGTTGCGCCGCGCCCTCGAAGCGTAGCCCATTCTCTTGACGCCTTGACCTTTAACGCGTTCAGTCCATAAAGCACTTGTCCCCGGGGTGAAAACCAGTAGGTTTCACGCCCGGTGTCTTGAAGAGGTCTAGGGCATGAAGATCAGTATAGAACGCGCAACGCTACTCAAGGCCGTCGGTCAGGCGCAGTCCGTGGTTGAGCGCCGCAATACGATCCCGATCCTGGCAAACGTGCTGATCGAGGCCGAGGGCAACACGGTCAGTTTCCGCGCGACCGACCTTGATATCGAGGTGGTCGACAAGGTCGCCGCCAAGGTGGAACGTGCCGGGGCAACCACGGTTAATGCCGTGACCCTGAACGAGATCGTGCGCAAGCTGGCCGATGGCGCGCTTGTGCAACTGACCGATGATGGGTCCAGCGGTCGTTTGGTGATCGAGGCTGGTCGGTCGAACTTTTCCTTGGCAACCCTGCCCAAGGAAGACTTTCCGGTCATGGCCACGTCAGAATATCACTCGAACTTCTCGGCCCCCGCCCCCGTGCTGCGCCGCCTGTTCGACAAATCCAAATTCGCCATCTCGACCGAAGAGACCCGGTATTATCTGAACGGCGTCTATATGCATGTCTCTGATGCGGACGGCGGCAAGGTTCTGCGCTGTGTCGCCACCGATGGTCACCGTCTTGCCCGCATCGATGCCGACCTGCCCACTGGGGCAGAGGACATGCCCGGTGTGATCGTGCCGCGCAAGACCGTGGGCGAGATGCGCAAGCTGCTGGACGATGACGATGTGATCATTGCCGTGTCGGTCAGTGAAACAAAGGTGCGCTTTGCCACGCCAGAGATAACGCTGACCTCCAAGGTCATCGACGGCACCTTTCCCGATTACACCCGCGTCATTCCCACGGGCAACACCCGCAAGATGGAGGTGGACGCCGCAGAATTCGCCAAAGCTGTGGACCGCGTCGCCACTGTCAGTTCCGAGCGCTCTCGCGCGGTCAAGTTGCAACTGGACGAAGACCGTCTGATCCTGTCGGTGAATGCTCCCGATAGCGGCAACGCCGAAGAAGAACTGGTGGTCGCCTACGGAGACGGGCACCTTGAAATTGGCTTTAACGCGAAATATCTGCTGGAAATCGCCAGTCAGGTCGACCGCGAGAACGCCGTGTTCCTTTTCAACTCCTCCGGTGATCCGACCCTGATGCGCGAAGGCAATGACACCAGCGCGGTCTATGTCGTCATGCCGATGCGCGTGTAACGGGGCGACCTGGGTCCTATTCCAACAAATGAAGAGGGAGCTATGCCCAGGCTTGCCCTGACAGAGCTGACTCTTTCCCATTTCCGTTCCCACAGAACGGCGCGGCTTTCCTTGGATGGACGTCCGATTGCGATCTACGGTCCCAACGGGGCGGGCAAGACCAATATCCTGGAGGCCGTGTCGCTGTTTTCCCCCGGTCGCGGTCTGCGCCGTGCGGCGGCGGATGAGATGGCCCGCCAACCCGAAAAGCTGGGTTGGAAACTGACCGGCCTATTGGAAAGCATGCATAATACCCACGAGCTTGCCACCTGGGCCGAACCCGGTGGCGCGCGGCAGGTGACAATTGACGACAAGACGACCACGCAGACCGCCCTTGGCCGTGTGGCGCGTATGGTCTGGCTGGTGCCCTCTATGGATCGCCTCTGGATCGAAGGGGCCGATGGACGCCGCCGCTTTCTGGATCGCATCACGCTTAGCTTTGATCCTGGCCACGCGGAAAACACGCTGGCCTATGAAAAAGCCATGCGCGAACGTAATCGTCTGCTAAAAGATCAAGTGCGCGACGCCCATTGGTATGTGGCGCTAGAGGCGCAGATGGCCAAATCCGGTGCTGCGATCCATCGCAGTCGTGCCAATGCGCTGACGCTTATCGCGCAGGCCCAAGAGCAATCACAAACCGCTTTTCCGGCGGCGCAGATGACCCAGATCCATCCCGATCCCGCCTGTGACACCCCCGACGACGAGGACGCCCTGCGCGCCACTTTCGCCGCCGGGCGTCAGCAAGACCTCTACGCCGGGCGCACCCTAAGCGGCCCTCACCGCGCGGATATAGAGGCGATCTATACCGCCAAGGGCATAGAAGCCAAGCAATGCTCGACCGGCGAACAAAAGGCCCTGTTGATCTCGCTGATCCTCTCGAATGCCCGTGCCCTTGCACAGGATTTTGGTGCCCCGCCCATCCTTTTGCTCGACGAGGTCGCAGCCCATCTTGACGCCGCCCGCCGTGCCGCTCTTTATGACGAGATCTGCGCGCTCAAGGCTCAGGCGTGGATGACCGGCACTGGGGTGGAATTGTTCGACGACCTCGGTGCTCGGTCGCAATACGTTCATGTTTCGGATCACGAAGGCCTATCGCGTATCGACGTCACCATCTGACAGGGCGGACACAAGGAAATGACTATGAAACCATCTATTCTTATTCTGGCACTCGCCTTTACCAGTCCCGCCTTGGCGCAAGACAGCAATGCCTTGGGCAATTGGACGGGCCTCGGCGTACAGGGCAGCGAGTCCTGGGACATGGTCGTCGATATCGTTCCGGGCGGCGCGCGCGTGGATTATCCCGGTTTGACCTGCGGCGGGGTTTGGGTCTTTCACACCACGGACGCCGGGATCAAAGGCACAGAATGGCTGACCTACGGCAAAGATCAATGCATTGATGGTCTGGGCATGACCCTGTCTCGCCGGGGAGATGCGCTTTTGGTGCGCTGGTATGACGGTGTGGGCGGCGAGATCGCTCAGGCTGAATTGTCCAAAGAGGCGCGCAGTTCATCGGGCAAGAAATCCAGCGGCGGATAGACCAGAGAGCCCCGGATGACAATCTCTCCCTTTGACCTCGCGCTTTATGCAGGCGCGCTGTTTGTGCTGTTCCTGACACCCGGTCCCGTCTGGGTGGCGACGATTGCACGCACGCTGAACGGCGGGTTCAACGCCGCGTGGCCGCTGGCGCTGGGCGTCGCAGTCGGAGACGTGTTCTGGTCGCTGATCGCGGTGCTTGGCGTTGCGTGGCTTGTCTCTGTCTTCACCGGTTTCATGCTGGTGCTGAAATGGGTCGCGACGGGCATGTTCCTGTTCATGGGCGCAATGATCCTGCGCAATGCGGGAAACCAATTCGGATCAGGAGGCAAGCTGACCCGTCCCGGCATGTGGGCCGGGTTTGCGGCGGGGCTAGCGGTGATCTTGTCCAATCCCAAGGCGATCCTGTTCTACATGGGCGTCCTGCCCGGCTTTTTTGACCTCACGCAATTCACGGGGCTGGATATCCTCGCCATTGGCACACTTTCGATGATCGTCCCACTGATCGGCAACCTCGGTTTTGCCCTCTTTGTCGACCGCGCGCGGCGTCTATTGACCTCGCCCAAGGCGCTGAAACGCACCAATCTCACCGCCGGAATTTTGCTGATATTTGTGGGTCTTGTGATCCCATTTACCTGATCGTCAATCAACCTGCGAATCATACTAAATCTTGTGCCAAACGCGTGACACCGCGCCCTTTTTCGTCTATAAAATGAACGAAAATACCAAGGAAATCCCCCATGGCCGAAGCAGACCGGCAACCCGAAGAATACGGCGCCGATTCTATTAAAGTTCTCAAAGGCTTAGAGGCAGTTCGCAAACGTCCCGGTATGTATATCGGTGACACCGACGACGGCTCTGGTCTGCACCATATGGTGTATGAAGTTGTCGACAACGGCATCGACGAGGCTTTGGCCGGTCACGCCGATGCGGTGAACGTCAAGATCCACGCCGATGGCAGTGTCTCGGTCAGTGATAACGGGCGCGGTATTCCGGTCGGTATCCACGAAGAAGAGGGCGTCTCTGCGGCAGAGGTCATCATGACCCAGCTTCACGCCGGGGGTAAGTTCGACAGCAACTCCTACAAGGTCTCTGGCGGTCTGCATGGCGTGGGTGTGTCGGTTGTCAACGCCCTGTCCGACTGGCTGGAACTGCGGATCTGGCGCGACGGCAAGGAACACACCGCGCGTTTCGAAGGTGGCTTTACCGCGCGCTCGCTGGCCGTGGTCGGTGACGCCAATGGGCGTAAAGGGACCGAGGTTCGGTTCATGGCCTCGACTGATACCTTCTCTAACCGGGATTTCGTGTTCAAGACGCTGGAAAACCGCCTGCGCGAGCTCGCCTTTCTCAATTCCGGCGTGCGGATCATTCTAGAGGATGAACGCCCCGCAGAACCCCTGCGATCAGAACTGTTCTACGAGGGCGGCGTCAAGGAATTCGTGCGCTACCTTGATCGATCCAAAACGCCTCTGATCGAAGAACCAATTTTTATCATTGGCGAGCGTGACGACATCATCGTCGAAGTGGCGATGTGGTGGAACGACAGCTATAACGAAATGGTCCTGCCCTTCACCAACAACATCCCGCAACGGGATGGCGGCACGCATCTGGCTGGCTTCCGGGGCGCGCTGACGCGGTCGCTGAACCTTTACGCCGGGGCCAGCGGTATGGCGAAGAAGGAAAAGATAAACTTCACCGGCGATGACGCCCGCGAGGGTCTGACCTGCGTTCTGTCCGTCAAGGTGCCCGATCCCAAGTTTTCGAGCCAGACCAAGGACAAGCTGGTCAGTTCAGAGGTCCGCCCCGCCGTCGAAGGCCTGATGAACGAAAAGCTAGCCGAGTGGTTCGAGGAAAACCCCGTTCCCGCCAAGCAGATCATGACCAAAATCATGGAGGCCGCCGTCGCCCGCGAGGCCGCGCGCAAGGCCCGAGAGATGACGCGCAAGAAATCTGCGCTGGATATCGCGTCTCTGCCCGGCAAGCTGGCTGATTGTCAGGAAAAGAACCCGGAAAAGCGCGAAATCTTCCTCGTCGAGGGCGACTCTGCGGGTGGTTCTGCGAAACAGGGTCGGTCGCGTAACAATCAAGCGGTTCTGCCGCTGCGCGGTAAGATCCTGAACGTGGAACGGGCGCGCTTTGACCGGATGCTGGGTTCTCAAGAGATCGGCACGCTGATCACCGCGCTGGGCACGGGTATTGGACGCGACGAGTTCAACATCGACAAGCTGCGCTACCACAAGATCATCATCATGACTGACGCCGACGTGGACGGCGCGCATATTCGCACGCTTTTGCTGACCTTCTTCTTCCGTCAGATGCCGGAACTGATCGAAGGGGGCTACCTCTATATTGCGCAACCCCCGCTCTATAAGGTCGCGCGTGGCAAGTCAGAGGTCTACCTCAAGGATCAGACCGCGCTTGAGGATTATCTGGTCCAAATGGGTGTCGAGGGGACGATCCTTCGGCTTGGCACAGGTGAAGAACTGGCAGGGGCCGATCTTGCCCGTGTGGTCGAGGGCGCGCGGTCGTTCCGTCGTGTTCTGGACGCTTTTCCAACCCACTATCCGCGCGGCATCCTTGAACAAGCGGCCATCGCCGGGGCTTTTGATCAAGGCAAAGCCGACGCCAACCTGCAAGAAGTGGCCGACGCCGTTGCCAAGCGGTTGGATCAGGTAGCCGAGGAATACGAGCGCGGCTGGACGGGGCGCATCACCCAAGATCACGGCATCCGGCTTGCCCGTATCCTGCGCGGGGTCGAGGAAATCCGTACGCTGGACGGCGCGATCCTGCGCTCTGGCGAGGCACGACGTCTCAGTCAGGTCAGCGAAGAGTCACGCGATGTCTATACCACCACCGCGATGCTGAACCGGAAAGACCGCGAGACGATCATCAACGGGCCATCTGATCTGATGAAGGCAGTGATGACAGAGGGGGAAAAAGGCCTGTCCCTGCAACGCTACAAGGGTCTGGGCGAAATGAACCCCGGCCAGCTCTGGGAAACCACGCTGGACCCAGAGGCGCGCACTCTGTTGCAGGTCAAGGTAGAGGATCTGGCCGAGGCCGACGACATCTTTACCAAACTGATGGGCGACGTGGTCGAACCGCGGCGCGAGTTCATCCAGTCCAACGCGCTGAACGTGGCGAACCTCGACTTTTAGAGACGCACACAAAGACTGTTAGAAACCGTCGTTCCCTTGGGCGACGGTTTTTTCATGCCGTCATAAACGAAAAAAAGCCCGCCGGGAGGGGATGACCCGGCGGGGAGTATCAGAAGATCGAAGGGGAGAAGACGATGGAGTCAAAACGATCTTCTGTGGGGGACTTCGTTAGAAACCGACCTGAAACAGTACCCCGGCCTGACCGTTGCCATTCTGTTGCACATGGCCGTTGGCGTTCTCACCAAACTGGAAAATACCGTAGGCGTTGCTATTGCCAGACTGTTGCAGCGATGCGTTGTGACCGTTGCCGTCCTGATGGATGACACCCGTGTGACCATGCCCACCCTGCGCCATTGCGGCGATGTTGTTGATGCCGTTCTGGGTGATATGGCCGTTCGTTTGGATGTCATTTACAACTTGGTACAAGGCCAGACCATTGCGGATCGCACGGGCTTCATCGGCGTTCTTGGCGCTCACTTCAAAGCTGAACGACCCACCTGCAATAGCCGGGGCGGCCAGAGTGGTGCTTGCAGCAAGAGTGACGGCAATCAGGGTGCTTTTAACAGTGCGGATCATGGGATTAACCTTTCGTTTATATATCGTGCACGGGGCACTGAGGGATCAAATATCAGTTGGGGTCTTGCACAGCAGCTTCATGCCGTTCCAATGCAGAACCAGTTGGGCGTCCACCATGGCAGGCCCGCCAAAGCTGGCTTGACCAAGGGTCGCCTCGTCACCAGCGGCAATGTTGAAGTCGCCGGATTGGTTGATCGTTGCGCTCCCTCCGCCGCCAGTTTTGATGATGCGGAATTCATAGCTGCCGCTGACAGCTTCACTGGCCTGCACGACACCTTCATAGGTGTTGCCGTAGCCGGTCTTGGTGACACTCACGCCACAGGCAATGGGCAGATCAATGGTCTTGTCGTCAGAAGATGATGCGCTTGTCCCTGCGGCCAGTCCAAAGACGGCGATGGTAAGTGCGGCCGCGGGCAGGATGAGGTTGCGAATGTAAGTGGTCATGGAATGTCTCCTATATGCGGCGGAATAAAGGGGGGTGGTGTCGGACGACCGGGAGGGCGCCGTCCGACACTTTGGGTGCCAATCAATCAGTACTGAACGATCAGCGAGCTGTTACCGACACCATTCACAGACGTGCTGGCAGAGTTGTCATCACCAAGCTGAATCACTGCGTTTGAGTTGCCAAAACCAGTCGTCGTCATGTCGACGTCATTGTTGTTACCCATCTGAGCGACAGCGTTCAGGTTGCCACCACCGAATTGCGAAGAATTGACGTTGTTGTTCCAACCGCCCTGACCGACCACAGTCTCGTTATGATTGCCGTCCTGTGTCGAAAAGATAGTGTTGCCACCACCAAACTGGTGCAGTTCCATATGGTTAAAGCTGCCAGCCTGACCGCCGCCGATGCCATTCATCCAACCGTCCTGAACAACGTTGACGCTATTGCCGCCAGCAAGGGCAGGAACGGCCAGAAGAGAAGATGCGATGACTGCGGAAAGGGTGATTTTCTTGAAAGATGTTGTGAAAGACATTTTATTTTCTCCGGTGTGTGTTTGGGTCGTTATGTGTTTCGGGTTCGTCGGCAGCCTGTTTCGTGTTTGGCTGTGGTGCCGATGACCTCAAACTGGGCCGACTGGGCTGTGACAAACAATGACAGGCAAAAGTTATGCGGTGACCCAACGGATGTTATTGGATGACACGGGAAAAACTGCCAGAATTTCCCCCGGAAGGGCCACGTAAATCTTTAATAAATTCATAAGTTTACGGGTATTTTAGCTTGGCAAAGCCTGCGTTGCGCCAAAAATCACTGTCCCGACTCACCATCCTCTTGATGCGCAGATCAGGCATGAGGCCCGCATTGAAATGTCTTTGGATAACACCCGAAAACGGGCAATCAGCCCTGAAAGTAGGCCCCTGTCGAACGCGAAAAAATGCCGAATCCCCAGATCAAGCAGACCGAGAATCAGCGCCCTTTGGTCAGTTCAATCTGTTTTTGCCGCTCGCGAAAACGCGCGCGATCCGTCGCGTCATATTCGCCTTCACACGCAGGGCATTGCACGCCCTCTTCGTAGATGGTCGATCTGCGATCCTCAGATGACACGGGCCGCCCGCAGGCGTGGCATAGGGTATAATCCCCTTCGACAAGCCCTTGTCCGACGCTGACACGTCCGTCAAAAACATAACATTCGCCGTTCCAACGGCTTTCCGGCTGCGGCACTTCTTCGAGGTATTTCAGGATACCACCCTTGAGGTGAAACACCTCTTGAACGCCCTGCCCCAGCAGATAATTCGTCGATTTCTCACAGCGGATGCCCCCGGTACAGAACATCGCCACGCGTTTGTTGTGAAAGCGGTGCTTGTTTGCCTCCCACCACGCGGGAAACTCGCCAAAACTCTTGGTTTGCGGGTCAATCGCCCCCTCGAACGTTCCAATCACCACCTCATAGTCATTGCGCGTGTCGATCACCGCCACATCCGGCGCACTGATCAGTTCGTTCCACTCGGCCGCCTCGACATAATGGCCAACGCTGGCCGTCGGATCGACGTCGGGCTGGCCCATCGTCACGATCTCTTTCTTCAGCCGCACTTTCATCCGCCTGAACGGCATCTCTGTCGCGGCACTTTCTTTCCACTCAAACGCGGCGCATCCCGGTAAGGCGCGAATATGCGCCAGCACCAAATCAATCCCGGCACGTGGTCCGGCGATTGTGCCGTTGATCCCCTCTTTCGCCAGCAACAGCGACCCGCGAACGCCCTGCGCAGTGCATAGGTCGACCAGCCCCGGCTTGAGGGCAGCAGGATCGGGAAAGCGGGTGAAATGGTAGAGGGCGGCAACGGTAAACATGAGGCTGAATTCCAGATGGCAGAGTCAAAGCTCGAAGGACTCTGTCATCCACGATTTAGCAGGGGTTTTCAACCAAGCCTAAAACACCGCATGCGCACCGCGCTCGTCCGCCATATCCTCAGTTACAAGCCGCTTGTAGTGGTCAGCCAAAGTTTCAGTGCCGAATTCCGGCGTGGCCTCGGCATCATATCGCCCGTGCGTCTCGTCCCACACCAACATCGATTCCGTCGCGTAATAGCGACCAATACGTGCCAGTTCTGCCTTTTCACGCAGACGCGGCAAGACAGCGCCCAAACCAGACAGCACAGCAATAATCCCCGACATCAGCGCAACAGGCACATGTTTATAGCGCGGCGGCAAACCCAGAGCGGTAAACAACATCTCTCCCTGCGCGCGCGGCGTGATGGCAGGGCCGGGACCACCGATCGGCAGGATCCGGTTTTGCATCTCAGGCTCACCAAGGCAAAGCGTCAGATACCGACCAAGATCCGCGTCACTGATCGGCTTGCAGGCCGTCAGCTCGCCATCCCCAAACAGCAGGAACGGCTTACCCGCGCGCAGACGATTCACTTGGCCCGACAACGATTTGAAATAGGCGGTCGGGCGCACGATGGACCAATTGATCGGGGCGGCCTGCAAGTCGGCCTCAAAGGCGAGTTTAGCGTGTTGAAAGGCGAGTTTCGGCTTTTGTACGCAGATCGCAGAGAGCAGAATGAACTGTTCGACCCCCACATTCACCGCAGCCCGCAAGGCGGCGCGGTTCAGGTCGCGGTCAATGGCGCGCGCGTCTTGGGGTGTCCCACTACGCGACGCGATACAAGAGATCACGGCATCCGTGGCGTAATCCGCCATCAGGACCTCGAAGGCAGGTTGGGTCATGTCGCAGATTTCCGCAAATGGCAGGTCCGATTTTGCGCGTACGGGCGCTACGACCTTATGCCCGGCCGCAATCAGGGCCTTTGCCGTCGCACGTCCGATGGTGCCCGTAGCCCCCAACAAAAGGACCGATCTGCAAGTCTCTGTCATACCCGTAACGCTACCCCAGACCCTGACACCAAGAACAGAGCCCTTCGTCGCTTAGACCGGATGACTGTCAAAGGGCCGCGCCGCCGCAAGGGCAAGCCCGTCTGCAATAGCGGTAAAGGCGTCACCGCGTTCCACCGTTGCCTCGGGGCAAAGCCCGCGCAACACGCTTTCGACCACGCGCATCAGGCTGGAGCCACCGACAAGAATGACGGACCCAATGTCTTTGGCAGGTACATCGGCCATGTCCAAGGTCACCTTTGCCACCTCGCCGATCCGCGCAGCTTGATCGTGCAATCCCGTCCACAAGTCCACCTGTGTCAGCGCGGCGGTCAGGCCCTTTTGCACCACCTTCAGGACGATATCCGCGTCAGCCCCGGAATTCACCGCGATCTTTGCCGCCTCGACCGCAAAGGCAAGGTCATGGCCCAATTCATGCTCTAACACCTCGGCAAGACGGCTGAATTTATCCGGCTCAACCGCCAGTTTCAGCATCTCGTCCACGTCTCGCCGGGTCGCGGCATTATAAAGAAAGGGGATCTTTTCCCAAGTCGCGAGGTCCTGAAAAATAGAGTTCGGCGCAACGTGGGTGTCAGAGCCGAACACATGACGAATATGCGTGCCCTGCCCCAATAGCGGCATCACATGGCGCAGGTTCAGCGCCTTGTCGAAATCTGTGCCGCCGATGCGCACACCGTGACTGGCAAGGATCTGAATTCCATCATCCCCCCCACGAAACACCGTAAAATCCGACGTCCCACCGCCGATATCCACGATCAGCCCAGTCGTGCCCTGCGCCAGCCCGCCATAGCCCAGCGCGGCGGCCTCTGGTTCGAACATGAACCGCACATCCCTGAACCCCGCGGCAAGATAACAGTCGCGCAGATCGACCAAAGCCTGCGCATCGCGCGCACTATCGGTAGAATGGAAATGCACGGGACGGCCAGACAAAGCGGTGTCAAACACCTGACCCGTCGCCACCTCTGCCTGCGTTTTCACCTGCATCAGAAAGCTGGCGATCACCTCTATCAGGCTTTTGCGCGCATGACCGACCCAACGGACCTCTCGCATCAGGGACGTGCCAGGCACACTTTTGAGCGCCCGCATAAACCGACCCTCACGCCCCTCGATCAGGGCGGCATTGGCGGCAGAGCCGAACAGGATCACAGGATCGAACGCATCGAAAAACACCGAGGTTGGCAGGGTGTCACGCCCCGACTCAACCTCGATCAGATGCGGCTTGCCGTTCACCGTCACGCCCGCGGCCGTGTTAGAGGTGCCAAAATCAAGACCCAAAGTGCCAGACATCGCGCTATCCCTGATGCTTTCGCGGAAAGAGCGCGCAGCTATCGTGTTTCGCGCCTGCCCTCAACCCTCAATGGCATTGACCGGGTGGAAACCGCTTCGTAACCATTGGGAAACTGCGAAAGGACCCGACATGCACCCCGCCAATCACGCCCTGATCATTATCGATGTGCAAAACGACTTTTGCCCCGGCGGATCTTTGGCCGTGCCCGAAGGTGATAAGATCGTTCAGGGCATCAACGCGATGATGGACAGCTTTCCCGCTGTGATCCTGACGCAGGATTGGCACCCGGCCAGTCACAGTTCTTTTGCCTCGCAGCATGACGGCAAGGACCCGATGACCCTGATCGACATGCCCTATGGCCCACAGGTGCTTTGGCCCGATCATTGCATTCAGGGATCTACGGGTGCGCAGTTTCACCCGGAATTGACCACAGACCGCGCCGATCTGATCATCCGCAAAGGGTATAATCCCGCGATCGACAGTTACTCTGCGTTTTTCGAGAATGACCACAAGACGCCAACCGGGCTAGAGGGCTATCTGCGCACGCGGGGCGTCAAGAACGTGACACTGGTCGGCCTCGCGCTGGATTTCTGCGTCAATTACTCTGCCGTGGATGCGGCTCGCCTTGGGTTCAACGTCACCGTGACGCAAGAACTGTGCCGGGCCATCGACTTTGACGAGTCTCTTGAGGCCGCTTTGACCGCGATGAAAACCGCCGGAGTGACGTTGATATAACAGCCGCAATGAATTTTAACTCAGGGAACGTCTGATCAACGACTTCGGCTGCGCCAGGTCGGCGGCATGACGGCATCAT